>OFMJ01000079.1_pt1 | contig 101932 bp, 82 predicted proteins | sample 1541801 | NCBI WGS metagenome assembly OFMJ01 (sample SAMN04209234, study PRJEB22552) | human gut metagenome | biome: gut; material: feces | host: Homo sapiens | place: USA: Oklahoma
AGGCCAGGTATCAGAAGGTGGAGATAGAAAAGGATGGAACGGTGCATCTGACCATTATTCCGGGTAAGGTGAAGACCATCAACCTTTGAGGGGCCTTGAAGAAATCAGAAAATGAAACGGAACAATGATCCGGAAGTAAGATAGGATATTGGAAAAATAAGAGAGGCTGTCTCACACTTGAACTGCAAGATGAGACAGCCTCTTTTTTATTGTTTCATTTCACGCAACGCCTTACATAATTGATCCGGGCAGGAGGTGGAGCGGTTTCCGCATCTTACACCTTCCAGTTTCTGTAAGACCTCTTCCACTTTCATTCCTTTCACCAGCCGGCTGATGCCTTGTAAATTTCCATTGCATCCGCCCCAAAAGAAAACTTGTTGAATAACGTCATCTTCCACTTCCACTTCAATGTGGCTGCTGCAAGTGCCTTGCGTCTTATAGGTTATTTTCATTTTATTCTTCCTCTTCAGATGCAGGCTTCATATTGGTATAAACGGTTTGAACATCGTCGAATTCTTCCAGACGTTCTACCATCTTGTCCAGCGTTTCACGTTGTTCGGGAGTCACGTCTTTCAAATCGTTGGGGATATAAGTGAAATCACCACCCACTTCTTCGAAACCACATTCTTCCAGGTGCTTCTGGATAGCTGCATAGCTCTTCGGATCACCGTAGATAGTGATTGTTCCTTCTTCTTCATCTTCATCGAACTCATCTTCTACATTATAGTCGATCAAGTCCAGAATCAGTTCTTCCATATCTATTCCTTCTTTCTTCTTGAAGGTGAATACACATTTATGGTCGAACAAGAAAGCCAAAGAACCGGTAGTACCCAGGTTTCCACCGAATTTGTTGAAGACTGAACGCACATCTGCCACGGTACGGGTAGTGTTGTCTGTCAATGTATCGACAAATACAGCTACTCCGTGAGGGCCATATCCTTCGTAAGTCATACCTTTGTAGTCACTGGTATCCTTACCCATTGCATTTTTAATAGCGCGTTCGATGTTATCCTTCGGCATGTTTTCACGCTTACAAGTAGCGATAACACCACGCAGGGTCGGGTTATTTTCGGGTTCCGGACCACCTGCCTTTACTGCGATAGCGATCTGTTTGCCCAGTCTTGTAAATGTTTTGGCCATGTGGCCCCATCTTTTCAGCTTTGTAGCTTTTCTATATTCAAATGCTCTTCCCATTGGATTGTAGTTTTATAATGGTTATTTTTATTGTTATCTTAGTTTTGCACCTAGTTTGTTTTCCAGGTTGGCAATCAGTTTGGACATGATCTTGTCAATCTGTTTGTCGTTCAGTGTCGCGCTTTCATCCTGCAACAGGAAGCTCACCGCGTAACTCTTCTTGCCCGCTTCCAGATTCTTGCCTTCGTATACATCGAACAGTTCCACTTCTTTCAGCAGTTTCTTTTCTGTCTCATAGGCTATTTTTTCGATTTCCGCGAACTGCACATTCTTGTCAATCAACAAAGCCAGGTCACGTTTCACAGCCGGGAACTTGGAAAGTTCTTTAAAGTTGACTTTGGCGGACTTGATGGCTTTCATCAGTTCTTTCCAGTTGATTTCGGCATAATATACCTCATTGTCTATATCGAATGCCTTTTGAATCTTCTTGCTGATGATGCCGAAGGTGGCCAATAACTTGCCGCCACGTGTGTGTACGCTGATGGCTGTTGAATAGATATCGTTGGTCAGGTTACCGAATACCACGTTGCCGAAATTCAATCCCAAACGGGTGAAGATGTTCAGCACGTATGCCTTCAGCTCGTAAACACTGCTGTTCTCATCGGGATGGGCCCATGAATTGCTGACACGTTTGCCGGTTACCCACAGTCCTAAATGATATTCTTCCGTATATGCTGCAAGCACTTTTTCCGGGTTCTTCTTTTCTGCATTATAGAAATAGCAGTTACCGAATTCAAAGAATTTCAAGTCAGCGTTCTTACGGTTGGCATTGTGCTGGATGCTTTCCAAACCACCGAATAACAAGGTTTGACGCATCACGTTCAAATCGTTGCTCAATGGGTTCATCAAGTACACCAGATTTTCGTTCTTGTATGTTTCCGATGCTTCGTAATAAGCGGCGGCGGTCAGTGAGTTGTTCAGTATTTCATTGAATCCACAACCTACCAGTTGCTCTGAAATCAGGTTCTGCAATTTCTGGGAGTAATCCACTTCACCTTTGGTGGTCAGGCTGGATTTCAAGGTAGTAGGAATCTCCACATTATTATATCCGTAGATACGGAGAATGTCTTCCACTACATCGCAATCACGTTGCACATCCACACGATAGGGGGGAACTTGTAAAGTCAGGCCTTCGGGCGTTTCGTTCACAATCTTCATTTCAAGACTGGTGACAATGCTCTTTATGGTTTCCACCGGTAGGGTTTTTCCTATCAGTGAGTGGACTTTTTCATAATTCAGCTCTACGGTGAAATCGGTTGTCGGGGCAGGGTAGTTGTCTTTGATCTCGGAAGAGATAGTACCTCCTGCCAGTTCCTGAACCAGTAGAGCCGCTTCTTTCAAGGCATAAATGGTTCCGTTGGGGTCAATGCCACGTTCGAAACGGAAAGAAGAGTCTGTACTCAATCCATGGCGGCGGGCTGTTTTACGTACCCAGGTAGGGTTGAAATAAGCGCTTTCCAGGAACACATCTACTGTCTGTTCGGTTGTTCCCGAATCCAGACCGCCGAATACGCCGGCAATGCACATCGGTTCTTCGGTGTTGCATATCATCAGATCCCTGTCGGACAATTTGCGTTCCACTTCGTCCAACGTGACGAATGCAGTACCTTCGGCCACAGTCTTCACTACGATTTTACCGCCTTTAATCTTATCTGCATCAAAACAGTGCAGGGGCTGGCCGTAGGCGTGAAGGATGTAGTTGGTGATATCCACGATATTGTTGATGGGACGTACCCCGATCAGACGTAACTTGTTTTGCAGCCATTCGGGGCTTTCTTTTACAGTGACCCCTTTGATGGAGACTCCGGCATAGCGCGGACAGGCTTCCGTATTCTCTACTTCGACGTCGATGTCCAGATCATGGTTATCCACTTTGAACGCTTCCACAGACGGACGTTTCAAGGTGGCTTGTTTGCCGTTCTGAATCAGATAGGCATACAGGTCGCGCGCCACACCGTAGTGTGAGCAGGCGTCCGCACGGTTCGGAGTGATATCCACTTCCAGTACGTATTCGCTCTTGATATTGAAATAATCCTTGGCGGGAGTACCCGGAACGGCATCCGCCGGCAGTACGATGATACCTTCGTGGCTGGTTCCGATACCGATTTCGTCCTCGGCACAGATCATACCCATGGATTCAACTCCGCGGAGCTTTGATTTCTTGATGGTGAAACATTCTTCGCCATCGTATAGTTTGGTACCCAGTGTGGCAACCACCACTTTCTGTCCGGCAGCTACGTTAGCGGCTCCGCAGACAATCTGTACCGGTTCGCCTTGTCCCAAGTTGACAGTAGTGACATGCATGTGGTCCGAGTTGGGATGAGGTTCGCAAGTCAGCACTTCGCCGATGACAATACCTTCCAGACCACCTTTGATTGTTTGGACTTCTTCTACGCCTCCGGTTTCCAGACCGATGGAGGTCAGCGCTTCGGCTACTTCATCCGGTGTTAAATCGAAGTTGACGTATTCTTTCAGCCAATTATAAGAGATATTCATATATGATATTTTTTATGTATTTCAAAATGACCTGCAAATTTAGTAATTATTTTCTTTTATCCTGTTATTTATCCACCACAGATTACTCAGATTAACACAGATTTTTTCTTTGAAGGAAATAATCCGTGTTCATTCTGTGAGGGATAAATAAGTGTCAGAACGGTAAAGGCCCTTCGGGCATAGGTGCTCCGAACGGATTGTTATCGGCAGGTATGGTATCGGGAGATGGGGGAGGCACACTGTTGCCGCCACCGTTCATCTTGGAGCGGATAATACCCGGCGCCTCACCCGGCATAGGTACGATGATATCGTCGTCCGGATTCTGGAAACGGGCGAATTCGCCACGGAAACGCAGCAGCACATCGCCTACGGCACCGTTACGGTGCTTGGCGATAATGATCTCCGCCATACCGTGCAGGTCGTTCCCTTTTTCATCCGAATAGATTTTATAGTATTCCGGGCGGTGGATGAAGCATACCATATCGGCATCCTGCTCGATGGCTCCGGATTCACGGAGGTCACTGAGCTGGGGACGTTTTCCGTCAATACCCTCACGGCTTTCCACACCACGGTTCAACTGGCTCAGTGCGATGATGGGGATGTTCAGCTCTTTGGCCAACCCCTTCAGCGAGCGTGAAATGGTACTGACCTCTTCCTGACGGCTGCCGAACGACATTCCGCTGGCATTCATCAACTGGAGGTAGTCGATGATGATAATCTTTACTCCATGCTCGCGTACAAGCCGTCGTGCTTTGGTACGTAATTCAAAGACGGACAAGGATGGTGTATCATCCACATACATCGGTGCATCGTATAATTCTTTTATCTTATAGTCCAGTTGTCCCCATTCATACGGAGCCAGCTGGCCGCTCTTGATTTTCTCACCCGGAATTTCGCACACGTTGACAATCATACGGTTGACCAACTGTACGTTGGACATTTCAAGAGAGAACAAAGCCACAGGGATCTTCGCGTTTACCGCCATGTTCTTTGCCATGGAAAGCACAAAAGCCGTCTTACCCATGGCAGGACGGGCGGCGATAATCACCAGGTCGGAGTTCTGCCAGCCCGAGGTCATTTTGTCCAATGCATGGAAACCGCTTTCCAGACCGCTCAGACCGTCCGTCCGTGCCGCCGCTTTTTGAAGCATCTCATACGCTTCCTGAATGACAGGGTTGATTTGCGTGTAATCCTTCTTCATGTTCTGTTGTGAGATTTCGAACAGTTTTCCTTCCGCTTCCTGCATCAGGTCGTCCACGTCTTGGGTCTCGTCGAAAGCCTTTGTCTGGATGTTGCTGGTAAAGGTGATCAGTTCGCGTGCCAGAAACTTCTGCGCGATGATACGTGCGTGATATTCTATGTGTGCGGAAGAGGCTACCTTGCCGCTCAGCTGTGTTATATAAAAAGGACCGCCTGCCTCTTCCAGTTCACCGGTGCTACGTAATTGTTCGGCCACTGTCAAGATATCGACCGGTTGCTGGCGCAGAGCCAACGAGGTGATAGCCGAATAAATAAGCTGGTGACGGCGTTCATAAAAAGATTCGGGGCGAAGAATCTCACTTACTAATGAGTAAGCGTCTTTTTCTATCATTAAAGCTCCCAATACAGCTTCCTCCAGCTCAGGTGCCTGAGGCTGCAAATGTCCGTATTCGTCAACAGGTTTTGCTTTCGGAGCTCTGGGAGTGCGTGTCGTTTTTCTCGTTTCTGCCATTGTCATCTGTTTAAAGTAGGGCAAAGATAGAACTTTTTGCTGAGTTGGACACTCGTCCATCCCCAAAAATAATAAAAGAAATATGAACCTGGATCAACAGAGAAATGAACAATCTGGACAGTAATTGGTTTTTTTATATGGTAAAATGAAAAGTTTGTTCTATATTTGGCGCTCTGTCCGGATAAAGAGATGGCGTGCATCTTTGTAGAACGGGCAGCAATCTTGACGAAACACACTAAAAATAATTATTTAAAGAACAGAATATGATTACATTTCCTAATGCAAAGATTAATTTGGGACTTAATATTATAGAAAAGCGCCCGGATGGATACCACAATCTGGAAACTATATTTTATCCGATAAACCTGCAAGACGCTCTGGAAGTGACACGGCGGGAAAACAATGACAACGAATACACTTTACACCTAAGCGGATCTCCTTTGGAGGGTGAGCCCGAAGACAATCTGGTAGTAAAAGCCTACAAGTTATTAAAAAAAGACTATCCCGGACTGCTGCCGGTAGATATACACATGTACAAGCATATACCGGCGGGTGCCGGACTGGGGGGCGGATCATCAGATGCCGCTTGTATGATAAAGCTTCTGAATGATAAATTTTCATTGGGGCTCAGCACCGGACAGATGGAGGAATATGCGGCAAAACTAGGGGCGGACTGTGCTTTTTTCATTCAAAACAAACCTGTTTTCGCTACCGGAATCGGGAATCTGTTCGAGCCTGTGGAATTGTCATTAAAGGGATATCACATTATCCTGATTAAACCTGATATTTTTGTATCCACCCGGGATGCGTTTGCCGAAATAAAGCCTGTGCGCCCGGCTGTCTCTTTGAAAGAGATTGTAAAGCAGCCTATAGAAACATGGAAAGACAGTATGAAGAATGATTTTGAAGATAGTGTCTTCAAAAAGTTCCCCGAGATTGCTGCCATAAAGGATAAATTGTATGATTTGGGTGCGGTGTATGCCGCCATGAGTGGTTCGGGGTCTTCCGTCTATGGCATCTTCAAAGCACCGATAGAGAATGTGGAAGATAAATTCTGTGGATGTTTTTGCAGACAGAGGGCGTTGGAATAGGAAATAGGGAATAGTAGTTAGTGATCAGTGGTTAGTGGGCTGCGCTGTCATGCCGCAGGTATTAACCACTAATCACTAACCGCTACAGCTATCTTCTGCATAGGGCCTTGAAGTCGCAATAGGCACATTTTTCTATGGTTTCTGTTTGGGTGAATGATTTTTCCGGATGAAAGATTTCTTCTAATAATCCTTGAAGTCGTTCACGGTATTCCTTTTCATAGTTGCTGAAATCTTCCACGGCTTCTTTGGGTTTTCGTGGCTCGCCCATTTGTATAACGGGAGAGTAAGTTTCTGTGGCGGCCCGATGAATATAGAGAAGGGCCGGAGCTATCTTCATCGTTGGCTGCTTGCGGCATAGAATGGCGGCATACAGGAACGTCTGGAATACATAGTTGGAGCGTTTTTTGTCCGGAACAAACAGAGACTCCACGTTGGGTGGGGTGTCTGCGTCACCGCCTGTCTTGTAGTCCACAATGCGGAGTGTGCCATCCTTGCTGTCCATACGGTCGATAATTCCCCCGATACGTGATTTGATGACTCCTCTGGGTGTCTGTATGTCGATGGGTTCGTCCACTTCTATTTCCGACGCCACAAAAGTGAAGGGAGCGTAACGTAAATCGTTTTGTAAAAGTTGTTTTAAATATCTTGCAATAACGGCAGAGTTAATAAGTTGTACGCCATTATATTCCGGTTTCTCGTTTTGCGGCACATGAAAGAATAATTCCTTGAAGGCTGCATCCACATAATCTTGCAGCTTCACTTCATTGCGCAGCAGCGTTTCCAATGCCTCCTTATGAATGACTTTGCCATGAGTGGTCAGGTCTTTATAAATATGCTCGGCGGCGTAATGGAAAATACTTCCGAATGTGGCGGAGTCTATTTCCGCACTCACCTCATCGGGGGCGGAGAGACCGGCTACGTACCTATAATAAAATTTTAAAGGACAATCCAGGTAATAGTTCAAGGCTGATGGAGAAAATTTTGCTTTGGGATTGGCACGGACATCAAACAGGTTTTGCATCCGGCGCATGACATCCGGGGTCTTTTCTACAGTGATAGGCGAGGTGCCTTGGGGGGACTGTCCGGCCTCCAGAAACTGACGTGTGATGGGGTGAGGCCATTCAATAAGGAATTGCAGCATGAAACGGCTCCATTCGCCGCGGTTCAGTCCGTCCGAACTGGTATTGTACATCAAGGTAATCCTTTCTGCCCGTTGCAGCAGACGGTAGAAATAGTATGCATATACGGCAATCTTATGCTCTATGGTGGTCATTCCGAAAGCTTTGCGCAGGTTGTAAGGAATAAAGGAAGAGTCTCCTCCCGATTTGGGAAGCTGCCCTTCATTGACCGACAGTAATACCAAGTGGCGGAAATCCAGGTTACGTGTTTCCAATACCCCCATGACCTGCATACCAATGGCCGGTTCGCCATGGAATGGAATATTAGTCGCTGACAAGACCTTGACCAGCAATCGCCGGAAGGTTTCGGGCTGTACGGTTAATTCATCTTCTTCTATCAGTGTGCGGAAACGGTTGATGGTGGTATAGGCTTTAAAAAGCGACTCCCGGTAAAGTTGGCTGAATGCATCTGTGTCCCCGGTACCGGAAGTGTTTGTCTGGTAGATGCCTGCCACTTGCTGCAAAGTCTCGGACAGACGTATGCACAGATTCAGGTTTCCGGAGAGCGGAGTGAAAAGCCGGGTCAGGAATTCGTCTTTGCCCAATTCGCCGGGTAACGGATAGAAACGGTTGTTCCCGGTCAGTTCTTTTTCCAACAATTCGGCCTGGCCGGTGAGTTGGCGGGTATAGGGATGTTTTAACAGCGTAACAACCGATTGAAACGTGTAACGGCCGCTTTTGAAATTAAATCCGTGGGTATGCAATTCCAGTAAGGCGATGAGGAAACTATATACAGGAGTTTGCGATAACGGAAATCCCATGGTGATATTGACATGTTTCACTTCTGCCGGCAACGAATGGAGGACCGGTTGAAGCAATGCTTCGTTACACAATACGACTGCGGTCTCCTTTTCCGGTGTGGTCAGATTGTTCCGTATCCATTGAGGCAGGTAGCGGGCTTGTGCATTTTCAGTGGAAGATGCGATATAGTGTACTTCTTTAGGCTTCGAGAGATTGTTGAACAGTTCATCGGGCAGGGGAGAAGGAAAGTCGCGTAAGTTCCGGCGGATAAATTCTCCGGCTTCATGGGTGACGGCTTGTCTGTTTTCCCTCCTGTAAAATTCGTCGTAGTCCCAATAAAAGACAGCTTTTCCGGCATCTCTCAATTGGGTGAACAGCGTATGTTCCACTTTGTTCAGCACATTAAATCCTACAAAAACATATTTCTCGTAGGGAAGTTTGTCCACATCCAGATGCTCTATCACGTGGCGGTACATCATTCCTTCGTAGGCAATGTTTTGAGAGGCTAAGGATTCACGGAACCCTTTGTAGATGTTTCCCAATACGTCCCATAAGGAGATAAACCGTTCTTTCAGCGCTGTTCTCCGTTCGATGGAGAAGTTCTGGAAGAACTGCCGGATAGCTTCTTCCTGCTCATCGTCAATGAAGGTGTAGTCGTCCATGATGTTGCGCAGATCCTGCAAGTTGGAAAACAGTTTGTCGGTATCCACCTTGTTTTTGTCGGCATCGTCAAAATCACTGATCAGCATTTCTCCCCAAAAATAGAAATCATCCAGTGTTTCCGTACTTTGAGTTTCCCGTCGGAATATCTTATAAAGTTCGCATACCAGTTTTACTGGATCACCCACTTCCCATGGAGAAAGACTACGGAACAATTCGCTGATGCTGACGTATGCGGGCGACCAAATAGGTGAGTCCGACTCTTGGGCGAGATACTCATTAAAGAAAAGTCCGGCACGTTTGTTGGGAAAAACCACGGCTGTATGTGCCAGGTTTCCTTCCGTATGTTTATATAAATCGGCTGCTACCAGTTTCAAAAAACTTTCCATTATTCTATTTCCTCCAGTTCGTTGTTAAATACATACCATAAATAGCCACGGATATGCTCATATCCCATATCCGATAATAAATCCATATATTCTTTCACCTGCTTGTTGTAAGCCTTCCGTTTTTTTCCGAATTTAAAGTCCACCACAATCACCTCCCCGTCTTTTATCATCACGCGGTCCGGACGGCGGGTTTGCAACACTCCTTTTTCCCGATAAATAATGGCACACTCATTGTATAGTTCCCAGCTGCCCGAATACCATTCTTTGACCAGCGGATGCCTCAAAGCCCATTCGGTGAGTTTTCGTATCTGTTCTTCCTGTTGTGCCGACTCTATGATTCCTTCGAAACGCAGGCGTTCTATGGCGGGAGGCACATCGTCCGTGGTACGGATTACGGAGAACAGATTATGCAACAGCTGTCCTTGCCGGATGTATTTGTCTTCCGTTTCCTCTTCTCCCCGGATAAATTCGGCAGAACGGTTGGACTGCTTGAATTCGATGTTGGTTTCCAGCGTTTCTAGATGAATAGGCAAACGTCGGGCTACAGTCAGCAGCTTGTTGCCGGACACTTGTTTTTCCTCTTCGTGAGAGGAGAGATAGAGTGTTCCCAGTTCGTATATTTCTTCTCCGGTGGCATAGCTCTTTCCGGTCATGTCGGATAAGGCATTGCCTAACAATTCGGATACCGTTCCTTTCTGTTCCGCCTTTCCATATATAATCAAGTTCTTTTTGGCACGGGTAAATGCCACATAAAGCAGGTTCAGATTATCCACCCATAATTGCAGGCGTTCGTTCAGGAACTCTTCCCGATAAATGGATTGCTGCATGGCTGTGGAATAGTTGATGGGAACAATGTCAAGATCGCTAAACGGAGCTTGCCGGGGAGCACACCATACCAGATGGTTGTAAGTCTCATTCTCCATTTTCCAGTCGCAGAAGGGTAGCAGTACGGTATGATATTCCAATCCTTTGGACTTGTGGATGGAGAGAATGCGAATTCCTTCCACTTCGCCGGAAGGGATGGTCTTGCTGCCTAGTTTTTCTTCCCAGTAGGTGATAAAAGCGGATAATTCGGAAGAATTGCTTTGCAAATATTCCGTCACCGCATCAAAGAAGGCGCACAGATAGGCATCCTGTTGTTCGATGCAGGACATCTGAAACAGATTGAAAAGTTTTTCCATCAGTTCATACAGTGGCATGAGGCGAAGCTGCTCCAGTTCTTCTGTAAAAGCGGATGGCAGATAATCATCTATTTCGTTCAGCAATAGAGTGTTGAGGTCTATTCCTTTATGTAATACTTCATTCTGATAAGCAGCAGCCAGTTGCGCCTTGGCAATCCGGTTTCCGGGTTGTGACAAGCAGCGCAGACCATCTATTATCATACATACCGCCAGTGAGGCATCCAGTCGGAATGCCTCATCGGATACGATTTTGTAAGACGTGTTCTTGTCGAAGTAATCGGCTATTAAAGGAATGCTTCTGTTCTTGCGTACCAGGATGGCCATATCTTTCAGTTGTACACCCTGCGCCACAAGCCGCTCCACTTCTTCTCCCAAGTGGTGCAGGGTGTTTTCCATATAGGTCATGTCTTCCGTATCCGACAGAAATTCCACTTTGACATACCCTTTTCCGGGATCTTTGTATGTCTCCTGACACACGTCGCTGTAGGCTTCCTTCAGTTCCTTGCATTCCTTTTTTTGTTCTTCCTTGTAAATGTTGTTCAACACCTCGCAGGCGGCTGTAAACACTTCGTTGTTGAAGTGAATGATGTTTGCGGCACTCCGGCGGTTGGTGGTCAGTGTCTTTATTTTGACGGGAAAGGCTTCGATGTTTGTTTTCAGTCCGTTCAGTATGCCCCAGTCACCGTTTCGCCAGCGGTAGATGGATTGTTTCACGTCTCCTACAATCAGGCTGTCGGCTCCTTGGGACAGTCCTTCGAGCAGCAACAGACGGAAATTGTCCCATTGCATACGCGAAGTGTCCTGAAATTCATCAATCATTACGTTGCGTATGGTCGTTCCTATCTTTTCGAATACAAAAGAGGAATCTCCTTCTTTTACCAGGTTATGAAGCAACGCGTTGGTATCCGACAGCAGGAAACGGTTGTTCTCATGGTTCAATTCGCGTACCTCCTCGTCTATATTGGCCAGCAGACGGATATTGTTTACGTGGCGCAGGGAGAGTTGGCAGGAATTGGCCAGCATATTGTTCCGGCTTCTGTATTTTTCCGATTCATTCAGCAGGGGAATCAGTTCTTTTTCTGCCAGGCCTATGATAGCGTTGCGTATGGGGGAAGTTTTTTTCACCCATTCGTCGGGGCAGTCCAGACATTTTTCCACTGTTACATTGCGGACGCTGTCATCCAGTTTGCCCGATTGCAGTTTATTAAAATAGCTGGCTATACCTCGGGAGCCGTTTTTCAGATCTTCTACTTTCACCCCGTCTGTATCCAATATTCCGAAGAATTGATCGGCAAATCCTTTCATTTGTTCCTGCACCTCTTCCAAAATGGCTTGCAGCGTCTTGCGGTAGTTCTTGATACAGTCTTTGTCCCGTAATTTTTCCCGTAGTCCGTTTCCTTTTTCTATATATCCTTCATCGAAGATGTTTCGTCCGAAATTCTTTATCTCGCCGGAAACATTCCATCGTTTGTCATCGGCTATTCTTTCTTCTATATATTCCAACAGCCAATAGAGTACGGGAGATTTCCGGTCCAGCTTTTCTATCATGGAGTCCACGGCATCACTCAGTACTTCCATATTGTTCAGTTCGATATTCAGATTGGCGCCCAATTCCAGTTCCCGTGCCAAATTACGCATCACCGACTGGAAGAATGAGTCAATGGTTTCCACCCGGAAGCGGCTGTAATCATGTATCATGTAGTGCAGTGCCGTACCGGCGGCTGTCCTTATGTCTTCTTGGGGCATTTGCAGCTCTTCTGTGATTTTCTGTAAATAGGGGTCAGAATCCTTATCTTTTATCCATATTCCGTATAACTGGCTCAGAATCCGCTCTTTCATTTCGGTAGTGGCCTTGTTGGTAAAGGTCACTGCCAGTATATTACGGTATGCCCGTGGGTTCTGTATCAGCAGTTTTATATATTCCACAGCCAGTGTGAATGTTTTTCCCGAACCGGCAGAGGCTTTATAAACTAATAATTCAGGAGAATGTTTCATTTTAAATAATTTGTCAATTTGCCAAGCACATTATTAATTAAATACCAGTACGAAAATAGTATCCTGTCCCTTTTCCTTGTAAGGTAGCAGGGTCAGTGTGCCTCCGCTCAGTCTCATAATTTGCTTGCTCAGGCTTAGGCCGATACCGCTTCCCTCATCCTTGGTGGTGAAAAAAGGTACAAAGATTTGTTCGGCTGCATCGGGAGGAATGGCAGGGCCGTTGTTGGCTATTTCGATACGGATACTTTCTTGTTGGTCACAATAGGCTTTTATGGTAATCCTTCCGTCAGGAGCAGTACCTATAGCCTGAATCGCATTCTTCAGCAGATTCGTGACGACTTGGGCTATCAGGTTCTCGTCGGCAAAGACTATCAGATCTTCCCGGGCTTCGAGGATGGAAAAGGTGATGTTGGGGCACGGATGCTGGTGCTGTGCCAGTTTTATCATTCGTTCCAGGAAGGGAAGAACATAAAATAGAGATGGCTCAGGCGCTGGCAGGCGTGTCAGTTTACGATAGGACATGACGAAGTTTATCAATCCTTTACCTGTGGTGTGGATCGTTTCCAATCCTTGCTTCATCTCTTCGTTCTCTGCGCCGGGAAGTGCCAGCAGCGTTTCGCTGAGGGAGGTCACAGGGGTCAGGGAGTTCATAATTTCGTGTGTCAGCACGCGGGTGAGGCGTATCCATGAATCTATTTCCCGCTCATCCAATTCCCGGTTGATGTCACTCAAGGCAATAATGCGGAGTTCCTCGTCTTTGATCCGGATGCCGGACACCCGTAAGGCAAGATGCACCGTTCCCCGTTCGGTGTTGAACTGAATTTGCAGCTTGTCACCCGGAACTGCTTTTTCCAAAGCAGTCATCAGTTCATCCGAGATGCGGGAGAGTTGTTTGACATGAGTCAGAACATCCAGTCCCAACAGATTCATGGCCTCTTTGTTTTTTTGATAGACGGAGCCTTTGCTGTTCAGTACTACAATGCCGGTTTCTACAAAGTCCATAATCAGTTCATAGTATTTCTCGCGTTGTGCCGTTTCCTGCTTTACATTGTACAAAATACATGCGATGCGGTTCAGCATGACATTGACCATAGTGGAATCACTGGGGGAGGCATGTTCATAAAAACGAACGGCGGGGTCATCATTTTCGATAGCATCGAGCAGAAAGGCTATTTTTCGAGTATTAAAAGTGTACAGGCGGTAAAACCAGCCTATGGAAACGAGGAACGAAGGTATAACGATACATAGCCACAGCCAGTTGCGTTGCTGAATCAGCAGGGTGCAGGCAATGGCTAGAACCAGTATGGTAAATAGGCGGAAGAAGAATTGTTTCACAGCTTGATTATTTATTGTTTCGTTTGGATGTTTCTTTAATTCCTATTTAAAAATAGGTCATAGTCCGAACTTTTTCATCTTGTTATAAAGCGTCTGCCGGGTAATTCCCAACTGTGCCGCTACTGCCGAGAGGTTTCCGTTGCATTTCTCTATCGCTTTCTGAATCATTTGCAATTCCATCTCTTCCAGAGTTGAGACACTTGTCTCTGTCGCAGGAGCTGCTGCTTTTCGGGGAAAATGAAAATGTTCCTCGCTCAATATACCATCTTCATTGATAATGACCGCTTTCTCTACGGCATGTTCCAGTTCGCGTATGTTTCCATACCACGGATATGTCCGTAATTTTTCTTGCGCACCGGTAGAAAGAAGGATCGTTCCTTTGTCATATTGTTTGCAGAACCGGTCTATAAAGCGTTCGGCCAAAGGGATAATATCCTCTTTGCGTTCCCGCAGAGGGGGAATCTCGATGTGGATGGTATTGATGCGGTAAAGCAAATCCTCGCGGAATTTGCCTTTGGCCACCATCTCTTCCAAATCACAATTGGTGGCGCAAATCAAACGTATGTTGACCGGTATCGGTTCGTTGCTTCCTACTCGTACCACGCTTCGGCTCTGGATGGCGGTGAGTAGTTTGGATTGCAGGTGATAGGGCAGGTTGCCTATTTCGTCCAGAAACAAAGTCCCTTCATGGGCGGCTTCGAATTTACCTGCACGGTCGGCATGGGCATCGGTAAACGAGCCTTTTTTATGGCCGAACAGTTCGCTTTCAAACAGTGATTCGGTGATGGCACCCATGTCCACTGTTATCATATCCCGTCGGTATCGGGCAGACAACGCATGTATTTCCCGCGCCAGCATTTCTTTTCCTGTGCCGTTCTCTCCTGTAATCAGGATATTGGCATCCGTTTGCGCCACTTTCTCTATCAGCGTCCGCAGTTGCTTCATGGCATTGCTTTCTCCCCAATACATAGAAGATACGGTTTTAGGGACTTCTGCTCTCTTCTTGTTCTTGGAGGAATTGCGGCAGGCAGACAGCAAGGTTTCTATCAGCCGGGCATTGTCCCAGGGTTTGACGATGAAGTCTGTCGCTCCTTCCTTGATGCCACGTACTGCCAGGTCTATGTCAGCGTATGCTGTGAAAAGTACTACGGGCAGGGAGGGTTGTATTTTCTTTATTTCGTGTAACCAGTACAGACCTTCATTCCCGGTATTCAGTCCGCTGCTGAAATTCATATCCAGCAGCACCATTTGCGCGTTTTCTTCACGCAACGCAGCGGGCAGTGTGATGGGTGAGGGCAGTGTGACAATATGTTCGAAATGATTTTTCAGCAATAGCTTTACTGCCGACAGCACTCCTTTGTTATCATCTACCACAATGATGGTTCCTTGTTTGCTCATAAATATCTTCTGTTCTTTTTCAGAAGAACAAAGATAATGATTTTCTCTCGCCAATCTTTTCTTTCAGAGAAAACTTTTCAATTTCATGAATTGTTCTATTATAAAATAGCATTTCAAATGAAAACATTTATATTAAGCATAATTGTAACCATGATTACATCGGTAGCTGGTGCACAGCAAAAAAGTTTTTATGACTTTACGGTCAAGACTATTGACGGGAAGGACTTGCCACTTTCCACGTTCAAGGGTAAGAAAGTATTGGTAGTCAATGTGGCATCTAAATGCGGTTTCACTCCCCAATACGCCAAGTTGGAGGAGTTGTATGAGAAATATGGAAAAGATGATTTTGTCGTTATCGGATTTCCTGCCAATAATTTCCTACATCAGGAACCCGGAACGAATGAAGAAATCAAGGAGTTTTGTACGTTGAATTATGGAGTGACTTTTCCTATGATGGCTAAAATATCTGTAAAGGGAAAAGATATAGCTCCCCTCTATCAATGGCTTACGCATAAAAGTGAAAACGGGGTTTCGGATGCTAAAATAGGCTGGAACTTTCATAAGTTTCTGATTGATGAAAATGGTAGATGGGTTGCCTCAATCGGCTCTACTACCAGTCCGCTTTCACAGGAAATTGTAGAATGGATTGAAGAATAAAATGACCAGAAGATAAATAATGCCCTATTGTTATTGCACCAGCTTTCCGTTTTTCAGTTCCGACATCAGCAGGTCATAGACGTATGCCGGGCTTTCGATATACAGGCCGGTGGAGAAGTCTTCCAGTTTGACGAATGTCTCCGAATTGTGGAATGTGGAGATGGCTTCCTGCAAATCCATATCATTACGTTCCACCAAGTAACGGACTACATCGGCGGATATTCCTTCAAAGAGGAATTTTGCGGTATTCGTGTTCATAGTCGTTTCAGCATTTTAATCGCTGCCTCTGAGTGAAAGAAATATTGTGAAGTTACTTTCGAAAATGTCAGTTCGTGCAATAGTTGCTCTTCGTTAATAAAATTCTCGGTGTATAAACGTAGCAAGCGCGCAATGGTATCGTTGGCAACAGGGCCAATTACGATATCGTAATCGTGGCAAGGCTGATCAGTGTTCATATCGCGGTTCGACATGACAAAACGTGCCCATTCCCAGTCTGGCTCCTTGAAAACCTTGACTTTCAATTCGCTCGACTGCGCTTCTTCGAGGTCAAACTCAAACATAGTCAGAGTGGGGTTTCCGCTGAACATCCGCGCTGTTCTTGCGGCCATCCTTTGGGCCTGTTCCCTAATGTCGGTCAGGTAAAATCCTCTGCCGAAATCCTTATAGGGGCGGCATCTGTTGAGGTCGATGCCGTCGATTGCCGTATTTGAACCGTGGTAAAGTATCATCGCAATGTTCCTCCATTGTTTTGGCAGACGATGGTCAGGTCATCCACACAGTCGTTAAAAGAAAGCGTGTGTTCCACATCGTAAAATTCGGTGAGAAAATCAATGCCTTTGAAACGTCTGATATAATTGCTTGCCTCCCGGATTGTCAAATCGTGACGGCGCGCAAATTCGACAATGACCGTCATCACATAATCGATTAGGTGCTTGTCCGCTTTTTTTTTGGACTTGAGCGCCACTACCGGTTCGACACCCAACGCCTCCGCTATGCGGTTGACGGTGCCAAAATTAACACACAGACCGTTTTCCACTTTGGAAACCATTGCTTTTTGGACGCCAATCATCACTCCGATTTCTTCTTGTGTCAATCCTTTGTTTTTTCGGCATTGGGCCAAAAGTTCTCCTATTTTTTGCAAATTCGTATTCATACCACAAAAATAGATAAAGTTTCTTGTGTAGGAAACTTTTTAACTACAAATATATTCTTTAGATAATTATTATCTTTCCAATTAAATGGCAGCTCTGCTCTGACACGCAAGAACCCGTGTGCCGGATGATGATTGTTAGGAAAACAGGAGGGAAATCAGTTCCTTTGTACATCATAGGTTATGGAACGGTGGTTCGAAAAGAGTTGTCGCTATTTTTTTGCTTATTTATTTGTGGGGATAAATATTTATCCCTATATTGTATTAGTAAAATTAAAAATATCATGGAGAATGATTATTAAAACTGAAAGTTATGGATACAATAAAAGACATTTGGTTTGATGCTAACCGCATTTATATGAAAACGGATGGTGGAGAAACTTTCAGCCGTCCCTTAGAGGCATTCCCTTTGCTGAAGGATGCAAGTGACAGAGAGCGCCTTGATTTCAAGATAGGAAAGTTTGGTGACGATGTTCGTTGGGAATCATTGGATGAGGATATTCATATATCCAGTTTTTTCGATACAGCGGAGCCGGATTATGAAAATGAGATAGCAATGATATTTAAACGTTTCCCTCAACTAAATGTGTCAGAGGTTGCACGTAGTATGGGAATAAACAAGAGTCTTCTTTCCAAGTATATCTATGGTATTAAAAAGCCGAGTGATATAAGGAAGATGCAGATTAAAGAGGCTCTCCATCTTTTGGGAAAAGAATTACTTGCCGTTTGATTAATCTCTTAATAATAGTTTAGGTGTGATTCCATTTGGTTTCACGCCTTTTTTATGTTAATTTTTCCACAATCATAGTTTCAACAGAAAGATAATTAAATATAAGGAAGATATGGCTAGAATAAACAAATACGGCTATGTTGCTGCGTGACGTTTTTGCATCCGTCAGGGAGATGCGGTGAACAAGCCAAGCTCATACCAAGAACCGGGCAAGCATATGATGCAGGCAGGGTAGGCGTGTACCGAGTACCAGGTAGCCTTGTTCGCTGTATCTTATATCTTACCATCTGAGCGATGATGCGCTCGGAAGAATTTGCATCAAGGCAAGCACACCTACAATCTGTTTCTTGTTTGCTTTTTAAGTAATAAAGAAACATCACTAAAAATAGCGGAATATATTTTTGTCCTATTTATTAAATTGCTATCTTTGCCACGTTTTCTACGCTGATACTTCCGCAGGGAAGTGATGGGAGGTGGGAAATATACATATATAGAAAAGACGTTTACTTGACGTTTTGTTCTTGACGCTTCGAAAATTTGCACCTTTTGAAATTGCTGTCAGAGACAAAGCAACAGTGGATGTCTGCGAGGTATGTTTATATCCTTGGTGCGCCTTTGTTGGTCAAAGGTGTATTCAAGTGTTGTTATACATATCGGCGTGGGCTTCTGCGTTGCTCGTTCAGACAGCAATGGGCAGTGCAAAGCCTTCGAAGTGTGGGACGAGTAACAGGTACAGATTCCCGCGCTTTTTTTATATATAGGTATTACAAATTTCTGATTTAACATATATGAACCATCCGGTTCGGGAATCTGCGGAAGGTCATCGGTTGACCCGACAGGCTGCATCTACATCGTGCGGATTCCAATCCTCCATTTGTTGAAATAGCTTTTCTCCGGTCAGCTTAATCACAAGAGGCCGATTCCTCTTGTATTTTACGAAGCTTCTCGTAATTGATTGAATTGCAGATAGATATCTGTACTTCAAAGCTCCATAACTATGCTTTCAAGTGAAAAAATGCAATGGTTTGCCATGCGTGCCACCTATCGCCGGGGGATGCAGGTCAAGGCTTTGTTGGATAAAGAAGGAATCAACAACTTCATCCCCATGCGTTACGAAGTTCGTATAAGGAACGGGCGCAAGAGGCGTGAGCTGGTTCCCGTTATCAGTGATCTGATATTTGTTCATGCCGTCCAGTCCGAACTCCAGAAGGTGAAGTTCAAACTTCCGTATCTTCAATACATGATTGATATCCGCAACGGACAGAAAATCATTGTGCCCGATGATCAGATGAAGCAGTTTATCGCTGTGGCTGGAACGTATGACGAGCATCTTATCTTCTTTAGTCCCGATGAGGTGAACCTGCGTAAAGGTACGAAAGTCCGTATTACGGGTGGTGACTTCGAGGGCTACGAGGGGGTGTTTGTCAAGGTGAAAGGTGCGAGAGACCGTCGTGTGGTTATCAGTCTGCAAGGAGTGATAGCCATGGCCATGGCGACGCTTTCGCCGGACTTGATAGAAGTGATAGAAGAGCCGAAGAAGAGATGACTTCATTTGCTACGTTAAACATTCTTATTCCTTGATTAATGGGAAAGTAAACGATCTGATAATATAAATCTTATATATAATAATGTGTAGAACCACATCCATGCCGTCAGGCATCCGGCTCCAACAGCTGATTCAGAATCAGCATAAGGAAATCTTAGCCAGGGAACAGAATAATGATAAGTTCATTCATCTGTATGACATTGGTGCGTATTGGGTGGCCTTTGAGCGTTCCGCCTGTAGGTTGAGCGGTTTGTTTTCTGAAAGTGAGCTGACTTTGTTTCGTGTCCCGGATTGTGTGGAATATGTGGTGATGGCTTCCGTTCCTGCCGATGAGGCGAAGGACTGTTTGGGTGAGTACATCCTTTTGCACGATGGAATTTACCGGAAAGTGTGGTTGGAGCATTCTTTGCCGATGGGGGATTATCGTCACTGGCATGAGATGGCCGTGAGATCTTTTTTGTTGTAAAGAAAAGTATGTGGACTTCGTGAGGCAAGTAAGCGGTGTTACTTTGCTTGGGAACATATCTTACTTTGCTCACGAAGATATCTTACTTTTTTCAGTGGAATATGGTCATCGATCATGTTCTATAGGAAATACCCTGAAAAATCCTTCAAAAGCTTCAGCCTGCTCGCAAACGCCCTACCCGTGGGCATTCCGGCTGAAGGATTGGGTTTGGGAATCCTTCAGCTGGGGATTGGAATGTTTCAGCCGAGCTGATGTTTTTCCGATTTTTTGGGAATCATTTTTCTGAAGGATATTTTCCGGCTGAAACATTTCATGATGCATATCCTTCAGCCGGAATGCCGACAGGCAGGACGTTTGCGGAATGGCTGAAAGATCTGAAGGAAAAGTAAGGCGGTTCGGCATGTAGATGCCATTATGGAAAAAACAACAGGTCAAATTTTAAAAAGCTCTTGTTCTTTTAATGAAAACGTCTTGTTCTTTTTTTTAAAGACCTTGTTCTTTTCGGAAAAGGACAAGGCGTTTGAAAGGTTAGTAATGTGCGTGCCGGAAGATTAGTAACGTGTGGGGTGACACATTACTAATGTGTGGGCTGTAAGATTAGTAATGTTACAGGTGGAAGATTGCATATCTTACCAGTGATACATATCATAAATGTATGAAGTACCAGTATATAAAAGATAAAGTTAATGCTTATTTCACTAAGGGGAATGAGCGTAGTGTTGCGGTGAAGAAAAACATCGCCGCTTCGTTGGTCTTGAAATGTGTCAGCATTTTGGTTTCCTTGCAGGTGGTTCCGTTGACCATCGGTTATGTAAATCCTACAAAGTATGGCATTTGGCTGACGTTGAGTTCCATTATTGCCTGGCTGTCTTATTTTGATTTGGGGTTTGCCCACGGATTTCGTAATCGTTTTGCTGAGGCAAAAGCAAAAGGGGATATGAAGTTGGCAAAAGAATATGTCAGTACTACATACGCAGTGCTCTTCTTGCTCTTTTCCGTAATTTTATTGATAACCTTGGTAGTGAATAATTATTTGGATTGGAGTCGTATTTTAAATATTGATCCTGTTTATAAGGATGAGCTGAGTCTGGTTTTCGGTTTGTTGGCATGCTTCTTTTGCCTGAACATTGTGGCAAGTATCTTTACTACCATGCTGACGGCAGACCAAAAGCCTGCTTTAGCTTCGTTGATTCAAACGGGTGGACAGGTGTTGGCTTTTGCTTGTATTTATATCTTAACAAAGACGACTTCAGGAAGTTTGAGCGCGTTGGCCTTTGCTTTTTCGGGTGTACCTTGTATATTATTGCTGGTTGTTTCCACTGTAACTTTTCGTATGCGAAGATATAGAATAATAGCACCTTCCTTACGTGACGTTCGTTTTTCTTTGACACGAAATATTTTAGGGCTTGGTGGTCAGTTTTTTATTATTATGGTTTCTATGCTGTTCATCTTTCAATTTGTCAATATTATCTTGTCGAGAGTTCAGGGACCGGAAGCAGTTACACAGTATAATATTGCTTATAAATATTTTAATGTACTCAATATGGCATTTGTGATAGTTCTTACTCCGTTTTGGTCTGCTTTTACGGATGCATACACTAAAAATGATTATGTCTGGATGCGGAGTGTGCTGAAAAAATTGGAAAAATTATGGCTGTTATGTATTCCAGTTTTGGCGTTGATGCTACTTTGTTCGGATTTTCTTTATCAATGGTGGATTGGTGATTCTGTATCTGTTTCTTTTTCATTGTCGGTTTATATGGCAATATATGTATTATGTCAGACGGGAGGTAATGTGTATATGTTTCTTGTTAACGGAACGGGTAAAGTGCGATTGCAACTAATTGCCTATCTGTCATTTGCTTTAATTTCTATTCCGTTGATGGAGTATTGTTGCGAACATTATGGTATAGAAGGTATACTGATCGTTCCTGCTTCAGTATTTGCTTTGCAGGCTTGTATTGGAAGAATGCAGATATTGAGGATCTTAAATGGTACAGCTAAAGGGATTTGGCTAAAATAAAATTAAATTGAGAAATAATAAATGAATAATCCTTTGATTTCAGTAGTGACAGTAGTTTATAATTCCGTAACGACTATTGAACAAACTATCCTTTCGGTTATTAATCAGACTTATCTTAATATTGAATACATAATCATTGATGGAGGTAGTACGGACGGCACGGTGGATATTATCAAAAGGTATGCAGATAAATTGGCATATTGGGTGAGTGAGCCTGATGAAGGAATTTATGATGCAATGAATAAAGGGATAGCTGTTGCTACAGGTGAGTGGTTAAATTTCATGAATAGTGGTGATGGATTTCCACAAGAGCAAGTGTTGCAAGCGGTCTTTACTAATGAAGAAAATACACGCCCTGAAGTGGGAGTGATATATGGCGACCGAATATGTGTCTTTTCGTTTGGCAGGTATTATCAAGTTTGCCAGCCTTTAGATTGCATGAATACTTTCTTTCCCATTTTTCACCAATCGGTGTGGATAAGGCACTCACTAGCCGTGAGCCATCCTTTTGATAAATCATATAAAATAGGTGCTGATTATCATCAGTTATATACCCTTTATAAAGAAAACTTTGTATTTCGATACATACCTCGTGCGCTGTCTGTTTTCGATTCAGAGTATGGGGTATCCTCTTCGCTGTCTAATCGGTTCAGAATGTATATAGAAGTGTCTAGGGTCTTAAATACCAAAGTCCCGATAAAAGTCTATTTCGTTGTAGCACTGGCTTGGATAAAAGTACCTATTCAAAAGCTAATAAGTAAAGTCTATCCTGCCTATTTTTCAGCGCAGAAGCGTGGAGAAAGGCTATTGAAAAGAAGTAAAAGCCTTAGGAGGTTAGAAGAGAAAAAAGATTAATATTCACATTAGGACTCAAAAATGGACTTTTTACTTTTGTTATGAACTTAAATAAACTTGTTGTTTACCTTGTTCTATGGATTTATGTGTAAAGTTTCAATATTAGTACCTGTATATAAATGCGAGAGTTTTGTATACAAATGTGCAGATTCGTTATTCAGTCAGACTTTTGAGGATGTAGAATTTATATTTTATGATGATTGTTCACCCGACAGGAGTGTACAGGTCATAGAATCTTGTTTGAAAAAATATCCTAATAGAAAAGATCAGGTTAGGATTATTTCTGGGAAGTACAATGTTGGTGTTGCGGCAGCTCGCAACCTTTTACTGGCAGAGGCGAATGGTGAATATATTTGGTATATAGACAGTGATGATTGGATAGAGCCTAATTCAATTACATTGCTATATCATACGGCCATAGCTTCTAATGCGGATGTGGTTTCTTTTGGCTTTTACTGTGAAAATAAAAAACGTACTACCATGCGGCTATTTTCCTATTCATCTTTAGAAGAATGTTTGAAAGATGTGATAAGTAGCAATTGGGGCGTAGTGTGGCGTTTTTTCTTTAGACGTATTGTTGCAACAGAGAATAATATTATGTTTTCTGCAAGTTATAAAGGTGGAGAAGATTATGTGTTTTGTGCAAAATTCTTATTATCATCTTGCGCGGTGTCATGTGTTATAAAGCCCTTATATCATTATGTAACATACAATACAGAATCTCTTATGTCTACTAAAGATTTTGATAGCTTAAGACATCAGTATGAAGCTACTTTGGATGTGGAAAGAATTTTGTTGAAAAAGAATATATTAAAGCTGTATGCTAGTGATTTGAATCAAAGGAAATTGTTTATAGTTAAATCATTTGATTGCTATTTTTCCTCTATTTGGGGTAGATTGTACTTGGCGTCATTAAGACGTTTTTACAACCGATGTGAACAGAAAGTAAAAACGGCTTTTAATTATTTTCTAAAGTTGGTATAAATAGCGTGGCTTTTAATAGGGTTAAATAATGATTGGATTAGTTGTATTAACTGTTGCTATACAAATATACCTTTTGAAGAAAGGAATGATTAAAAGTCTGTCATTTTACTTATGCATAGTATTGCTAATACCTTATATTGTTAAATTTACAATTGGTGGATTTGGAATACTCTATAATCAATTATTACAGTTGATACTTTTTGTTGCCTTTATGGTGTCATGGAGGAAAAGGAAAACACCGAACAGAAAATTTATGCTATATTTCATAGCCTTACTATATTATTTTATATTTATTATACCTTTTACCTCTACTCCTTATTCTTTGCAGTTACAAGCAGTTTTAAAAATAATTTTGTCATTTACTCCTATATTTATTGCATTTTATGCATTCAGGGATTCTAAGGATGTAGAATATATACATAAATGGTTGACTTTAGTTTGCTGGATAATGGTTGTTTATGGATTAATAGTTTATGCTACAGGTCGAAATTTTTATATGGAGTATCTGATTAACATTTATGGTGATATATCTAACACGTCTAATTATTTGCACTTTATGGACGAGGAGCGTGCTGGTTTGTCTCATCGAATATCAAGTACTATTGTTCATCCCTTGAGCTATGGCCAGATTTTAATACTATTTCTTGGGTATTATTTATTTATGTATGTCCCTTTGAAAAATAAAATGTGGCATTGGCTTCTTATTGTATTAATCATTATCAATGTATTTATGTCTGGAAGTAGAAGTTGCATATTTCCTATGGCATTAATATTATTAGTCAGAGTGTTGTTGATGGAAATAAAAACTAAGGTGGTGTTAACTATTATATTATGTCTTATGGTAGTTTCAAGTCCTGCTTTATTTTCTTTAGTTACCGACATCTACAATATGATAAATGGCACTATAAGGGGTAGTGCTGATTATGGAGGAAGTAATATATCGATGCGTGCTTTACAGTTCATTACCTTCATTGAAATTATTTCTGATAATTCTTTATTAGGTCGTGGTAATGGCTTTGTTGCATATCAAGGTGATAAATATCCTGACATGTTAGGATATGAATCAATAATATTCAATGAGGGGTCTAACTATGGGCTTATAGGTTTATTGTTCTATTTAATTTTGTTCTCGTCAGTTTTTAGATTAATGAAACGATACAATTTGTCTAAAACGGGAATTGTATATGTCGTAGCGATATCGTTTTCCTATTTATTGTCTATTATTATGACAGGAATTCAGGGATCCTTTGTCTTTTTTTGGATACTTATGGTCGCTTATTTAAACCTACATAAAAATCAAGTAAAACTCTAATTATGATACCTAAAATCATTCATTATTGTTGGCTGAGTGATGAGCCAATTCCGGTTGAACTCCAAAAATACATTGCAGGTTGGAGAAAAGTGATGCCCGAGTATGAAATAAAAAAATGGGATAAAAAGGCTTTTGATATCCATAGTGTAAAATGGGTAGAAGATGCTTATGCACAAAAGAAATGGGCATTTTGTGCCGATTATATCCGGGCTTATGCGTTATTTACTGAAGGGGGATTCTATCTTGATTCCGATGTGATTGTAAATAAAAAATTTGATGCATTTTTGAATTATGGTTTTGTATCTTCTATGGAATATAATCACACTTACAAAAAGGAATTAAAGGATAGTATAACCTTAGACTATAAACGCAGAGAAAGTGTGAAAAAAGTTGTAGGTCTTGGTATTCAAGCCGCTATTATAGGTAGTGAAAAAGGGCATCCTTTTACAAAGGAATTATTGGATTATTATCATACTCATCAGTTTATAAATGAGCAAGGAGAGTTTGATCAAACACCTGCTCCGGTTATTTATTCCTGGCTCATGGAAAAACGAGGACTAAAATATAAAAATGAGAAGCAAATGTTGAAAGACAAAGTGTGTCTTTTTGATTCGGGAGTATTTGCCAGTTATCCTACTGCTAGATTTGGGAGTGTTGCTATTCACATGATGGCTGGTTCATGGGTGGATGTAAAGCTTGATGATACCTTTATGCGCAGGTTGAAGAAGATGTTGATAGTCCGTAAAATATACAATTTATTGCATATATCATGAGATCTAAGATAAAAAAAGTATCAGCTTTCTTTTGAGAAAATGTAGATTATGACTAGACATAGTATATTTCAAAAATTGATTCGTTTAATAGGGGGATTTTAAAGACCATGTAGGGTTTGGAAGAGTTTTAACAGTGGAAGAAAAAAGATATTATATCGAAAAAAGCCTAGCGTGTTTGGAACAACTACATATGCGTCATCCTCAATGCCATAAAATAGTAGTAACAACAGATTCATCCATATTTCTTGAAGCTGTGAAGTCCTTGTCGTATGTTTATGTTATTCCAGGCAGATTAGAGCATATGGACTGTGCCGTGGTTGATGATTATGAAGTGCATTTAAAGACTTTTCTTGATTTTATGATAATAACAAAAGCAGAGAAATCATATTCTTATCAATATGGAAAGATGTATGGCGCCACAAAATTTGCTTTAACAGCTGCGTTGATAGGAAATAATGAGTATGAAGTCGTAAAAGATTATGTTTAAAGGGCGAGTTAATGAAAGAGCAATATAATAATGTTGTAAAAGACACTATGAAATTGATATTTCTGGAAAAAGGATTATATAAAAAACAAACTATTGTATTTGAATACTTTAAGTTATAAGATTATGAATATAGCATTATTGACAGCTGCCGGATTTGGTACGCGAATGGGACAAGATATCCCCAAACAATTCATGAATATAGATGATTGTCCAGTGATTGTTTATACAATGAAAGTATTTCAAGAGCATCCTCAGATTGATGCGATTGCTGTAGTGTGCTTGGATGGGTGGGAGATGATATTGAAAGCTTATGCAGGTCAATATGGCATAACAAAATTAAAATATATATTCCCTGGAGGTGATAGCAATTTTCAATCTACGCGAAATGGATTGTTGGGGCTAAAAAATAGTGGTATGGCTGATTCGGATATTGTTATAATACATGATGGAGTCCGTCCTTTGGTTTCCGATGAAATCATTTCTCATAATATTGAAACTTGCGAGAAATACGGTTATGCTGTTACCGGTTTGTTATGCAAAGAGGTGATTATGGAATATCATGATGATGAAACACTGACTTATATTTCTACTCCAAGGGAACGGTTGTGTAGAACTCAAACACCCCATACCTATAGGTTAAGGATAATCTTGGATGCACAGGAAAAAGCTATTAAACAGGGATTGGGAGGCGATAAAACGGCTGCAATGTGCCAATTGGTGGGCCAGATAGGTGTTGACGACCAGCATCTTGTATTAGGATCAGAGAAAAATGGGCTGAAACTTACCAATGTAGAAGATATAGAATTATTTAAAGCTCTTCGTCATGTTTCAAAAGCTCCTTGGCTAAAATAAAAACTAAAAAATGGCTTCTATGTTTACATCTCATCCTTTGTATGTGGAAGATATCAATAATATACTTTCCATGAAGGCTATTGAAAATCTGTCAGGTAAGAGTTTTCTTATTACGGGAGCAACCGGAATGATTGGTGTTGTATTGATCGATGCTTTGATGGCATTATCGGATATCAAAGTTTATGCGATTGGACGTTCTAAAGAAAAAGCGTTCGATCGGTTACGAAATCATTTCTCTAATCCGAATTTTGTCTTTATCCAACAGGATGTAACAACTCCTTTTTGTATGGATTTGACTGTGGATTATATAATTCCTTTAGCTAGTAATACTCACCCATTGGGGTATTCAAAATATCCGATAGAAACAATGTTGATAAATATGCAAGGAGCTAAAAATGCTTTAGATTTGGCTACAATGTGTGGAGCAACAGTTATTTATCCTTCATCTGTGGAAATATATGGAGATGCTGTACGTAATGAAGAGTTTGATGAGGATAGCAATGGAAATTTAAATTTGTCAACTTCGCGAGCTTGTTATACAGAATCGAAGCGAGCATGTGAGGCACTTTGTCAATCGTATGCAGCAGAGAGGGGAACGAAAGTGAAAATCATAAGGTTGAGTAGGGTATTTGGCCCAACAATGCTTGAGAGTGACACTAAAGCATCTTCACAATTCATAAAGAGAGCTGTGACATCTGAGGATATTGTTTTAAAAAGTGCTGGAAATCAATATTTTTCGTATGTGTATGTTGCAGATGCGATTATTGGTTTATTATGCGTATTATTACATGGCGAAAATTCAAAATCTTATAATATTAGTAGTGAAAAAACGAATATTTATTTGAAAGACCTTGCAGAAATTTGCGCAAAATATAATAATAAACAAGTGATTTTTAATATTCCAGCCGATGAGGAGAAAAAGGGATATAGTATTGCTGAAAATGCCATATTGGATAATACTCGAATTAAATCTATCGGTTATATTCCGATATATTCTATAGAGGAAGCAGTAGATAGAACAATAATGATTCTCAAGGATTTGCTAAATTAAATTTATTGGGAATAAAATTGATTGTTTGTTTTGTAAAAATAGATAATTTATTGATAAAGATTTTCATGAGTATATGATTGGTAATTTGCTCTTAAAAAAAATCCTTCAAACGTATGTTTTTGGAGTATTCTCTTTTTTCAATAAAAGAGTCCGCCATGACAGAAAAAAAATAATGTTGTATTCTAATATGGGATTTCGTGATAATGTAAAATCTCTTTATAACTGCTTGGTGGAAAATAGATATAATGAGAAGTATGAAATTATTTGTGCATGTAATGATTTTGATTGTTTTTCTAATGTCTGTATACCAAATGTAAAGTTTGTGAACTGCTTTAGAGGGGTGTTTTGTTATTTTTCTGCTGGTTATGTATTCTATTGTTTTGGGAAAATACCTATAGTTCCGGGAATCAACCAGAAGGCTATTCAACTATGGCATGGAAGCCCTTATAAGGCGGCTGATGCAGGTATGTTGAAGGGGCATTCTTGGAAACATCAATATTATTCTTTTTCTGTAGCTACTTCAAGAACCTTTGCCAAGATATGGAGCAGATATTTCTCTATGCCATTGGATCATGTGCTAATAGGAGGACAACCTCGCAATGACATTTTATATAAATCATGGCCCGAATATGATTTTGGGGATTATAAAAAGTTGGTATTATGGGCACCTACTTTTAGATATTCTAGCAAAATGGGCTATCAAGATGTAGAAGACGCTAAGATAGTTCCGATATTGCATAGTGAAGATTTTATTAAGATTAATGATTATTTGAAAGAAAAGGGAGTAAAGATAGTTGTAAAGTTACATCCAGTTCAAGACTTAGATAAATATGATATGATGGAAATGAGTAATTTCATACTGCTTAGTCATGCAGAATTTGTAAAACGTGGTATGGATCTTTATAAATTTATGACTCAATGTGATGCATTGATCACAGATTATTCATCCATATTTTATGATTATTTACTTTTAGACCGTCCCATTGCATTTACAGAAGATGACTTGGAGGATTATTCAGATGTGCGTGGGTTTGCTGTTGATGATCCGCAAGGTTACAAGCCTGGATATAGGATTCGGAATTTGAAGAATCTTTATGAGTTTATAGATTGCCTTTTGACGAATACAGACTTTTATAAAGAAGAGAGAAAGCGGGTGAATGAATTGGTGAATGAATACCGTGACGGAAATTTCTGCCAACATATATTAGATTTGGTAGGCATAATAAAATAAAAAATGAAGAATATTCTTGTTGTGATTACTACAGCTTTTGTTCCTACAGGGGGGCTGACTACAGTGATGATGAACTATTACCGCATGATGAATAAAGAGGAGGTGAAGATAGACTTTGCTTCCACTAATAATCCGCCACAAGTTCTGCTTGATGAAATACATGCCAATGGTAGTGAATATTATCAATTGCCTAATCGCAAAAATGTTTTGGCATATTTCTTTGCATTGAAACAATTATGCCGAGGATATGACGCAATACATGTTCATGCCAATAGTGCTACGGCAGTGATAGAATTGCAGGCGGCAAGATGGGCAGGGATAAAAAAGCGGATTATACATAATTATAGTAGCAGGTGTCAGCATAATGTTTTAAACCAACTGTTTTTGTCCTTGTACAGACGTTCTTTTACTCAAGCGATTGCTTGTTCTAATGAAGCGGGAGAATGGCTTTATGGCAGGGAGGGTTTTATTATATTACGTAATGCTATAAATGCGAAGCGTTTTAAATTCGATGAGGTAAAAAGACTGACAATGCGTAGTGGTTTTGGCTTTGGTGATGATGAATATGTGATAGGACATATTGGTAAATTCATGGAAGCAAAAAATCATCCTTTTCTCATTGAAGTGTTTACCAAATATCATGCTTTACAGCCAAAGTCAAAATTATTGCTAATTGGTGATGGTGAACTGCGCCATCTTGTAGAAGCAGCAATAGATAAAAATAAAGTCAATGATTGTGTAATATTGGCGGGATTGCGTTCTGATATCCCAGATGTGTTACAGGCAATAGATATTTTTCTTTTTCCTTCTATTTATGAAGGTATGCCATTATCTGTGGTAGAAGCACAGGCATCAGGCCTACCATGCATTATTTCGGATGCTGTAACTAAAATGGTAAACATAGGTGAAGATGTAATTCAATTACCTTTAAGTAAAGGTGCTGACTATTGGGCGGAATATCTCGGTAATGTTAAATACGAATTGTCTCGTCAAGAACGTTGCGAAAGAAATACTGAACTTATCACTAAAGCGGGTTATAATATAGAAACGGAGGCGGAAAACCTCATGAAAATTTACAAAAACTTGTAGTATAAAATATGACATCCCTCTTAGTCAATCACATTTTGCAAACAGAGAAATGGACGTCTTCCGAACTTTTCAAAACGAAAAACAGAATTTACACCTTTCTCAACCCCGTATCTTACCTCATAGCTTTAGAAAACAAATCTTTATTTGAACAATTCGATGGTATTTTTGCCGATGGCTCTTTACTGGTTTCTGCCATAAGATTAGTATACGTAAAGCGAGTGACCAGACGTAGCTTTGATATGACCTCCCTTGCTCCCGAATTGTTGAATTACCTCATGGAAAGCCGTAAAACGCTCTATATCGTAGCCTCGGGTCAAGAACAAGTGGAGTGTTCTGTGAGGATATTTCAAGAGCAGTATCCGGAGTTACGCATTGCAGGGTTCAGGAACGGATATTTCTCTTCGGATGCTGAAATGAATAAGGAAGCTTCTCATATAGTCGAATTAAATCCGGATTTTCTGATAGTAGGTATGGGGGCCTTGATGCAGGAAAAGTTTCTGCTTAAGGTAAAAAAGATGGGTTACCAAGGCATCGGCTTTACGTGTGGTGGCTTTGTTCACCAAACGGCAATGAATAGGATGCACTATTATCCGAACTGGGTTGATAAGATGAATTTGCGTTTCGTTTATAGAATGTATAAGGAGAAACATACACGTACAAGATATCTGCAAGCTGCATTCTTGTTTCCGGTACGCTTTATCGGGGAAAGAATTTTCGGATGAAAGAGCAGACTTTGCTTATTGCCATGTAAATAATGGAGAATGGCAACAACAGGACGAAGATAGCAGTAGGAATAATTTTTCCGAGTATTTTTAATACATCTGTTTTCATGCTGCAAATATAAATTAAAATTCATAGAATAGTGAAATTAAGAACTCTAATATTTCTGGGGGGACTCTTTGGAGGAATGAATGTTATCAAAGGGCAGGCTTTTTATGGTACTACAGGACTACTTCATGCACCTACTGCCGTTATGCAGAAAGATAAAACCGTTATGCTGGGAGGAAATATGCTGGATGTGAATACGCTTTCCCGATATTGGGTGAGAAGTGAATATCATCCCTATACCTATAACTATTATATTAATTGTACTTTGTTTCCTTGGCTGGAAGTAGCCTATACTTGTACGTTGGTAAAAGGAATACATGGCTCTTCTTATTGGCCTCAACAAACATGGGGCAAGTTTACCAATCAGGACAGATCGTTTCATTTCCGGTTGAGGGCATGGAAAGAAGGCTGGGGGAAGGCTTGGACTCCTCAGGTGGTGATTGGTACGAATGATCCGGGAAGCCATTCTTCAAATGGAGGTGGAGATATAGATTGGGGTGGTGGCGGTAGCGGAAAACACAATTACTTGACACGTTATTATCTGGCGGCAACGAAACATGTTGAATTTAGTGGAATAGGTACAGTGGGGGTTCATGTAGCTTGGGTCATCGGTAAAGCTATGAGTGATGTGCATTATAGCCGTCCTGCTGCAGGGGTAAACTTTCACTTTGGCATGAAGGGCGAAGGTTTCTGGCAGAAAGCTCTGAATGGATTTAATCTGATGGCGGAAGTGTGTCCCGGACATGCGGAAGACCTGCATACAGCAACTTATACTGTGAATGTAGGTGGAACTTATTCAATATGGAAAGACCATATCAATCTTATTGCCGAATTGAACAATGGGAAATACTTCTCCGGCGGCATTTATTTCAAAATCCATTTGAAATAATAAAAAGCACTCATTCATAGGATTTTCCAATTAGATTTTGTTTCTTTGCAGTAAGAAACCATAAAATTATCGTTATTATGTCATCCCGCTTTGTAAATCCTTTCACGGATATCGGCTTCAAGATTATCTTCGGCCAGCCCGCCAGCAAGGAACTGCTGATAGTCCTGCTTAACGAACTGCTGTCCGGTGAGCACCACATTGAAGACCTGACGTTTCTGGACAAGGAAGACCGTTCGGAGAATATTCACGACAAGGGTATCATTTATGATCTTTACTGCCGTACCTCTACGGGCGAGTACATCATAGTGGAGATGCAGAACCGTTGGCACAGCCATTTCCTGGACCGTACGCTCTATTATGTATGCCGTGCGGTGAGCCGCCAGATGGAGAATCCGTTGTCCAAGGAAGTACGTGTCCCCGATACTCCGGCGGAGGAGAATTGCGGTATACTTAGGGAGGGGGAAGTTTCATACGGTCTCCGTTACAGGCTTCCTGCCGTGTACGGCATTTTCCTGATGAATTTCAAGGAGGACGGCCTGGAAAGGAAGTTCCGTACTGACACCGTGCTTTCCGACCGGGATAGCGGCCGCGTGGTGAACCGGAATTTCCGTCAGATTTATCTCCAGTTTCCTTATTTTACGAAGGAGCTGGACGAATGTTCTACTTTATCCGATAAACTAATGTATGCACTGAAGAATATGAACAACTGGAACAGAATGCCCGATGCGCTGAAAGAACAGGTCTTTAGCCATCTTGACCGCCTTGCCGCCAAGGCGCACCTGTCTGAGGGGGATCGTATAGCTTATGATAAGGCGGTGGACCGTTACAACGTGAGCCGTATTGTGGAAAATGATATCCGCGAACAGGCTATCGCGGAAGGAAAAGCGGCAGGAAAAGCAGAAGGACGCTTGGAGATTGCCCGTAAACTGAAAGACAGTGGTTTTTCCATAGCAGATATTGCCCGGATTACCGAACTCTCGCCGGAAGAAATGGATAAGTTGTAACGGTGTGCATGAAAGCATTATAAGAATAGCCGGAATCACTTGGAAAAAGTAGTTCCGGCTATTCTTATATAACGATATTTGTATGTCCTGTTTTTATTATCCTACAATGTATTTAGCATTCTTACCGCTTATTTTACGAATGAATACCACAAGCAGCCACGATACGCCAAATGCCACGACAGCGGCAGCGGGAATTTGTAAAGGCACGGGAACACCGATATTGCGCATCAGGACTACACCCGGACCTGTGAAAAAATAATGTATCATATAGATACCGAAACCACATACGGTCAAGTTAGCCAGCATACGCTGGATCAGTTCGGAGCGTACTTTTACTTTCTTGGCTATGAGGAAGAAGGGGATAGTCATCATAATCACATTCAAAGAATTATAGGTGAAGAACAGTTCCAACATTTCATCAGTGCATTGTGGCAATGCGGTCATGTGGCGGAAACCGAAGAAAGTGACCATGTAACCTGTCAGAAACATGGGGATACAGACTGACAGTGTCTTGCCCCACGACCAGTCGTGGTTGCGCAGATAGTGTCCCAATAGCAAGTATCCATTGAATCCGGCAAAATAATAGAGCATATTGAACGAGTTCCACGCACAGCCTCCCCAAATGTATGGGGATACGAACTGATAATAATAAGGTAACAAGCCGGTTATTCCCCATGCGACAAGAAACCATAGTTTGGCTTTCTCCGAGGCCTTTTCTACCCATGCGGAGAAAATAGGAAGGTATAGATATAATCCGATAAGCAGATAGATGTACCACATGTGTACGTCCAATAAAGAGAAATTGAGAGGCATCTCTGCTATATAACCCAATGATACGTTGAGTGACTGACGGGCGGCCTCTTCACCGCTATAAGGGAAAAAGTCAAGGATTATTTCGGGATTAAGTCCCAATAGTCCTGTAAACCAAGGGAATAAATTATAAATGACACTCCAGATAAGGAACGGCCAGAATACACGGCTGATTCTTTTTTTGTAGAAAGCGGATATTTCGCCACGTATGGGAAGCAGCAACGCTCCTGTAATCATGACAAACAGTGGGACACACGGACGGAGAAAGGCTCCGTAGGCGGCTCCCCAGAATTTGATTTCATCAATGTTGGCTGGCGGTTCGCCGGGGTAAAAGTTGAACGGGTCTGCACTATGGCAGCAAACTACGGTGAACATGGCTACCAAACGGACAACGTCCAGCCATACCACATGTTTTCTTGTGGTATTCATAGCAATAGGTTGATTCATAATTTAATTTTTGATTTGACAGGCACAAAGGTACGCTTTCTCTGAGGATTATTTATTGTTTTGGAACAAAAAAAGAACTATCCGCAATCATACTACAAAACGAGAATCCTCCCACCGCAAGATCCACAATCATTTGTCTTTTGCAGGGGGAGGATTTCTATTTAGAGTTAGAGGGTTACTTTAGTCCTCTGTTCTTCAGCAACGGATCAATACCGGGCTCTTTGCCACGGAAATTGACATACATATCCATCGCATCGTCAATGCAGCCGGGAGTGAGGATATATTTACGGAACTTCTCTGCTACTTCCTGATTGAAGATATCGCCCGTTTCCTTGTATGCCTCGTATGCGTCACAATCCAGCACTTCCGCCCAAATATAACTATAGTAACCGGCAGTATATCCACCACCCATGGTATGGTTGAAATAAGTGGTGCGATAGCGTGACGGAATTTGTTTCAGCAATCCGCGCTTGCCTAATGTTTCTGCTTCAAACTGTACAACGTCCATATCATCGGGGACTTCTTTCAATACGTGGTAATCCATATCCAGCAGGGAAGCTGCTAAGTATTCAGTCGTAGCGAAGCCTTGCCCGTATTTGCCACTCTTGTCCATTTTTTCAACCAGTCCGGCAGGAATGACTTCACCTGTCTGATAATGTTTGGCATATACATTCAATACCTCCGGCTCAAAAGCCCAATGCTCATCTATCTGTGACGGCAGTTCCACAAAATCACGCGGAACACTAGCCACACCATAATAATGTACATCTTTGAAAAGATTATGTAAAGCGTGTCCGAATTCATGGAACAAGGTATTCGCTTCGTCTGCACTGAGCAAAGCGGGTTGTCCGGCTGCCGGTTTGGTAAAGTTGCATACCACGGTTACTACAGGAGCCACTTTCTTGCCGTCCTTGTAGGTCTGTGAACGATAGCTTCCGCACCATGCACCACCTTTCTTGCTGGCACGTGGAAAGAAGTCCATATAGAGCACACCTAGATGAGAACCGTCTTTGTCCTTACATTCGAATGCCTGTGCATCGGGATGAGGAAGGGGAAGATTGTCCAGCTGGGCGAAAGTGATGCCGTACAGTTTGTTGGCAACATAGAACACACCGTCGCGTACGTTTTCCAGTTTCAGATAAGGACGTACCTGATTTTCATCCAAGTCGAATTTAGCTTTCTTGGCACGGTCTGCATAATAACGCCAGTCCCAACCTTCGGCAGTGAAGGTTTTTCCGTCTTTTTTTATTTCGGCATTGATATCCGCCAATTCTTCTTTGGCTTTGGACAGAGTAGGGGTCCAAATCTGGTCTAATAATTGATATACGGCATCCGGTGTTTTGGCCATACGTACCTCCAGTGCAAAGGAAGCATAGTTCTCGTATCCCATCAGCTTGGCTTTTTCCAGACGGGCTTTGAGCAGTTTGCGTACCACTTCCTTGTTGTCGTATTCATTGCCGTTATTACCTCTGTTAATGTATCCTTTGAAGATCTTTTCGCGCAGGTCTCGGTTGTCGGCATATTGCAGGAAAGGCATGACGCTGGGATTGTGCAGGGTGAAAATCCATTTGCCTTCCATGCCTGCTTCTTTAGCTGTTTCGGCAGCACTGGCAATCAGATTTTGGGGTAATCCGGCTAAATCTTCTTCTTTGTCCACGATCAATTGGAAGGCGTTGGTTTCCTTCTGCATATTTTGGCCGAAGGTGAGTTGCAACATGGAAATCTCACTATTCAGTTCACGCAATTTCTTTTGACTTTCGGCATCCAGATTGGCACCTCCGCGTACAAAGTCTTTATAGGTCTCTTCCAGCAATTTCTTTTGTTCCTTGTCCAAATCGCCAGGATTTTCATAGACAGCTTTGATGCGGGCAAAAAGTTTTTCATTTAAGGCGATGTCATCACTGTGTTTTGATTGCAGGGGAGAGAGTTCACGGCTCAGTGCATCCATCTCATCATTGGTATTGGCACTTTTCAGTCCGTAGAATACGGTACTGACTTTACGAAGTAACGCTCCGCTTTGATCCAGTGCTGCAATGGTATTCTGGAAAGTGGCGGGTTCGGGATTGTTTACTATAGCGTCAATCTCTTTCTGTTGTTCTTCCATGCCTTGCAAAAAGGCGGGTTTGTAATGTTCCATCTTGATTTGGTCGAAAGGAGGAACCTGGAAGGGGGTTGTGTACTCCGAAAGGAATGGATTTCCGGTAGGGTCTGCCTGTTTCCCTTGCGAACCGCAACCGCTTAGTATGGCAACCGCGCAGGCTGCCAGAAGGATGTGTTTCATAATCTGTTGTTTTTATTAATAGATATGCAAAGATAGTAAAATAAGGCAAATTTCAATGGATTTGAAGCATGGAACTATCTGTTTGTTTGGGAGTTCTGTCTAATTATTATACATCATTGTCTAATAATTAGACAGATCGCTTTTTCTAAGATTTCTATAAAATGTTATTAATCAGTAGTTTATTTGTTTGGCATGGTTTTGGCATTTCTGTTATTGAGAACGAATTATAGAAACTTTAGTTTCTTATACATTTTATGGGAAGTAACGTTGTGAAACGGGACTTCTCTCTTTTAAGATAATAACAATTAAAAACATGAAATATGAAACAGATTTATTATGTCATTCAGACTTTGATACATGGACGAGGTTCTAATATCATAAAAGTCGTCTCGTTGGGCTTGGGTCTGACTATGAGTATTCTACTTTTCTCAAGAGTGGTGTATGAGCAGAGTTTTGATACTTGTTTTAAGGATCATGACAAACTATACCAATTGTGGAATATATGGACAGTAAATGGAGAGCCTTTTCCTCCGAGTGAGTTCATTATCGGTGCAGCTGCCGGAGGCATACTGGATGCAATGCCGGAAATTGTGGAATCGGCGGCAAGTACAGGCTCGTGGCCGGTTTCGGCACCTATTTATAACGGGAGTGTCCGCTTTGATGATTTTAAGGTCACTGCCGATTCATTGTTTTTTCAGACAATGGGTATTGAGGTCTTGAGTGGGGATCCGGTACGTGAATTGCAGCAAAAAGATGTAATTTTTCTGAGTAAAGACTTGGCGGATAAAATGTTTGGCGGTGAAAATCCGATTGGTAAAGTTATTAGTTTCAATAAGGAAATTGAGCTGACAGTAAAAGGAACGTATGCTACTTTACCTGAGAATTGTACTATGCGGCCGAAGGCCGTCATTTCCTTGCCTTCTATCTGGAGCCGCCGGATAGGAAATTATTCATGGGAGGGTGGTGACAGTTGGAAAGAATATATCCGGTTGAAGCAGGACATTGATCTGGATGAGTTGAACAAACGTATTGATGTGGTGGTTCAGCAACATATTCCCAGAAGTGATAAGTTTGGAATCACCGTCATAGCCAAACCAGTCCGGGATACGTACCGTGGATATGATGAGGTGAAAAGAATGCGTAATATCATGCTTATTTTGGGGCTGTCCATTTTGTTTATTACGGCATTGAATTATGTGTTGATTTCTATTTCTTCATTGAGCCGGCGTGCCAAAAGTATTGGTGTGCATAAATGCAGCGGAGCGGGAACGGGGACTGTCTTTGGTATGTTTATGTGGGAAACCGGTATTATTATTCTGCTTTCATTATTTTTGATGGTTTTCTTAATGCTTAACTTCCGGGATTTTGTGGAAGATACCACGGCTGCTAAACTGGAGTCCCTTTTTGCGGTGGAACGTATTTGGGTACCTTTGGGAGTGACTGCTTTTTTATTCTTCATTGGTGGTGTATTGCCGGGACGACTTTTTTCGAAGATACCGGTCACACAGGTTTTCCGGCGTTATACAGAGGGTAAAAAAGGATGGAAACGTCCGTTATTGTTTATCCAATTTGCAGGAGTGGCTTTTATATGTGGATTGATGTGTGTAGTGATGCTTCAATATCATTATGTTATTAATAAAGATCCGGGTTATAATCCTGAACGGGTAGTGATTGGCATTAATAATGCACCGGATGCTGAAGCCCGGCTTGCCGCCCGTCACTTTTATGAGAGTCTTCCATACGTGGAGGCATTGACTTCGGCAACCAGCTATCCGTCTAATGGTTATAGCGGACAGATGATACCGGATGAGAAAGGAACGAGTCTTTTTTCCAGTCGCTATGATTTTACTCAGGAGAATTATGTCGCTTTTATGGGAATGACCATACAGCAAGGGCGTGTACCGCGTGAATCCGGTGAGGTGGCTGTCAATGAGGAGTTTGTGCGGAGAATGCATTGGGGAAAAGATGTGTTGGGCAGGAGTATCGGGACAGAAGAAGGACGTGTCAAAATAGTAGGTGTGATTAAAGATTTTAATATTGACGGATTTTACTCAGAGATGAAACCATTTGTTCTGCATCATCATCCCAAAGACTTGGCTAGTCTTGTCTATCTCCGTCTGAAGGAACCTTTCGGTGAGAATCTTCAGAAACTGAACCGTGATGCTGCCGAAGCTTTTCCCAATCAAACAGTCGGTTTTGAAAGCTTGCAACAAAAAATGGCGGATAGTTATAATTCCGTTCGTGTGTTCCGTAATGCGACTTTATTGGCGGCAATTGCCATCTTGTTTATTACTTTGATGGGACTGATAGGTTATATTAATGATGAATTACAGCGGCGTTCGAAAGAGATTGCTATTCGTAAAGTGAATGGGGCTGAAGCATCTTCCATATTGGAAATGTTGGTGCAAGATGTTCTTTGGATTTCTTTCCCGGCTGTAGTCGCAGGTACGTTAGGGGCATGGTATGTAGGTGGCTTATGGATGGAACAGTTTGCGGTGACTGTAGGTTCGCTTGTTCCTTATTATATATGTGTAGCTATCGTGGTCTTGATATTGATTGTCGGTTGCGTCATTTCCAGAACATGGCGCATAGCCAATGAGAATCCGGTAAAGAGTATTAAATCAGAATAAATATCAATAGAACAAACAATTAAAATTTATTATTATGATACAGATTGAAAATTTAAGTAAGGTATTTCGTACCTCAGAAGTAGAAACAATTGCGTTGAACCATGTAAATATAGAGGTGAAGGAAGGAGAGTTTGTTGCCATTATGGGACCGTCTGGTTGTGGAAAATCCACGTTGCTGAACATTCTCGGATTATTGGACAATCCTTCGGAGGGCAGTTATAAACTGATAGGGAATGAGGTGGCCAATCTGAAAGAGAAGGAACGTACCCGTTTGCGTAAAGGTGTGATAGGTTTCGTGTTCCAGAGCTTTAACTTGATAGACGAACTGAATGTATTCGAAAATGTGGAGTTACCGCTGACTTATTTGGGTATCAAAGCCAGTGAACGTAAGGAACGTGTACTCGAAATATTGAAACGTATGAATCTGAGCCATCGTGCAAAGCATTTTCCACAGCAACTTTCCGGTGGTCAGCAACAGCGTGTGGCCATAGCCCGTGCGGTGATTACCAATCCTAAACTGATTCTTGCCGATGAGCCTACCGGTAATCTGGACTCGAAGAACGGTGCCGAAGTCATGAATCTATTGACCGAACTTAACAAAGAGGGGACTAGTATTGTCATGGTGACCCACTCTCAGCATGATGCCGGATTTGCTCATCGTATCATTCATTTGTTTGATGGTAGTGTGGTAGCGAACATAAAGGAATAATGAAAGGATAGTTGCGATGAAACAAATCTATTATGCAATACAAACGATATTGCACGGCCGTGGAAGTAATGTGACGAAAGTCATCTCTCTATCATTAGGTCTGACTATTGGTGTACTGCTTTTTTCACAAATAGCATTCGAACTCAATTATGAGAAATGTTATCCTGAAGCCGACCGGTTGGTATTGGTACGTGGAGGGAGAGAGAATGTGAAGACCGGAGAGAAAGGACAAGGATATGATAATACCTTGTTTGCTCCGATGGCAGAAGCATTCCGCAGTGATTTGTCACAATGGATTGAAAATGCTACAGTTCTTTTCAATTTTGAGACCTTAAATGTATTCAAGGAGGATGGTCATAAGCTGAAAGATGTAAACTACGCTTATGTAGATACTTGCTATTTCCGTACTTTCGGCATCAAGGTATTGAAAGGAAATCCCGAAGAATTGCAAAGGGCGGGGAACATTTTCGTTTCTGAAACTTTTGTTCGTGATGTCTTTGGTGGGCAGGATCCTGTAGGACAGAAATTGTCTTTGGACAAACAGCAGGAACTGACAGTCCGTGGTGTTTATCAGGATACTCCGGAAAATACGGCCTACCATTTTGATTTTGTTGCTCCCATTTATGCCGGAGGTGGCTATGTAGGAGGTGGAACATGGGGACGTAATGATATTTATTTTACTGTTCTCCGCTTGCGCGATGGGGTGGACAGGGAAGAGATCAATCGTCAGATATACAAGGCCATGCAGAAATATCATCCTGATTCTGCTGATAATGAATGGAGATTTTTCTATGATGCACAGCCGTTGCCCGAAATTCATCTGGACGATTCAAATACCCGTACTCGTCTTTACATTTATGGCTTTTTGGGCTTTGCCATCTTTTTTGTGGCGATCATGAACTATGTATTAGTAGCTATTGCTACCATGAGCCGCAGGGCAAAGAGTATAGGTGTGCACAAGTGCAGCGGTGCCAGTGCGGTCAATATTTTCAGCATGTTCCTTTTTGAAACAGGGATTGTGGTATTGATTTCCGTCGTAGTGGCTCTCTTTATTATATTTAACGCCAAAGATCTGATAGAGGATTTGCTTTCGGTACAATTATCCTCACTCTTTACATTGGAAACTCTATGGGTGCCGGTACTCATTATTTTTGTACTGTTCATGGTAGCCGGAGTGCTGCCGGGAAGATTGTTTTCGCGCATTCCTGTCACTCAGGTTTTTCGCCGTTACACAGATGGGAAAAAGGGATGGAAGCGTTCTCTTTTATTTGTGCAATTTATGGGGGTATCCTTTGTGATGGGGATTTTGTTGGTATCTTTGATGCAGTATCATCATCTGGCTAATAGTGATATGGGTATCCGTACTTCCGGATTGGTGGAGGCGGAGACATGGATGTCATCCGAAGAAGCGGAGAATATGGTGAGCGATCTTCGTCGTCAACCCATGGTGGAAAATGCCACCCGTTCTATGCTCAGGGTTCTGGGAGAATATTGGACTCGTGGGCTGATTGATAATAGTGGCAAGCGCATAGAAACTTTGATGTATAATCCTTGTGATAAAAATTATGCTGAAACCATGGGAATTACTATTATTGAAGGGAAAGATATGCAGAATGAGGGGGATGTATTGGTCAATGAAGAGGTGGCTCGGCTGATGAAATGGACAGACGGGGCAGTGGGTAAACGGTTGAATGATTTTGACAAAGCCGGAACCATTGTCGGTGTATTCCGTAATGTGCGAAATACGTCTTTTCTTTACAAACAGTTTCCTGTGGCTTTAGTTTATAATAATTATACCAATCATACTTTTGATGTACGTTTAAAGCAGCCATACGATGAGAATTTGAAAAAGCTGAACGAATACATGGAGCAGGTGCATTCCACTAAGGCATTGGAATTTATCCCGATAGATACCATGCTGAAGGAGATCTATCGCAATGTTTACCGTTTTCGTAATTCGGTATGGATTACTTCGACTTTTGTTCTGCTCATTGTCATCATGGGGTTGATAGGCTATGTGAATGATGAAACACAGCGCCGTAGCAAGGAGATAGCCATCCGTAAGGTGAATGGCGCCGAAGCTTCGACTATTCTCCGGTTGCTGTCCTGTGATATATTGTATGTGGTTGTTCCATCCGCCTTGATAGGGGCCGTGGCCTCTTATTTTACAGCCGGGGCATGGCTTGACCAGTTCCCTGAAGCCATTTATATGAATCCGTTGTATTTTGGGGTCATGTGTCTCGGGGTGATTGTTTTGGTGGTGGCTTGTGTTATCGTCAAGACTTGGCGCATCGCGAATGAAAATCCGGTGAAGAGTATTAAGACTGAATGACAGGTAGAAAAAGAGGGCGGGATGATAGGTGTTGGATATCATCCCGCTTTTTCTTTTTACCTGATTCCTGTGAAATTTACATTGACGTCATCCAGTACGCCTTTTAAAAAATTACTGCCCAACCATACATTCTCAAAATATGAAACGTCACTGGGACTGTAAACCATACGGATGCATGTCTGTGAACTGTTATCCCATCTCCATTCAAAACGGTACCTGTCTTCGGTTACATAGCCGTTCCGGTGCTCTACCCGTATAATGTCTGTGCCTGTTCTATTTTCGTAAAAGTCCAGTCGTTGCGTGTAATATTCACCATCTTGTACCCAAGTTTCCTGCCAGGTCCGGCTACATAGTTCCCGCGTGGTTCTGTAATACATTTCGCTGTAATCATCATCATCGTACCAGCTTCCTATGGATACTTCACAGGAAGTGAGGCTGATCATTGTTGTCAGTACGACTGCTATTCCGAAGTATTTCATTAGCCTTGTTTTCATATCCGTTCATTTTTAAATTTGCTTTTCTTTATGTCACAAAGGTAGGTGGGGAAAATGATACAATAAAAAGAATAATCCTATTTGTAGAGGAGAATTTCCCTATTTGTAATAGGAAAATTCCTCTAAACTGTAAGTCACAAAAAAAGGTTGTGCCGGCATATTGACACAACCTCTCCGATAATTTCCAAAAAGTGATAACAGGATAATTTCTCTATACTTTTTGATTATCCTTGTCTGTATATTATTTGCGTTTGGGGGAGGAGAGAAGGGGTGCTTCCTGTATCTGCTTCATCACTCTCAGGAGATTGCCTCCCCAAATCTTCCTTAAGTCTTCTTCCGTATATCCTTTTTCAATCATCTTTACGGTCAGATTAATCAAGTCATTATCTCCATTGCATCCTTGCAAACCACCACCGCCGTCAAAGTCCGTACCTATTCCCACATGGTCTATGCCGGCTACCTTAATCATGTGGTCCAAATGTTCGGCAGCATCACAAACGGATGCGGCTTTTGGGTTTTTATTGATATAGGCATCAAGAAGACATAACTGTGCCACTCCGCCATTTTTCGCTAAGGCACGGAGTTGTTCGTCTGTCAGATTACGATCATGGTCGCATAACGCCTTTGACGAGGAATGAGAGGCGATGATAGGTTGTGTGCTATATTTTATAACATCCCAGAAAGTACCTTCACTGGCATGTGATACATCTATCATAATTCCTAGGCGGTTCATTTCCTTCACCACCTCACGTCCGAACCGGGTCAGTCCTTGGGTCGCATCTTCCGTGTGAGTGGATGAATGGCAGATATCATTGTCATAAGAATGGCAGAGAGTAATATAATTGACTCCCATCTGTTTGTATTTTGCTATATTCTTTAGGTCTTTGCCTATGGCGTAACCATTCTCGATACCTATAAAAAAAGCTTTTTTACCTTCACGCTTCAGGCGTATCAAGTCTTCTTCCGTAAGGGCGATGCCACAAAAATCTTTGTATTGCTCTACTTCGTCATAAATGGATTGAATTAATCGGGTGGTGCTTTCTACGGCTTTTTGTGAAGATGCGTCATCCCGTTTCCCCTGCCATATAAATGCGGCTAGGAACTGTGCGTCCAATTTGCCTTCCTCCATTTTGGGGATGCTGACCATGTTGTCTTTTCTCAGGCCTACACTGTAACCGTTTTTAAACCAAAGAGGAGTGTCTGTATGAGTGTCAATGGAAAGGATACGGCTATGGATATCTTTGGCCAGATTAAATGTGTCAGCCTTATTCACCAGAAATTTAAATAATTTATGCATGGTGGTATCTCCGGCAGCCGTAAATATTTCCGGATGAAATTGCACACCTATCATTTGTCGTACGGGATAAGCTTCGATGGCTTCCGCCACACTGTCGGGCGCCCAAGCCGTGACTTTGAATCCGGGTGCCAGTTTCCGGATGGCTTGATGATGGAATGTATTGACCTGCAGCACTTCTTGACCGGTAATTTCCGCCAGCTTGCTTTCCTTTATGATGGATACCGCATGGGTGGGGGTGGTGCCAGACTCTTTTTGGCGGTGGTTGACGGTTGAGGGATGTTGTGTGGGCAGATCCTGATATAAAGTTCCACCGAAAGCGACATTCATTAATTGCAGTCCCCTGCAAATTCCTAATATGGGAATATTCCGGTCTGCGGCCATTTTCAGCACCATCAAGTCGAAGGTATCCCGGGCTGGGCTTACTTCTTCCAGTTTTTCATAAGGGAGGTCTCCGTAATACATCGGTTGGATATCTTCTCCACCTGTAAAGACAATTCCGTCCAGCCGGGACACTATTTGGCGCAGCACTTCTACATTATCCGTTACAGGTATCATGTAAGGAATTCCTCCCGACAGAATGACTGACTGTACATACGCTGTGTTTACCGCTGTCCGTTTCGGGCTTACATCGGTGGAAATTCCAATCAGGGGACGTCTTTTTACTCCGGAAACCGATTCGGAATCCACTTTCTGATTCAATTGGATGAGTGCTTCGGGCAAAGGGTCTTTTTTGTTTTTTTGTGCCTGTACATGGCAACAGCCTAAAGCAAACAGTAATACTAAAAGGCATTTGTTTTTCATATAAACTTAGATTTTGTCTTACAGGCAAATGTATAAACTATGTTTTTCTTATAAAAATAAAATGCCATAAAAATGGAAAGAATGGCATTTACGTTTCCAAATTTTATTGTCCGGAAGTGTGTGAATCTCGCGGATGTCCAGTGCCAGACGCACACCGGGGCTTGGTGCAAAGTCCGATGGAGCAGGGTGCGATACAACTTACGTATAGTCCGATGCTTATGTATGTGCAGGATTACACGTTACTTATGTTTGTTGTTGAATAGGCCGAGATGTTTTTTAAAACATGCCAGCATGTTCTGTGTACCAGCTTAGTCTGTTCAGTGCACAAAGCTACTGTGTTCCGTGTACCAGCTAAGCTTGTTCATTGCATGACTCCCTCGCTAATCCGATATTCCTCTTTCTCGATGAAGATAATATCCTCTCCAAACAATATGACTTGGTAGATACTATGCGCGACAATGTGTTTTTGGCGTTATACTCCGCTATTGCACTATTAAAGATTTGCCGGAGTAAGTAGGGGACATTTCTTTGGCTCATTTTTTGTACGAACTGCTCAAGTGCAAATCAGGCTGTAATTACCGCTGAAGCAGTGAATTACAGCCTGATATTAAGATTGTTTATATTAGAGTGTTATTCTTCCACTGCCGCTTGGGCCGCCGCCAGTCTGGCGATAGGCACGCGGAACGGAGAACAAGACACATAGTTCAAACCTACTTTATGACAGAACTTCACTGATGAAGGTTCACCACCATGTTCGCCGCAGATACCGCATTTCAAGTCAGGACGGACTGAACGGCCTTTATCTACTGCCATTTCAATCAGTTGGCCTACACCATTCTGGTCGAGTACCTGGAACGGGTCTACTTTCAAAATCTTCTTTTCCAGATATACCGGCAAGAAGGAAGCGATATCGTCACGAGAATAACCGAAGGTCATCTGCGTCAAGTCATTGGTACCGAATGAGAAGTATTCTGCACGGCTGGCAATGCGGTTGGCGGTCAAAGCTGCACGCGGAATTTCAATCATAGTACCTACTTTGAACGGAATTTCCATACCTTCCTTTTCAAACAATGCTGCTGCGGCATTACGGATGACTTTTTCCTGAGCTTCGAACTCATACAGGATACCGGTCAGCGGAACCATGATTTCGGGATGAGGATCATAGCCTTCCTTCTTCAGTTCGATTGCTGCACCCAAGATAGCTTGAGTCTGCATTTCGGTGATTTCGGGATAAGTGTTACCCAAACGGCAACCGCGGTGGCCCAACATCGGATTGTGTTCACACAAACTTTCCACACGTTTTTTGATTTCCTGTACGGTCACACCCATTGCCTTGGCCATTTCTTCCTGACCTTTTGCATCGTGGGGAACGAATTCGTGCAAAGGAGGATCGAGCAGACGAACATTCACCGGACATCCGTCCATAGCCTTGAAGATGCCCTTGAAGTCAGCCTTCTGATAGGGAAGCAATTTGGCTAGAGCTTTTCTACGTCCTTCTACATCCGGTGACAGAATCATTTCACGCATAGCGACAATCTTTTCAGCATCAAAGAACATGTGTTCTGTACGGCAAAGACCAATACCTGAAGCACCAAAGGCACGAGCCACTTCTGCATCATGCGGAGTATCAGCGTTAGTGCGGACATTCAACTTGGTATATTTGTTGCAAAGATCCATCAATGCGGCGAAATCGCCTGAAACTTCGGCTGCCTTGGTTTCCACTTTACCTTTATATACTTCACCGGTGGTACCGTTCAGAGAGATGAAATCACCTTCTTTCAGTGTCACACCTTCAATTTCTACCGTACGTGCCTTGTAATCCACATTGATAGCACCGGCGCCGGATACGCAGCATTTACCCATGCCACGGGCCACAACAGCAGCGTGGGAAGTCATACCGCCACGTGCGGTTAAGATGCCTTGTGCCACTGCCATACCTGCCAAGTCTTCCGGAGAAGTCTCAATACGTACCATTACCACTTTCTTGCCGTCGGCAGCCCATTTGGCAGCGTCCTCGGCAAAAAATACAATCTGACCGGTAGCTGCACCCGGAGAAGCGGGCAGACCACGAGTCAATACTTTCGCTTCTTTCAATGCTTTCTTATCGAATACAGGGTGGAGCAGTTCGTCCAATTTATTAGGTTCGCAACGCTCCAGCGCTGTTTTTTCATCAATCATGCCCTGACGCAGCAGGTCCATGGCGATTTTTACCATAGCGGCTCCGGTACGTTTACCGTTACGAGTCTGCAAGAACCATAGTTTTCCTTCCTGTACGGTAAATTCCATATCCTGCATGTCGCAGTAGTGGTTTTCCAGTTTGGTCTGCAGGGCATCCAGTTCCTTGTAGATTTCCGGCATGGCTTCTTCCATAGAAGGATATTTGGCTATGCGTTCTTCTTCAGAAATGCCTGCACGTTCAGCCCACCGCTGAGATCCTATCTTAGTGATTTGCTGCGGAGTACGGATACCGGCCACAACGTCTTCACCTTGTGCGTTGATCAGATACTCACCGTTGAACAAATCCTCACCGTTGCCTGCATCGCGAGAGAAGCAAACACCAGTAGCCGAAGTGTCTCCCATGTTACCGAACACCATTGCCTGCACGCTTACGGCAGTACCCCATTCGGCAGGAATGCCTTCCATCTTGCGGTAAAGAATGGCACGTTCGTTCATCCAGCTGCGGAATACGGCACAGATGGCACCCCACAGTTGTTCGTATGCGCAAGCCGGGAAATCTTGCCCTGTTTGTTCCTTTACAGCTGCTTTGAAACGTTTAACCAGTTCCTTCAGATCTTCCACTTCCAGTTCGTTGTCCAGCTTCACGCCTTTTTCTTCTTTTACTTTCTCGATGATTTCCTCGAACGGATCGATGTCTTCCTTATTCACCGGCTTCATACCCAGTACCACATCACCATACATTTGTACGAAACGACGGTATGAATCCCATGCGAAACGTGGACGTCCGGTCTTGCGGCTCAGACCTTCCACCACTTCGTCATTCAAACCCAAGTTAAGGATGGTATCCATCATACCCGGCATGGAAGCGCGGGCACCTGAACGTACGGAAACCAATAACGGATTTTCTACATCACCGAATTTGGAGTTCATCAGATTCTCGATATTGGCGATAGCTTTCTCAACATCCGTTTTCAGCAATTCCACTACTTTATCTTTGCCTAACTCATAATATTCGCTACAAACTTCGGTGGTGATTGTGAATCCCGGAGGTACGGGAACACCGATTAGATTCATTTCAGCCAGGTTAGCGCCTTTTCCACCAAGCAGATTTCTCATGTCTGCTTTTCCTTCAGCTTGTCCGTTGCCGAAGGTGTAAACTCTTTTTTTATCCATAATAATGTATTTAAAGTTAACTCGCTCAAAAAATGTAATCGCAAAACTATACATATTTTATTTATCTCCAAACGATTTACTAAAAAAAAATAGTAGAAATTGCAATTCCTACTTTACAATTTTAATATCTTCCGATTTATGAAGAGATATTCGGGGAAAATGCTTAAATTTGTCCCCAAATTAACTTATTCGGAAAAGTGGCTAGAAAGAAGAAAGAACTTCCATTATTAGAGAAGATAACAATAACAGATGTGGCTGCCGAAGGAAAAGCTTTGGCGAAAGTGAATGACTTGGTAGTGTTTGTACCATACGTAGTGCCCGGCGATGTGGTGGACTTACAGGTAAAGCGTAAGAAAAATCATTATGCAGAGGCTGTAGCGGTGAAATTCCATGAGTATTCTCCTGTGCGTGCAGTACCCTTCTGTCAGCATTATGGCGTATGTGGCGGTTGTAAATGGCAGTGCCTGCCATACGCGGAACAAATAAAGTACAAACAAAAGCAGGTGACAGATAACTTGACCCGTATCGGCAAGATTGAACTGCCGGAGATCTCACCGATCCTGGGATCGGAAAAAACGGAATTTTATCGTAATAAATTGGAATTTACGTTCTCAAACAAACGTTGGCTGACGGAAGAGGAGGTAAAGGAGGACGTGAAGTACGATCAGATGAATGCCGTAGGTTTTCATATTCCCGGAGCATTTGACAAGGTGTTGGCTATAGAAAAGTGCTGGTTGCAGGATGATATCAGTAACCAGATACGCAACGCCATCCGTGACTATGCATACGAGCATAATTATTCTTTCTTCAATCTGCGCTCTCAAGAAGGAATGCTTCGCAACCTGATGATCCGTACCTCGAGTACGGGGGAGCTCATGGTGCTGCTGCAGTGCAAGATTGTGGAAGAGGGTGAACTGGATTTGATGAAGCGTTTGCTGGATTTTGTCGCGGAACGTTTCCCGCAAATCACCTCTTTATTATATGTGGTCAATAATAAATGCAATGATACCATCAACGATCTGGATGTAATGGTGTTCAAAGGCAAAGATCATATTTTCGAGGAAATGGAAGGGCTGCGGTTCAAGATAGGAGCGAAGTCATTTTATCAGACTAACTCCGGACAGGCGTACAATCTTTATAAGGTGGCACGCGACTTTGCCGGATTGACCGGCAACGAATTGGTGTACGATCTTTATACCGGAACCGGAACCATAGCCAACTTTGTTTCACGTCAGGCAAAGAAAGTGATCGGTATCGAGTATGTGCCCGAAGCGATAGAGGACGCCAAAGTGAATTCGGCGATCAATGGCATTGACAATACCTTGTTTTATGCCGGTGACATGAAGGATATTCTGACTCAGGAGTTCATCAACCGGCATGGGCGTCCCGATGTCATCATTACTGACCCTCCCCGTGCCGGAATGCACGATGATGTAATTAATACGATTCTTTTTGCCGAACCTCAGCGGATTGTGTATGTCAGTTGTAATCCGGCCACCCAAGCACGCGATTTGTCTTTGCTGGATGTAAAATACAAGGTGATGGCCGTACAGCCCGTGGATATGTTTCCCCATACGCACCATGTGGAAAATGTGGTGTTGCTGGAGAAAAGAGGATAATCCGGATAACTCAATTATAAATTTTAAAACCGTAAATTGAATTATGTCAAGAGGTAGAAAAAGTGATTCCGGCAGACCTAAGGCGAAATGCGCTGCCCAATATACTATATATAATGTGACAGAACCCGCAGAACTGATGGATTTCCTGATGCGGAAGATGGCGGGAATCAGTCGCAACAAAGTGAAGACATTGCTTGCCAACCGTGTGGTTTTGGTAGACAATGTGATTACTACCCAATATAACTTCCCGTTGAAACCAGGTATGAAAGTGCAGCTGTCCAAGGCGAAGAATAACCGTGAGTTTAAACATCCGATGCTGAAACTGGTATATGAGGATGCATACATATTGGTGGTGGAAAAGAAGGAAGGGCTGCTTTCTGTCAGTACAGAACGTCAGAAGGAACGTACTGCCCAACACATTCTGAATGAGTATGTAAAGCGTTCGCATCGCCTCAACCGCGTATTCGTGGTGCATCGTCTGGACCGCGAGACTTCGGGGCTGATGATGTATGCCAAGGATGAGAAAACCCAGAATACTTTACGTGATAACTGGCATGATATTGTGACAGACCGCCGTTATGTGTCCGTCGTTTCGGGTGATATGGAGAAGGATTACGGTACTATAGAGTCTTGGCTGACCGACCGGAAACTGTATGTCAGCTCCAGCCCTGTAGATGATGGGGAGGGTAAGTTTGCGGTCACTCATTATAAAACAATAAAACGTGCCAATGGATATTCCTTGGTGGAGCTGGACTTGGAGACGGGACGTAAGAACCAGATCCGTGTGCACATGTCGGATCTGGGGCATCCTGTTGCCGGCGACCAGCGCTATGGCAGTAACTGTGATCCTTTGGGACGGTTGGCGTTACATGCCTTCAAGTTATGTTTCTATCATCCGGTGACTGGAGAACTGATGGAGTTCGAGACTCCTTATCCTACAGCGTTCAAAGGATTGATGATGGAAAAATAGGAGACATTCTGTCCTCTTGGAGTTGAATAAAAGCGTCTTGCCTCTATCTTGAACGGAGAGGTAAGGAATAAAGTAATCATATCCATCCGTCTGCAGTTTATGGCAGGCGGGTGGATGTTTTTATTTGTAGGTCTGACCATGGCCGGGGCTGATGCTACCTTGAGGGGATAAAAAAAATGATACCGACTTATCACAAGCCAGCATCATGAAAATAATCACTTTATTATTTTGTAATCATCCAGCTTTGTGCGCTCACAAAGCACGGGGAATAAAAAGTTATTTATATACTAACACTGTAAACAACTACTTTCACAAGCTATTGTCTACTCACCTAATAAAAGGTAGCTTAACAAATATCACTTAATGTTCATTTTTTGTTTGATGCTACAAAGGTAATATAAAAATTGGAACTTCTACTATATATTTCCAATAACGGATAACTTTGCGGTAATTTAGGTATTATTTAAGCCATTTATCTAACCAATTAAAGAAAGTGCGTTGCCATAACACTCCATTTTGCGGTTTCAATACCCAATGATTCTCGTCCGGATATAGTAAAAGTTCGGCCGGAACACCGCGCAACACAGCTGCATTGAACGCTGACATACCTTGTGAGGCAAGAATTCTGTAATCCTTTTCACCGTGGATGCAGAGAATAGGAGTGTCCCATTTGTCAACAAAGCGATGGGGAGAGTTGGCAAAGGTGCGTTGTGCCGTTGCATTATTCTTATCCCAATATGCGCCACCCATGTCCCAGTTGGCGAACCACATTTCCTCTGTCTCCAGATATTGTTGTTCCATATTGAATATACCATCGTGTGCGATGAACGCTTTAAAGCGTTTGTCGTGATGCCCAGCGAGCCAATAGACGGAGAATCCGCCGAAGCTGGCACCTACACATCCCAGACGATCGGTATCTACATACGGTTCTTTCGAAATGTCATCTATGGCGGACAAGTAGTCTTTCATACACTGGCCTCCGTAGTCTCCGCTGATTTGTTCCAGCCATTCCATGCCGAATCCGGGCAGACCGCGACGGTTGGGGGCAATGATAATATAATCGTTGGCTGCCATAATCTGGAAGTTCCAGCGGTAGCTCCAGAACTGGCTGACGGGACTTTGCGGGCCGCCTTCACAGAATAATAAAGTAGGGTACTTCTTGCTCGCGTCAAAATTGGTGGGATAGATCACCCATGAAAGCATTTGCTTGCCGTCGGTAGTCTTGGTCCATCTTTCCTCCACTTTACCCAGATTCAATTGTTTGAAGATATGGTCGTTCTCATGCGAGAGTTGCGCCACTTGTCCATCGGTGGGAGTGAGGGTGTAGATTTCATCGGCCGCGCTGATAGAATGCCGTTTGGTAATTACTTTGTCGCCTGCCATGGCTACTGATCCGTAGTCGTACATGCCGTCCGTCAGTCTTTTCACCTCGCCGTTCAGATTGGTGCTGTGTACCATGCTGGTTCCATGCCATACACCGACAAAGTACAGGCTTTGCGAGTCGTTGTTCCAGCAATAGTCATCTACGCCCGACTCGAAGCTTTCTGTGACAAATGTTTTCTGCCCGTTGTCCAGATTGTAGACACACAGGCGGTTCCGGTCGCTTTCATAACCATCGCGTTCCATGCTCTGCCACGCAATGTATTTGCCGTCAGGACTGAATTTCGGATTGGTGTCATATCCTCTCATCTCATCGGTTCCATTCGAATCCTTTCCATTCAGTTTGCACAGGTTCAGCGTTGTACCTTCCTCTATATTATATAGGTATATGTCCGAGTCGGTGGATACGGCGTATGCCAGTCCTTGCTTCTTCCGGCTGGTGTAAGCTATTTGCTTGGAGTCGTTGCTCCAGGCCAGTTGCTCGATGCCTCCGAAAGGTTTCATCGGGGCCTCAAACGGTTCACCTTCCATGATGTCGGTGGCTGCTCCCATCATGTTACCGTCAAAATCGGCGATGAAAGGATGCGGAATGCTTTCCACCCACTCGTCCCAATGCTTGTACATCAGGTCATTTACAATGATACCGCTGGCTTTGGGCAGGTCAGGGTACAGATCTACGGTGCGTTGGCCGTATTTTACTTGTGAGATGAAAAGAATCTTTTTGCCGTCCGGCGAGAAGGAGAATCCTTCTATGTCCCCTTTGAAATCGGAGATGAGACGGCGTTCTGTTCCGTCGGGGTTCATTTCCCAAATCTGGTTGCCACCGCTTTCGTTGCATAAGAATGCGATTTTGGTTCCTCCTTTTATCCATTGGGGTTCTCCTTCGTTCCAGGCTGCTTGGGTAAGCAGGTTGTTGTTTTGTCCGTCGGCGTCCATTACATAAATCACACGGTGACTTTTGTTTTCGGGAACACTGTAGTAGGCTACGGTGTAGGCTATCCGTTTGCCGTCGGGTGATACACTCAGGCTGCCTATGCGTCCCATTGCCCACAGGGCTTCGGGGGTAAGACGGCCGTCCTTGATGGTAATCTCTTGCTTGCCGATAATGGGCTCGTAGCCCTGTCCTTCCTGCTTCACTTCGGCACAGGAGGAAGCTAGCATAAGTGCTGCTGCCATGATGGTTGCGCTTGATTTGTTCATATCTTAATGTTGTTTTTGATGTTTAAGTGATTGCAAAAATACGTATAAAAGCCGGTGATGTAAAATGTTCCGGCATTTTTGTTTTTTTTCTTTGTATGCCTGTGAATGGCATTCTTTGCTGAGAGAAGTAGTCATACTATTAAAAAGAGTGAGGGTGCCTGTTTTTATTCAAAAACAGGCACCCTCACTTGTTAAATTTTATTTTAGAATGTAGACTTGTTATTTCTTTCCTTTGTTCATTCTTTCCTGTTGCAGACGTTCCTGCTCTTTTTGCAAGGCTTCCAGCTTGGCCATCAGCCCGCCGCCACTTGGTTTGCCGCCATTCTTCTGGCTTTTCTTTTCTTTCCGTGCTTCCAGCATGGCAAGAAGCTTCTTCTCATCGGTAGTCTTACGCAAAATCACCATGGTGAGGATACCAATCAGCCCGGAAATAAAGTAATAATAGTTCAAACCGGAGGAATAACCGTTGAAGATGAAGATAAACATGACCGGCATGATATACATCATCAGTTTCATACCCGGCATCTGCTGCTGGCCCATGTCTTGCTGTTTCATAGTGTACATGGTGTTCAGAATATTGGTGATGCTGAACAGCAGACAGAACAGGCTTAAGTGGTTGCCCAACAGAGGAATGGTAGTGCTCCAATGGAAGATATCATCGTATGTAGACAAGTCCGGAGCCCATAGGAAACTTTGTTGACGCAGCTCAATGGCATTGGGCACGAAGAAAAACAGGGCCATGAATACCGGCATCTGTATCAGCATAGGCAGGCATCCCCCCATGGGGCTTACTCCGTATTTGCTGTAAAGCGCCATGGTTTCCTGTTGCTTTTTCAAAGCATCCTCTTTCTTGGGATATTTCGCGTTGATTTCGTTGATATACGGTTTCAGAACGCGCATCTTGGCAGAGGACATATAGGATTTGTAGGTAGCCGGATAAACCAGCACTTTGACGATGATTGTCATCAGCAGCAATACGACACCCATGCTCAGTCCCCAGCCCGAGAGCCAGTCGAACAGATTGATAGTGAACCAGCGGTTTACCCAGCGGATAATGGGCCATCCCAAATAAACCAGATCTTCCAGCTCCAAGTCTTTTTGGGAAAGGCTCAGATCATTGCTGTTCAGCAAAGTCTTGAAATGGTTCGGACCAAAGTAGAACTGCATGTCGGTAGATTGTTTTCCGCTAGGATCGAAGAACGTTGTCATGTCTGCAGTATAGTTCTTCATGTATCCGCTTCCTTCCTCTTGTGGGGTGGAGGTAAGGGAGGCTTTGTCGAAATTCTGATCGGCGATAAACACGCTTGAGAAGAACTGGTTCTTGAAAGCGATCCAGTCCAGACGGTCGGTTACCTCTTCTTTTGCTTCTTTCATCTCGTTCAGGTAGTCTGAACTTTTTTCTACAGGTTTGTAGGTGAGCGAAGTATAGCGTTGCTCGAAGCTGAAACCTTTTTCAAGCTGGCGTGCCCGCTGATTCCAGCTTATGTGAACCGTATTCAGAGCAGGCGGGAAAAAGTTTTGCATGCCGTTCGCGCGGATGGTGAAGTTCACCATATAGGCGTCCGGCAAAAGTTTGTAATCGAAATCTATATAGCCGCCGTTGCTTGCAGCCAGACGCATGGTTACAGTGCTGTCTGTCACGTTGGCAGGCTGGAAATACAGGTCCTCGGTCAGGATGTTCTCATTCTTTCCTTCAAAAGCGAAATTCATGCCCGAGTCTTTTTCGTCAAACAGCATCAAGGGCTTGCCGTCCTGTCCGTTATAGTCTTTCAATGTGGCTGCACATACCCGTCCGCCTTTGTTGGTGAAAGTTAGTTTTACTACATTGTTTTCCAGTGTTGTCAGCTGTTCCGTACCTTGGCTCGCGCCATAGAACATGGAGGCAGAGTCTAGATGCAATGTTGTGTTCTGACTCTGTGTCGTGGCAGCCTGTGCCTGTCGTTCGGCCTCTTTCTGGGCTATCGCCTGAATGGAATCCTGGTAGTGCTTGGCACGCGCCATTTCTTCCTGGCTGGGACGGTTGTAGATGCTGAAGCCTATCACAACTGCACCAATCAGGGCGAATCCCACTAAAGTGTTTTTGTCCATTTTTACTTGTTTACCTTATTATATTATAATTCTCGTTTCTTATTTGTTTATTGCCGCTTTGATGAATGACAGGAACAACGGATGCGGTTTCAATACAGTACTGCTGTATTCGGGATGGAACTGGACTCCGATAAACCATTTCAATGTCGGGATCTCGATGATTTCCACCAAGTCGGATTCCGGATTGACACCTGCGCATTTCATACCCGCCTTCTCATACTCCTGCTTGTAGTCATTGTTAAACTCGTAGCGGTGGCGGTGGCGTTCTTGTATGTGCTCGCTCTTATAGGCCTCGAAAGTCTTAGATTGTTGGTCAAGGATACATTCGTAGGCTCCCAAGCGCATGGTGCCGCCCATGTTGGTGATAGCTTTCTGCTCTTCCATGATGTCTATCACGTTGTGGGGAGTCTTTTCGTCCATCTCACGGCTGTTGGCGTCTGTATAACCTAGCACGTTACGGGCAAACTCAATAGCCATGCACTGCATACCCAGACAGATACCAAAAGTCGGCACATTGTGTGTGCGCGCATATTTGATGGCCACGAATTTGCCTTCTATGCCGCGTTGTCCGAATCCTGGACAGATAATGATACCGTCCATTTCCTTAATCTGCTCTTCTACATTGGCGTCTGTCAGTTTCTCGCTGTTGATGAAGTGGATATCCGCTTTGCGGTCATTGTAAGTAGCTGCTTGTGACAGGGCTTCAAGAATAGATTTGTAGGCATCCTGCAAATCGTATTTGCCTACCAATCCGATCTTTACTTTTTCCGTTGCCTTGTGGCGGCGGTCCAGAAAATCCCTCCATGGGCCGAGGGTAGGGGTCTCGCCTACGGGTAATCCCATTTTCTGGAGGATGGTTACGTCCAGCCCTTGTTCCTGCATGCGCAGAGGCACTTCATAAATGGTCGGCATATCAATGGACTGTACTACAGCGCTTTCGTCTACATTACAGAACAAAGCCACTTTCTTTTTCAGATTGGCGCTCAGTTCATGTTCTGTGCGTAATACCAGTACATCCGGCTGGATACCTACAGATTGCAATTCTTTTACGGAATGTTGGGTAGGTTTGGTCTTCAGTTCGCCTGCCGCTGCCAGATAGGGTACATAAGTAAGGTGCACGCATAGTGCGTTGCGCCCCATTTCCCATTTTAACTGGCGGATGCTTTCCAGATAAGGCAGTGACTCGATATCGCCTACTGTACCACCGATTTCGGTGATGACAAAGTCGAATTTATATTTGCTTCCCAATAATTTCACATTACGCTTGATCTCGTCGGTGATATGGGGGATAACCTGGATAGTCTTTCCCAAATAGTCACCGCGACGTTCCTTATCGATAACGCTCTTGTAGATACGTCCTGTCGTAATGTTGTTGGCTTTAGTTGTCTGGATGCCCAGAAAACGTTCGTAATGTCCCAAGTCGAGGTCAGCCTCGTGTCCGTCTACCGTTACATAACATTCACCGTGTTCGTATGGATTCAAAGTTCCCGGATCGATGTTGATATACGGATCGAACTTCTGAATTGTTACATTATAGCCTCTGGCTTGCAGTAATTTACCTATTGATGATGAAATAATACCTTTACCTAATGAGGAGGCAACACCACCAGTTACGAAGATATACTTAGTTTCTCCCACTACTTAATATTTTTAAATGTTATTTTCTTTATTACCAAGATCGCAATATCTATCAAAGTTGCAAAATTACAAAATCTTTTTCAATATCGTCGGATATGCTTTAAAAAATCATTTGATGGAACTGAAATTATCATTCGTTACTATGATAAAGGAAACAGTTTTTTGGGAAAAGGAAAATTAAGTGTATTTTTGCACAAAACTAAAATAGTATGAGAAAGAATATATGTTTAGCTATAGTGTTTGCCGCGTTCTGTCTGGGTGCACCGGCGCAGGATGTGGCTAAGACGAAAGAGAGTCCGGCCGTGAAAGCCTTTTCCGATTCTTTATCAGCTTTAAGTGCGTCTTATTTTGCTTATTTCAGAATGTGGGATGATTTAAATATTCCGGCTCCCCGACGGGTGCGTCCTAATCCGGCTTTTTATAAGTTGTTTGTTCCGCCCACATATTATGAGGCTCCTATAAAAGAACTATTTGAAATAAAATGGAGTCCGGAGACAAAGGCTATGACAGCGGTTGATTCGTTGTATATGGGAAAACGTGACTCTGTGTCTTCCGCCATATATCAGCTGCCGGATATGGAGACTTTGGCAGCTGCGGACCGTTGGTCAAATAATATATTGAGGAATTACTATTTAAAGTATCCGGGCAGGCTGGTGAACAATGAACTTTATCTGGCGGATCTGAAACCGTTGGAGGACAATCAGATTGTGAAAAGGCCGAGAAAAGAGAAAATTAAGAGTTTCCTTCATCCGGAGACACCGGTGGAAAGCCTGACTACGGATAATGAGCTGGTGGTAGTACGTCCTAACTTCTGGACGCACAAGGGAAATGGATATATGCAGTTCACGCAACATTACATTTCCGATAACTGGTATAAAGGTGGTGAGAGTACGAATGCCCTGCTGGCCGGCTTGGTGCTGGAGGCTAATTTTGATGACCGCCAGCGGCTGGAGCTTGAAAATAAACTGGAAATAAAACTGGGATTCATTACTGCTCCGTCAGACACGGTACATAAATATAAGACGAATGCCGACTTGTTCCGCTTAAACAGTAAGTTGGGAGTGAAGGCGTTCAAGAATTGGTATTATACTTTGGCGGGTGAGTTCAAGACTCAGTTCTTTGGAAATTACAAGACGAATACAAATAATATGATTTCTAACTTTTTGTCTCCTGCGCAGTTGGATATAACGCTCGGTATGGACTTCAAGCAGAATAAGAAGAATTATTCGTTGTCTTTGTTAGGTTCTCCGCTGGCATATACCTTTATGTATATCAGCAATGACAAGATCATTGATCCGGGTGCTTTCAATGTGGAGCAGGGGCATAAGACTGCCAATCTCTTCGGTTCGAAATTTACAGGCAATCTGACTTGGAAGATTATACCCAGCATAGTGTGGGAGTCAAAACTGGAGTATTTTACTACTTATGACACAGTGATTGCCAGTTGGGAAAATACATTCAATTTTGTGTTGAATCGCTATTTGTCTACTAAGTTGTTTGTTCATGCGCGTTATGATGACGGTGTGAAGCTGACGGAAGATAACAAGAGTTATTTCCAGATGCAGGAATTGCTTAGTTTCGGTCTGAATTATACTTGGTAGCCGGGAGAAAGGTGCAATAGTTAACTGATAAATAAAGAAAAACCGTATCATTACTCAAAAGTAGAGTTGATACGGTTTTTTTATTGTCGATGGAGGGCGCCAAGTTTCAGATTAAACGTTCTTTATCCTTCATGTTGGGTTTTGACATGCCCTTGTGTTTTTATCGGTAGGGTGGCTTTATACTTTTATTGATGTTCACCCAGCAACGTTTGCACAATTCTTTCAGCGGCTCGTCCATCCCAGCGTTCCGGCAGACGGCCTTCCTGCCATTCTCCTTTATTCAGTATGTCGAGGGCGTCTGCCAGAGCTTCCGGATCTTCTCCAACCAGCCGGTTAGTGCCGATTGTCACCGTTTCGGGGTGTTCTGCATACGTGCTTAATGTTATGCAGGGGATTCCCAGAAAAGTTGCTTCTTCTGCTACGTTGCCCGAATCTGTGATGATGCCTCGGGCATGGTTTACCAGATAACCGAATGACAAATAAGGTTGCGGTGGCAATATATGTAACTTTTCGGAAGTGATTCCCAAAGCGACCAGCTTGTTTCTTACATACGTATGGAGTGGTGCTACAACAGGTTTGTCTGTTTTTTCCAGCATGGTGTGGAAGATGGCTTTCAGCGCATTGTCATTATTCAGCAGTGAGTGTCTGTTCAGAGTTAGCAAAAGGTATTCTTTTTCTTTCAGTCTCATAATGGAGAATGCCACCGGGCGCTGCAAGCGGGTGCGGTTATAACGTAGTGTATCAATTAGGATGTTTCCCACAAAGTGCACATGCGTCTGTTCGGTTCCTGTTTGATTCAGATTGCGGTTGGCTACCATTCCGGCCGTGAACAGATAATCGGACAAGCCATCTGTTATCATGCTGTTCACTTCCTTTGGCATGTCCATATCGAAAGAGCGGGTTCCCGCCACCAGATGGGCTACTTTTATTCCTTTCTTTTTGGCCACGATAGAGCACGCCATGGTAGGAGTAAGGTCATCCACGACAAGCACTATCTGTGCGGGATGTTGTTCCAGTTCGCGGGCAAAAGCGACCAATATGCCTGCCATCCGCTGGAAAAAATCAGTATCGTCTACATGAAGGTACACATCGGGACGCGGCATGTCCAAGTCTGTAAACAGAGAAGGTTCCAGACTTTTGTCTTCGTCCGAACCTGTATAGACCAGACGGGCAGTGATGTTTTTTCCTGCTGCCTTTGCAGCCCTGATAGCACGCATTAGTGGGGCAATTTTCATGAAATTGGGGCGTGCGCCTGCGATAATTGTTACTTTCATCTTATTTTAAGCTATTTTCTGAACACAAAAATACATTTTCTTATCGAATTTATTCGTTACTTTGCAGACAAATAACAACCATTATGCTAACATTTGTTCAAGTTTTAGATTTTATAGGCACGTTTGCCTTTGCCATCAGTGGTATCAGATTGGCGTCTGCCAAACAGTTTGACTGGTTTGGTGCGTATGTAGTGGGTTTGGCGACTGCCATCGGAGGAGGTACTATCCGTGATGTGCTTCTGGATGTGACTCCGGGCTGGATGACCGACCCCATATATTTAATATGTACAGGACTGGCATTGTTTTGGGTGATTGCTTTCGGCAAGTATTTGATTCACATGCATAACACTTTCTTCCTGTTTGACAGTATCGGTCTGGCGCTGTTCACAGTAGTGGGGGTGGGTAAAAGTATTGCCCTCGGATATCCTTTTTGGGTGGCTATTATCATGGGTAGTATTACCGGAGCCGCAGGTGGTGTGCTCCGCGATGTTTTTATTAATGAAATTCCGCTTATTTTTCGTAAAGAGATTTATGCAATGGCCTGTGTTGTGGGAGGACTGGCCTACTGGATATGTGATCTGTGCGGTCTGGAAGCCTTTATTTGCCAGATAGTAGGAGGCAGTACTGTCTTCTTGGCACGTATTTTAGCTGTTAAATATAGCATCTGTTTACCAATTTTAAAAGGGGAACAGCGTTAAACAGCACCTAAAAACTATCAAAATAGGGGGTAGAAATCGTCATTTGTCAGTTTCTACCCCCTATTTTGATAGTTTTTTCTTTGACACCCGTTTAAAATGCGCTATCCTTGCATCACGAGATCATGGAATAAAGAATATAAACCTAAACTGAAAGACTTATGAATAGCGTTAGTTTTAAAAAGAATCTGCTGGGTGTGCAAGAAGAGTTACTTCGATTCGCATACAAACTTACTGCCGACCGTGAGGAGGCTAATGATCTGTTGCAAGAAACTTCATTGAAAGCATTGGACAACGAAGACAAGTATATCCCCGACACAAACTTTAAGGGATGGATGTACACCATTATGCGTAACATTTTTATAAATAATTATCGGAAAATAGTGCGCGACCAAACATTTGTGGACCACACAGACAATCTCTACCATTTGAGCTTGCCGCAGGATTCCGGCTTTGACAGTACCGAGGGGGCTTATGACATGAAGGAAATACATCGTATAGTGGGTTTGCTTCCCAAGGAGTACCGCATTCCATTCGCCATGCATGTGTCGGGATTCAAATACCGTGAGATTGCAGAAAAACTGGGATTACCGCTAGGTACGGTAAAAAGCCGGATCTTCTTTACCAGACAACGATTGCAGGGACAACTCCGTGATTTTGTATAATATCCAGGAAAAAAAACTATCAAAAAGGCAGGAAGAGAAGATTACTTTCTGCCTTTGCTGCTTTAATGGATTTACAATATGATATTAAACATGTTTTTTCAAGCTAAAAAAGCTCCTTGGATATTAACTTTATTTTTATTCATTTGTTATATTTGCAAAAGGACAAGACACCTTTAAATCAAGTAACAATTATGAAAAAAGAAATCAAATTCAGTTTGGTCTACCGCGACATGTGGCAGTCATCAGGGAAGTACCAGCCCAGAGCTGATCAGTTAGCCAGAATTGCTCCTATAATCATTGAAATGGGGTGTTTTGCCCGGGTGGAAACTAATGGAGGCGCTTTTGAGCAAGTGAACTTGCTGTATGGCGAGAATCCGAACCAGGCGGTACGTACTTTTACCAAGCCTTTACGAGAGGCGGGTATCCAGACGCACATGCTGGATCGCGGCTTGAATGCATTGCGGATGTATCCTGTCCCGGCCGATGTACGCCGTCTGATGTACAAGGTGAAACATGCGCAAGGTGTGGACATTACCCGTATCTTTTGCGGTTTGAATGAAGTTCGGAATATCATCCCTTCCATAAAATATGCCAAGGAAGCGGGGATGATCCCTCAAGCTACTCTTTGCATCACTTATTCTCCTGTACATACCGTGGAATATTACTCTCATATCGCCGATCAGTTGATAGAGGCAGGGGCACCCGAGATCTGTCTGAAAGATATGGCAGGTATCGGCCGTCCCGAAATGCTGGGGCAGTTGGTGAAAAACATCAAAAATAAACATCCTGAAGTCATTGTACAATATCATGGACATTCTGGTCCCGGATTATCTATGGCATCCATTCTGGAGGTTTGTGAGAACGGTGCGGACATCATTGATGTGGCTATGGAGCCGTTGTCATGGGGAAAAGTGCATCCTGACGTGATTTCTGTACAGGCCATGCTGAAAAATGCAGGCTTTCAGGTCCCGGAAATCAATATGAAGGCTTATATGAAAGCACGTAGCATGACGCAGGAGTTTATGGATGACTTTTTGGGATATTTCATGGATCCTACCAACAAGCACATGTCTTCCTTATTGTTAGGATGCGGACTTCCCGGTGGTATGATGGGGTCTATGATGGCCGATTTGAAAGGTGTGCATTCGGGGATCAATCTGATTCTGAAAGGGCAGGGAAAAGAGCCTATGAGTCTGGATGATCTGGTAGTGATGCTGTTTGAAGAAGTGGAATATGTATGGCCGAAATTGGGGTATCCTCCTTTGGTAACACCGTTCAGTCAATATGTGAAGAATGTGGCTTTGATGAATGTCATGCAGCTGGTGAAGGGAGAGGAGAGATGGACAATGATTGATAACCATACATGGGACATGATTTTGGGAAAAAGCGGAAAGCTGCCGGGTGCGCTGGCGCCTGAAATTATCGAACTGGCGGAAAGTAAAGGCTACGAATTCACAGATGAAGATCCTCAGCTGAACTATCCTGATGAATTGGAAAAATACCGTAAAGAGATGGATGAAAATGGCTGGGAATATGGTGAGGATGAGGAGGAACTGTTTGAACTGGCCATGCATGACCGGCAATACCGTGATTATAAATCGGGTGTGGCCAAGAAACGCTTTATGGATGATTTACAACGGGCTCAAGATGCGGCCATGGCAAAAAGTGGCTTTGATGAGGAAACGATCCGGAAATACAAACGTGCTAAGGCGGATCCTATCATTGCTCCGGATAAAGGACAGATTTTATGGGAGGTTTCTGTGGAGGGTCCTTCTATAGCACCATTTGTCGGACGGAAATACCAGCATGATGAAGTGTTCTGCTATATTTCTACTCCGTGGGGGGAATACGAAAAGATTTTTGCTAACTTTACGGGACGCATTGTAGAGGTTTGCGCCCAACAGGGAGCTATTGTTAATAAAGGTGACGTTATAGCTTATTTGGAAAGAACAGAATTTTCTGCATAATTTAAAGGTGAAATATAGTTTTTTATCCGCCATGGCAGGTGCTGGACTTGTCATGGCGGATGTGTTTTTTGTCTTTTCATTCTTTTAAAATTTGCCTTCATCCGGTAATGTGCTATCTTTGCTGCCATGTAGAAGAAACATAAGAAAATGTATATGAGAAAGTTGCACCCGTGGTTGCTGGGAATGATTTTAGGGTTAATGCCCTGCATGGTCTCAGCGTCAGAAAATGACAGTATAAAAGTCGGTGACTTGCTTCAAAAGGCTTCCTTATTGCCGGCTGATAGCTGTAGGATATTGTTTTTTGCCAAAAGTCTATTAGGAGTTTCATACGTCGCGAATACATTGGACGAGACGGACGAAGAGGCACTGGTCGTGTATTTGGATAAGGTGGATTGTACCACATTTGTTGAAACGGTACTTGCATTGAGTCTCACTGATAAGAATGGGAAAAGTGATTTTGGAAGTTATAAACAAGCGTTACAGTGTATTCGCTATCGGAATGGAAAGCAAGCCGGTTATGCCTCACGTTTGCATTATTTCAGTGATTGGATTAAAGATAATGAACAAAAAGGGATTGTGCATGAACGTACGGGAGAGCTCAGGCTTGCCGTATCACAAGTTTTGAATCTGGATTTTATGTCCACGCACCCAGACAATTATCGCCAGTTGAAAAATAATCCTTCTATAATATCCCAGATGATTGAAATAGAGGGAAGATGGAAGAATGTTCCTGTTTCTTACCTTCCTAAAAGCTGTCTGAATGTTTCTCCTGAGGAATTGGACATAAGGAATGGGGATATCATAGCGATCACTACCAATATAAAAGGGTTGGATGTGGTGCACACAGGATTTGCTTGTTGGATGGATGGCAAATTGCATTTGCTTCATGCTTCATCAGTCATGAAGAAAGTTATTCTGGATCCGCAGAGTCTTTTTGATTACTCTAAGAATAAAAAAGCCCACACGGGTGTGCGGGTTATTTCTTTTTCTTCTTTGTAGGAGTCGTATCCTGTCTGGGTGGAAATGCAGGGACGCATTTCATAAGATAGAGAATCTTCTTTTGCCTTTTAAGCATATAGTTGCCGGGCTTGCCCGAATTGAATTTGCGGGGATTGGGAAGACTGGCAGCAATTAGTGCACATTCTCCCGGTGTCAGTTTGCCGGCATTCTTGTGAAAATGCTTGCGGGCTACAGCCTCGGCGCCATAGATGCCATTTCCCATTTCTATGGAGTTCAGATAGACCTCCATAATCCGTTCCTTGTTCCAGAACAGTTCTATCAAGGTGGTGAAATACACTTCAAGTCCTTTTCTGGCCCAGGAGGATGCTGGCCACAGAAAAACGTTTTTGGCTGTCTGTTGGCTGATAGTACTGGCCCCTCGGGGACGTTTCCGGCTTTTGTTTTCTTCTAGGGCTTTCTCTATTTCTTTGAAATCAAATCCATTATGCTCAGCAAAGCGGTTATCCTCAGAGGCAATAACGGCCATGGGCAGATGAGGGGATATGTCTTCTTTAGATATCCAGGTGTGTTCCCATTTTAGATCTTCACCGTGAATAATCTGTTGGAAAGTCCGGATAAACATCAATGGGGTAAAGTAAACCGGCATAAAGCGTAAAACGATGACTGAGAGAATGGAAGAACCAAAGAAAACAATCAACAGGTTACGGATGAATTTAAATATCTTCTTTTTCATGCTTGTGTATTAAAAATCAATTTCGGGCAGAAATTCCTGTCCGAAATTGATTTACTTTATTTTATGTATTATTCCAAGGTTGCGACCGTTGGCTCGGAGGTATTGGATACGCCCTACATAATGTCATCGGTATTATTTCAATGTGCCCGCTTCCGCTTGCTGAATCATTTGTTGGCTGGCATACATATATACTTCTACACGGCGATTCTGCTGGCGTCCTTCGGCTGTATCATTATTACCTATCGGATCTGCCTGTCCCAAGCCTTCTACAGACTTGATTTGAGAATTGCTTACACCGCAACTCAACAAATAACTAGCCACGCTTTGAGCACGTTCCTGTGACAGGTTAAGGTTCTTTTGAATGCTTTGTTCCGCAGTACTGTTTCTCCAGCCCTGATTGTCTGTATATCCATAGACGGATACGTCCATATCCCGGTTCTGGTTTAATACGTTGTTTGCAAATTTACTTAAAGCCGATTTCGCTTGTGCGCTCAAGGCCGCATTTCCTGTATTGAAGAGAATGCCGGAATCGAAAGTAACTTTTACAGCCTGAAGTCCGTTGTTGTCAGTTACCTGTTCTACTTGTGCACCTTGGATTTGAGCTGCTTCTTCTGCCGCTTTATCCATCTTTTTCCCAATTAACACGCCGGCGCCTGTACCTACTGCCGCACCCACTGCCGCACCAATGGCCGCACCTTTACCATGTCCGGCTATTCCGCCGATGATTGCTCCCAGAGCAGCACCGCCACCGCCGCCGATCAGGCCGCCTTTAGCGGTATTATTCATGTTACCACATCCACTGAATACTAGTGTAGCACTCAGTAATAAAGCCATAATTTTAGTCTTTCTCATAATCATGTTCATTTTAATATATTAATGACTTAATGCAAAAATTGTTCATTAAACAGCCTGATAATTTAAAGTTTTCTTTTTGATAACCATAAACCAGATCAGACATATAATTCCTTTCATAGTACTTGTAATACTTATGCTCCACCAAATACCCGGTAAGCCCCATCCTCCTGATACGAACAACAATGCCATCGGGATGCGTAGATAATTACAACTGACGCTGATTACAGCGGGAGGCATGGTGCGCCCCATTCCATAAAATACGCCCTGTATAGTAATTTCCAACATCATAAACAGTTGCGAGTATCCGTCGATACGTAGGAATACACCACCAGTTTCGTATGCCGCCTTTTCAGGGACAAAGATACTAAAAATTTCGTTCCCGTAGTATATGAAGAGAAATGTGCAGAAAGATCCGAATATAAATGTCATCCATAAAGTGGTGCGATAGGCTTTCAGCACACGGGAGATTTGTCGTGCTGCATAGTTTTGAGCCACAAAAGCACTGAGAGCGGTAGAAAAACCTTGGGAAGTATTCCAGGTGATGGCCTCGATTTGTCCTCCGGTAGTGAGTGCCATCAGTCCTAAATGGCCCCCTTGTTCTGTGGCAGTTCTTCCGAGAAACATATTGACGAAAGCGAATAATGTATTGAGTGCTGCTACCGGCAGTCCTATTTTCAGGATGTGGCGTGTATATTGTTTCTTCAGTTTGGTAAATACCCGGAAGTCATCCCATAATATTTTCTTTTGTTTCAATTGATAGATAAACAGCATACATACAGTCGCTTCGGCCAGCCAAGTGGCAATTGCGGCTCCTGTAGTCCCCCAATTTAAACCAAAGATAAAAACAGGGTCTAATATCATGTTTATAATCAGTCCGATACCGTTAATGGAGAAAGGTATTTTGCTTCGTCCGGCCGCATTGAATATCCCTGTAAAGGCAGCTGATAAAAAGACGAAAGGAAAGGCGGTTGCTATAATCCGTAGATATTCCACGGCTATTTCGGCTATGTGGGGTTTCAGTTCATAGATGCTGATAATGGGAGTGGCAAAGATGAATAACAATGCTCCCCAACTCAATGATATAAGTAATGATAAAGTAAGATTATGTGACGCAAGCGCTCGGGTGGCTTGTTCGTCTTGTGCCCCGATGGCTTGTCCTACGCTGACTTCCGAACCTACCTTGTTCAGCAAGGAGATAGATGTAGACATCCACGTAAGAATCCCTACCGAACCTACGGCAGCTATTGCTTCACTTCCTATTCTTCCTACCCAAGCCATGTCGGTCAGACTATATGCCATCTGTATGAATGAAGTGGCCATAATGGGCATTGCCAAAGTAAACAATTGTTTCAGGATGGGGCCTTGAGTCAGATTCTTAGTTCCTTTCATTCGTCATTAACAATAAATAGTCTGCAAAGGTAGAAATTTATACTGATTTCAGTGGAGTCTGCCGGTAAAAATACGTTTCTATTGTTCTTTTTAAATGTTCTGTATGTTCCATAAAAAAACTTTGGAGTTCTTGAAGAAGGACCAAACCTTTTCAAAACACTCCAAAGTCTTTTATGAGTATTGATAGAAGTCGTTGATTAGTAAGCGAAAATAGGATATTTCTTCATAGTTTCGTTCACGCGTGCACGAACTTGTGCAATCACTTCTTCATTATCTACATTTGAAAGAACAGTTTCAATCATTTCAGCAATTTCCAACATCAAGTCTTCTTTTGCACCGCGGGTTGTGATGGCTGGAGTTCCCAAACGGATACCTGAAGTCTGGAAAGCGGAACGGCTGTCAAACGGAACCATGTTCTTGTTTACAGTGATATCGGCGGCAACCAATGCCTTTTCTGCTACCTTGCCTGTCAGATCAGGATATTTGGTGCGTAGATCTACCAGCATGGAGTGGTTGTCTGTGCCACCGGAAACAATCGTAAAACCACGGTCGATCAGAGCCTGTGCCAATACAGCTGCATTCTTTTTTACTTGTGCTTGATATTCTTTGTATTCAGGTTGTAAACATTCACCGAATGCAACGGCTTTGGCTGCGATGACATGTTCCAACGGACCTCCTTGGATACCAGGGAATACAGCAGAATCCAAAAGCTGTGACATCATTTTGATTTCGCCTTTCGGAGTTTTCTTACCCCATGGGTTAGGGAAGTCTTTGCCCATCATGATGACACCTCCACGAGGACCACGAAGAGTTTTGTGGGTTGTTGAAGTGACGATATGAGCATATTTAACCGGGTTGTCCAACAGTCCGGCGGCAATCAGCCCTGCAGGGTGGGCCATGTCGATCATTAGGATGGCACCCACCTTATCTGCGATTTCACGCATACGTTTGTAGTCCCACTCGCGAGAATATGCTGAACCTCCACCGATAATCATTTTGGGTTTTTCACGTAATGCGATTTCTTCCATCTGATCGTAATCTACACGGCCTGTTTCTTTGTTCAAGTTGTATTCACACGGAGTATAAATAATTCCGGATGTGTTAACTAACGAGCCATGTGACAAGTGACCGCCATGAGCCAGATTTAATCCCATAAATTTGTCACCCGGATTCAAAACGGCTAGGAATACGGCCGCATTGGCCTGTGCTCCGGAGTGGGGTTGTACATTAGCCCATTCTGCTCCAAATATTTGTTTCAATCTGTCGATAGCGATTTGTTCGCTCTGGTCTACCACTTCGCAACCGCCATAGTAGCGCTTGCCGGGATACCCTTCAGCATACTTGTTGGTAAGGCAAGAACCCATGGCTTGCATTACTTGGTCACTAACAAAGTTTTCGGATGCGATCAACTCGATACCTTTGAGCTGGCGTTGATGCTCTTTTTCGATAATGTCGAAAATCAAATCGTCTCTTTTCATTTCTTTATTATAATAAGTTTATGTGCGATATTCGATTCTGAGTTCACAAAGTTAAGTAATTTTAGAATATAAGGAAATTATTTAGAAGAAAATATTTGGTGAGACTATAGAAAAAAACAGGGGAGGGTTTCTTTTTGTTATGTTGCAAGCGATAAAGTGAATAAAAAACTTGAAAGTGGTGGCTCTTTTCTTGATACGTTAGCGTACAAATGTAGCATTATGATATAAGTCGGATACTTCATGAAAAGGAACTCATGCTTCAGAAAATAACCCCTAACGAGAAACTTAACACATTGCGATGGCGATTGATGGAGATACCTTTTCCCCGGGATCTTATTCCATCTGTATTTTCCTTATAAGTAATTGATCTGGAGATATTGGTAAGTCCGATTTCATACCGGAAATCAAAAAATATATTAGCGATATTTACTCCTAATCCGATAATGGAGCTTATATTAATAGGGTGTAATTCTTCTTTTATATCGGAATACCCGAATCCTTCAAACTCTTCGAAGGTTTTATGTTTCCATACATATTCCAGTTTGGGACCGATAAAAAGAGCCATGCCGTAAGGCCTGCTTTTTACAAAACTATAGCCATATAATATAGGTAGCTCCAAAGAGTGGATGGTGCTGTTCAGTTTGGCAAACTCGGGGAGGGTGTTTTCTTTGTTTTGATTTTTATTGAAAGCTATTTCACCTTTATAAACATTATACATTATTTCGGGTTGGATGAAATGTCTTTTCATGTGTATCCGGAAAAACAGGGCGGTGAAATAGCCTACCTTATAATTGTTTTGTACATCTTCCATTTGTTCCCCGTCTAGTTCTAACCGGCTGGTGAAGTACATGGAAGAGTTGAAGCCTCCTTTTATTCCCACATTTATTTTAGGCTCCTCTTTCGGGCCTTTCTTTGTTTCTTGTGCTGTAATGGGCAGGGCAAAGAGCAATAAAGCGATTAATAAAAGGAGCTTTTTCATCATAGGAGGCCTTCAGAATTTCTTTTGGTCTGTGATCTGTTCTTTTCTACAGACCAGCCGAATTTTCCGACTTTCGGCCCCAATTCAAAATACCCGCCATGAACATAGACTAACGGATTAGCTTGGGACAATTCGAATTTTCCTGTTTCCGTATTCAGGTATTTATCATCGGCTTTTACATTTACCACATCGGCTATAAACATGTCATGAGATCCTAGTGAAATGATTTCCTTTACCCTGCACTCTATACAGAGCGGAGATTCCTCGATGATGGGCGCACTGACTATTTTCGCTTTTCCCGGAGTCAGCTTCATTTCCTCAAATTTATTGTAATCCTTGCCCGAACGCACTCCGCACCAGTCGGTGGCAAATGCCATGTCTTTGGTGGTAAGGTTTATGACGAATTCCATATTCCGTTTCAAAATGGGGTAGGAATAGCGTTCCGGGCGCACGGATATATAGCACATGGCAGGGTTGGTACAAATAGTACCTGCCCATGCCACTGTGATAATGTTATATTCTTCTTCCGTACTTCCGCAACTTACCAATAGGGCCGGAAGAGGATAAATCATAGTCCCCGGCTTCCAGTCTTGTTTCATAATGATTATAGCAATTTGATACCTTCTTTACTTTGTTCTTTTTCACAGTAATGACATTTCAAGATTCCATGTTCTTTGTCAATTACATGAAACAGGGTGGTCATTGGCTCATTGTTGGTGATACATTTGGGATTGGCGCATTTTACAATGCCTCGTAATTCTTGAGGCATCAGGACTTGCTTCTTTTCCACCACTTCATAATCATGGATAATGTTCAGTTTCACATTCGGGGCTACTACGGAAAGTCGGCTTATTTCCTCATCGGTAAAGAAGCGGTCGGCCACTTTAATAATTCCTTTTTTGCCAAGTTTCTTGCTCTCAAAGTTGTTTCCGATGGTTATGTTAGAGTCTGAATCCTGTAATCCCAACAGGGCGACTACAGTAAATAATTTATCGGAAGGTATATGGTCTATGACAGTGCCGTTTTTCAATGCAGCTACCTGCAATGCTTGTTTGTTATCGCTCATCTTCATTCTTTTTTTACTTTTTTGCATCTTTTATAACATCGTCCAAGGTTATGCCCAAGACATCACAAAGGATGGCTTGGCGCGCATAAAGTCCATTTTGTGCCTGCTGGAAGTAGTAAGCTTTGGGATTCTCGTCCACATCGTATGCTATTTCGTTGACGCGGGGCAGAGGGTGCAAGATACGCAGATTGGGCCGGGTATGTTCCAGCATCTTATTCCTTAATATATATACATCTTTCACACGTTCATATTCCATCAAGTCGGTGAAACGTTCGCGTTGTACGCGGGTCATGTAAAGAATGTCAGCGTCGGCAATGGTTTCTTCGTTGAAATCTGTATATTCTTTGTATTTAATATGGTGTTCCTTGCAGTATATTTTATATTCTTCGGGCATTTTCAATTCTTCCGGAGCGATGAAATGGAAAGTGGGGTTGAAGTGGCGCATGGCCATCAGCAAGGAATGAACAGTCCGTCCGTACTTCAAATCACCTACTAGATAGATATTCAGATTTTCAAGCGTTCCCTGTGTCTTATATATGGAGTAGAGGTCTAGCATGGTTTGTGAAGGATGCTGGTTGGCTCCGTCTCCGGCATTGACTATAGGCACTGGGGCGACTTCACTGGCATACCTTGCGGCACCTTCCAAAAAATGGCGCATTACGATGATGTCGGCGTAATTGCTTACCATCATGATGGTATCTTTCAATGTTTCCCCTTTTGAAGAACTGGTTACTTTGGGATCTGTGAATCCGATAACGCGGGCTCCCAGTCTGTTTGCTGCTGTTTCAAAACTAAGTCGTGTACGGGTGGAGGGTTCAAAGAAAAGAGTGGCGACAACTTTGCCGTCCAGAATTTTACGGTTAGGCTTCTTTTCAAACTCTTTTGCCATCTCCAGAAGGTAGAGGATTTTCTCCTTCGAGTGTTCGGCAATAGTGACTAAACTTCTATTTTCCATATTGGGTTTGTATTTATGATTACAATCTTATACGGAGTGTAAAGGTATGAAAAAAAAATAAATGAGCGAAGAATTAAAAGATATTTCGTTGAACTTTGTTAGAAACACATTCTATTTCAAAGTTTTTCCTTACTTTTGTACCATTAATTACAAGAAAACGTCATGAGGAAGAAATTTATATACGTGCTTTGGGCTCTTGTTGTCGGCGTACTGTTAGTTATAACACTCGTATTCACCGCGATAGCGAAAGGAAGAATTGGATATGTACCGCCTGTTGAGGAATTGGAAAATCCGAATTTGAAGTTTGCAACCGAGATTATATCCGATGATGGCAAGATGTTGGGTACTTGGTCGCTTAGTAAGGAGAATCGTGTATTCGTGGGATATGATCAGCTATCATCGAATCTGATCCGTGCGCTGATTGCCACCGAGGATGAACGCTTTGCGGAACATTCCGGTATTGATGCACGTGCTTTTATCCGTGCTTTGGTGAAACGGGGGGTGATGATGCAGAAGAATGCCGGTGGTGGTAGTACCATAACCCAACAGTTGGCAAAACAGTTCTATTCGCCTACGGCGGATAATGTGATGGAACGTCTGCTACAGAAACCCATTGAATGGGTGATAGCTGTTCAGTTGGAACGCTATTATACAAAAGAAGAGATTCTGACCATGTATCTTAATAAGTTCGATTTTCTGAATAATGCAGTCGGTATCAAAACTGCTGCCAATACTTACTTCTCGAAGGAGCCGAAAGATTTGAGCGTTGAGGAAGCGGCTACTTTGGTAGGTATGTGCAAGAATCCGTCACTTTACAATCCGAAACGTTTCAATGAACGTTCACGTGGACGGCGTAATGTAGTGCTCGACCAGATGCGGAAGGCTGGTTACCTGACTGATGCGGAAGCCGATTCATTAAAGGCATTGCCTCTGGTTTTGAAATATCGTCGTGTGGATCATAAAGAAGGGCTGGCAACTTACTTCCGTGAATATCTGCGTGGCGTAATGACTGCCAAGGAGCCGAAGAAGAGTGAATATCGTGGATGGCAGATGCAGAAGTATTACGAGGATTCATTGGCGTGGAAGACCAATCCGCTCTTCGGATGGTGTGCCAAGAATAAGAAGAAAGACGGTACTAACTATAATATCTATACAGATGGTTTGAAGATTTATACCACTATCGACTCACGTATGCAGAAGTATGCGGAAGAAGCAGTGTATGAACATGTGGCACAATACCTCCAACCCCGTTTCTTCAAGGAAAAGCGGAAGAAGAAAACTGCTCCGTTTACGAACCAATTGACAGAGGAGGAGGTGAATTCCATCATGACCAGGGCCATGAAGCAGACTGACCGCTATCGTATCATGAAAGAAGCCGGATGCTCGGAAGCGGAAATAAAGAAGGCGTTCAATACTAAATACGAAATGTCTGTATTTTCATACGAGGGCGAAAAGGATACTATTATGACTCCGATGGATTCCTTGAAATATTATAAATTCTTCCTTAGAGCAGGATTTATGTCTATGGATCCCTTAACTGGTCATGTGAAGGCGTATGTAGGTGGACCTAACTATAATTATTTTCAATATGATATGGCGATGGTCGGCCGTCGCCAAATTGGTTCTACTGTAAAGCCTTATGTTTATACATTGGCTATGGAAAACGGTTTTTCACCTTGTGATCAGGTTCGCCATGTCGAACAGACATTGATAGATGAGAATGGTCGTCCATGGTCGCCACGTAACGCCAGCAAGAAGCGGTATGGAGAAATGGTAACGATTAAATGGGGGCTGGCTAATTCCGACAACTGGGTAACGGCTTATCTGATGGGAAAACTTAGTCCATATGCGTTGGTTCGTCTGATTCATTCATTCGGTGTACAGAACAAACAGATAGATCCTGTAGTCTCGCTCTGTCTGGGGCCTTGTGAAATCTCTGTAGGAGAGATGGTCAGCGCCTATTCGGCATTTGCCAACCGGGGTATCCGTACAGCACCGGTATTTGTGACCCGTATTGAGGATAATGAAGGAAATATATTGGCGAACTTTACTCCGCAGATGGATGAGGTGATTAGCGAAACCAGTGCCTATAAGATGCTGGTCATGCTGAGGGCTGTGGTCAATGAGGGTACCGGTGGGCGTGTACGCCGCCTGTATGGTATCACTGCCGATATGGGAGGTAAGACGGGCACCACTAACCGTAACTCAGACGGCTGGTTCATGGGATTCACTCCCTCATTGGTGTCCGGCGTGTGGGTAGGCGGTGAAGAACGTGATATTCATTTTGACACGATGGTAGACGGGCAGGGAGCTGCCATGGCACTTCCCATCTGGGGACTTTATATGCAGAAAGTCTATAAAGACAAGAGCTTGGGATATTCTCAGGATGAGAAATTCAATATACCCGATGACTTTGATCCTTGCAAAGATACCTTGATAGATGAAATCTCGGTAGAAGAGACCGGAGGCTTGGATAATATATTTGAGTAATTGGAAAATCTATAAATAAAAAAGTCTGTTTGCTTTCCTTCGCAAACAGACTTTTTTATTGCTGTACTTTTATAAATGGTTGTTTCTATACATGGTATTATGGAAAATAATTTATGTAAAAATGGTGAAAACACTTGCCGTTTCATAGAAAAATGCTATATTTACAGAAAGAAAATCTTTACCTTAATAAAGACAGGAGGTAATTATGGATAGAGATGTGACTTTGTATCAGATAACTGATGTTATGGCCGAGAGAGTTTTCCAAAAAATAGATAACTTCAATAAAGGCCGTAGAGAAGATGTGGGATTTTATGCAATCAGTGTTTCTACCCCTTACCGATCATATTACGCTTTGTGGCGTATATTCCCGGATGATACCTATGCTCCTTTATTTATTCAATCGCTGGCTGTTACTTTTGATGATGCGGCGGAGCGTGCCTTTCAGTATTTGCAGAACTGTAATGTTCTGCTGAAAATAAAGGATAATACGTTCTTTGAGTCCTATTATGGAATGTCCGATGATATTGTCGCATTTGGAAAATATCGTGGAAAAAGATTGGCGGAAGTCTATTACATTGACCCTAACTATGTGCTTTGGCTGGCACATAAGTTTGAAGCCCGGAATCCTAGAGACAAGAAGTTGGCCATGCTGGCAAAGGCTTTTGCCACTGTGCATTATGAAACAGTCATCCGGAAATATCATTTACCGGCCGGAAGCCGTTTCATAGGTTCTCCGGGGGAAAGGCTGACCGATCTGCGGCTGGAAGTCTTGGGGACAAGATTGCAGCTGGACACTTACAAAACAACCGGATATTATGTAGACCAGAATGTGCTTGCCGCTGATGCTGACGGCAACCGTTACACTTTTGTTATAAAGGCGGCTGCTGCCAGCGTCTCGCCGGACAGATTGAGCTGCTACACCAAAAAGCTCGCTCCCCATGAAAGCCTGTATTTAAAATCGGCTAAGGTCCTTTCTCTGTATGAGAGTAAAGGAGTCAAATATACCCGTATAGGATACTTGAAGTTCAAATAAGTCCTTGCAGTGCATGGTACGGAAGGATAGGTCCCCGCCTTCACACCGACGGGGGAATGTTTTCATTATTCGTTTACCTTCTTGTAATCAGAAAGGAACTTTTCCAAGCCTATGTTTGTCAAAGGATGATTCAACAGACCTTTAATGGCGGATAACGGGCAGGTTACTACATCTGCTCCCACTTTCGCGCATTGTAATATATGTAAGGTGTTTCTGATGGAGGCTGCAAGAACCTGTGTCTTGTAATCATACGTTTGGTACAATTCCACAATTTGTGCAACCAGTCCTACGCCGTCACTGCAAATATCATCCAGTCTGCCGACGAACGGGGATACATAGGTAGCCCCCGCTTTTGCTGCAAGTAATGCCTGTCCGGCAGAGAAAACCAGTGTGCAATTAGTGCGGATTCCTTTGTTGTTGAAATATTTGATAGCTTTGATTCCGTCCTCAATACAAGGAACTTTTACTACGATGTGTGGATGAAGGGCGGCTAGTTCCTCACCCTCTTTAATCATTTCTTCGTAATTGGTGGCAATGACTTCGGCGCTGACATCTCCATCCATAATATTACATATCTCGATGTAATGTTTATGTTGGTTTTCAACTCCTTTAATGCCTTCTTTGGCCATTAAAGAGGGATTAGTGGTTACACCATCCAGTACGCCCAATGCGTTTGCCTCACGGATTTGTTCCAGGTTGGCTGTGTCAATAAAGAATTTCATAACTTTTTCTTTTAGAGATTTAAAATCAGGTTAGCAATAGACTGCTAAGCTACTGATATTAACAATGATAAACAAGCAAATGTTCCGATTTATTTGTTATGAATTCTTTTTGTAACTACATTGATCTGCTCGATGGTTCCGAATTCTTTTTCATTCACAATATTAAGAGCAGGCAGAAATCCGCATAGCATCATCAGCAATTGCGCCATCAATGCCGGAACCATAAATACCTTATAATCCAAATAGGGGTTGAAACGTCCTTGGGTATCTATATTTATTACCGGGAAGGGAGAAATAGAGCCGGAATGGGACGTTTGGATTCCGGAGGCATAGTATATTACTAAGATAGGAACTTCCCAGCGTTCCTTTCGTTCCGTTTACGGTGTTGGATGAAATCAGTACCTTCGCCATGCCATTCTTCAGCAAGTCGCGTTCAAAGTGTGGCGGAATCTCCAAAATAAGATCGACGTCTCCTTTCTCAATGCATTGCATCACTTCCTGATAGTTGTTTGAAATATCTATCAGATGAAAATATTCGGAAGCGCCCATTTTCTGCACCAACCGGGTGGAACAAGAGCTGCGGTCATCCGATTGATAACTGGCTTTGGCGGACAATGAAACCTGTGGCAGATAACCCTTGTCGATGTTGGAGATGTTGTATTCTTTCGTCTTTTCAATCAGTCCGTACCGTTTAATCAGCGGATAATGCGCCCGGGCTTGCTGCTGACACTTTTCCAGCGTGAGTTCCTGTGCATTCAAACAAATGGGACTGATGCTGAGAAGAAAGGTTGTGAGAATGAATAACCTTTTCATTTTCTTAATCTGCTTAATATGATTTCTACATTTTCTTATTTTCTGTGTTCTATATACTGATGATATTCTTTACTTTTTCTTCCACAAACCAGAAATTAGGGAACAATCCCACCCGTCCGAATGGCACTCTCTGTAACACTATCGTTCACCGCAGGGGCGGATGGAGACAGGTTGTCCTCACGGTGAATGAAGACTAATATAATGAGGTATAAATTCTAAAAAAAAACAGACATTCCGCGGCGGATATATTCTCTTTCCATATCTTCAGGTTTCAATATTTTCTTGTCAAAGACCAGCAGGTCGATATCCAGTTTTACTACTCCTTGGTCCTTGTCTTCAGGAATCCGTCCGCAGCGTCGTTCCAGCTCCTTAAACAAATAATGGACAGAATCGGGCGAAAGCGTTGTGCTGAATTTGGCCAGTTGATTGCTGAAAGGGGAGCGGAATCCACTGCCGACAGCTTCCGTTTCCATTATCTCGCCGAAATGAATGTCGGGAAATGTGGCGCGCAACGCCTCTCGTGCGACTGATAGTTGCGCGTGTCGGTTTGTGTTAGAGCCCATACAAAGCAGACAATGGTGTTCGTCCATAACATTTAATTGCATTAATGGTGCAAATGTATGAAATGTTTTTGTTACTTTTGCATGAATATATAAAAGAAATGATACCATGAAATTTATTGGAATTATTCCAGCTAGATATGCTTCCACACGTTTTCCTGCCAAACCTTTGGCCGTCTTGGGAGGTAAGCCTGTGATTCAGAGGGTCTATGAACAAGTGGTCGGCATATTGGATGAAGCATACGTGGCGACGGACGATGAGCGTATTGAAGCTGCGGTAAAAGCTTTTGGAGGCAAGGTTGTCATGACCTCTGTCCATCATAAAAGCGGTACAGACCGTTGTTATGAGGCTTATACAAAAGTGGGACAAGGATATGATGTGATTGTGAACATCCAGGGCGATGAACCTTTTATTCAAAAGTCACAGCTTGAAGCCGTAAAAGCTTGTTTTGAAAACCCCGTCACACAGATCGCGACATTGGTGAAACCTTTCACTTCCAATGACGGGTTCGAAACCTTGGAAAATGTAAACTCCCCTAAAGTGGTCGTCGGTAAGAATATGGACGCTTTGTATTTCAGCCGTTCCATCATTCCTTTCCAGCGTAATGTGGAAAAGGCCAACTGGCTGAAAGGGCATACCTATTATAAACATATCGGGCTGTATGCTTATCGGGCCGATGTGCTGAAAGAAATAACTTCACTTCCACAATCTTCGCTGGAGCTGGCTGAATCGTTGGAGCAGCTTCGCTGGCTGGAAAATGGTTATATTATAAAGGTGGGAATCAGTGAAGTGGAGACGATAGGCATTGATACGCCTCAGGATCTGGCACGTGCCGAAGTATTTCTAAAACAGAGGGAGGGGGAGTAAATGCTGGACAGAACCACCCCACCGCCCATCCGCCAACTAAGCGAATTCAGTATAACCCGTCCCGACAGGAGGACGATGAAGAACGGGATGCCTCTGAATATCATTCATGCGGGAAACGAGGATGTTGTACGTTTTGATCTTTTGATAGGGGGCGGACAATGGAATCAGGAACAGCCATTGCAGGCCATGTTCACCAACAGGATGCTACGTGAAGGAGCGGGGAATCTCACTTCTGCGCAAATAGCGGAACGATTGGATTATTACGGAGCGTGGCTTGAATTGTCTTCTTCCGTAAATTATGGATTCATTACACTTTATTCATTGAATAAATATTTTGCTCGTACGCTGGCTGTCATCTCTGAAATGATAAAGGCGCCGGCATTTCCGGCAAAGGAGCTTTCTGTTGTGGCCGATACAAACAAACAGCAATTTCTGGTGAACAGCACCCGGGTGGAGATGATTGCTCGAAAACAGTTAAACAAGGCTTTATTCGGTCCGGAGCATCCTTTCGGGCGCTATGCTGTGGCGGAAGATTATGACCGGATCACTCCGGAGGTGCTCCGCTCGTTTTATCAGAAATACTATCACTCTGGCAATTGCTCGGTATATATTTCGGGAAAGGTGACATCGGAAATAATTCGTTGCATAGAAGATAGCTTGGGAAGCGGACAATGGGGGGAAGTGACGGAGAAAGCGGTTACAACGCTTGTTTCTCCGGTTACTGCTAAAGAAAAGCGTATCTTTATAGAACGTGAGGATGCGCTTCAAAGTTCCTTGAAAATGGGATGTTTCGTAATGGATCGTCATCATCCGGATTTTTTAAAGACGCGTGTCATGGTCACTTTGTTTGGCGGTTATTTCGGAAGCCGTCTGATGTCCAATATCCGTGAAGACAAGGGATATACATACGGCATCGGCGCGGGTATCGTGTCCTATCCGGGAACAGGAATACTGGCTGTCAGTACCGAGGCGGCTAATGAATATGTGGATTCTATTATAACAGAAGTTTATCGGGAGATGGACAAACTGTGTAATGATCTTGTCCCTCAAGAAGAGTTGGAGATGGTGAAGAACTATATGCTGGGCGATTTATGCCGGTCGTATGAGGGGCCTTTTTCTTTGTCTGATGCCTGGATTTATATAGAAACGGCAGGACTGGACGAATGCTTCTTTATCCGTTCGCTGGATGCTATCCGGGGAATTACCAGAGAAGAAATACGCATATTGGCTCAAAAGTATTTCTGCAAAGAAAACTTAATAGAGGTCATTGCGGGTAAAAAAGTGTAATAACCTATCACGCCCAAAGATAGAAAATCGTATCTTTGGCGTAAATCTTATCTATTAGAAGTAACGAACCAATGAAGAAATACGTATATATATTATTGCTTTTGGCCTCGGTCAGCACATGGGCCACCGCTCAGATAAAAATCGGAAATTATACATTTAAGGATGGGGGCGAATATACCGGAGAACTGAAAGGTAGAAAACCAAACGGTAAGGGAAAGACAACCTACAAGAACGGAAATACCTACGAAGGGGAATATATAAAAGGTAAACGCGAGGGGAACGGGACATATACGTTTCACGATGGAGAAAAGTATGTGGGACAATGGTTCCAGGACCAGCAACACGGCAGCGGAACCTATTATTTTATGAATAATAACCGGTATGAAGGTATGTGGTTTGCCGACTATCAGCAGGGTGAAGGCACTATGTATTATTATAACGGAGATGTTTATATAGGTAACTGGTTTCAGGACAAACGTAGTGGAAAGGGCACTTATACTTGGAAAGCAGGAGCCAAATATGAGGGCGAATGGAAAGAAGACAAGAAAAACGGACAGGGTGTTATGGTATGGCCCGACCAGTCCAAATATGAAGGTGAGTGGAAAGATGACGCACGTGACGGAAAGGGGACATTTCATTATGTCAACGGCGACAAATATGTGGGCGACTGGAAGGATGATGTGCAGCACGGCAAAGGCATTTATTACTTTAACAGTGGTGACCGTTACGAAGGTGACTACGTGAACGGTGAACGCACGGGGCAGGGAATCTATGTACACAAGAATGGCGACAAGTATGTAGGCCAGTTCAAGGACGGCGAACAGCACGGGACCGGAACCTTCACTTGGGCCAACGGCGCTGTGTATGAAGGGCAGTGGGTGAACAACCAGCGCTGCGGTAAAGGGCACTACATCTGGGCGAATGGTGATGACTATGAAGGTGAATGGAAAGACAACATGGCCGATGGTGAAGGGACTTTGCGCACTGCTGACGGAACCAAATATAAGGGCCATTTCGTGAAAGGAAAGGAAGACGGCAAAGGCGTGCTTGAAGATAAGAACGGGGTGCGGTATGACGGATTTTTCAAACAAGGGAAGAAACACGGTGCCTTTGTGGAGACTGACAAGAATGGAAATGTAATCCGTAAAGGTGTTTATAAGTTTGGAACGCTGGATGCAGAACAAAAATAAGAATACAATGCTGGATTTGGAGAATATAACGTTGAAAGTACGTGAAATAGCACTCCGGACGGGTGCTTTTCTTTGTAATGAACGTAGCGGTTTTGACCGTAGTAAGGTGGAAAAGAAAAATGCTCACGACTATGTGTCCTATGTGGATAAAGAGTCCGAACGCCGTATTGTGGCTCAACTCCGGGAGCTGCTTCCCGAGGCAGGATTCATCGCCGAAGAAGGTTCGGGCAGCCTGACTACGGAAAACTATTGCTGGCTAGTGGACCCGCTGGACGGAACAACCAATTTTATCCATAATAATGCTCCTTATTGTGTAAGTATCGCCCTTCGCAATAAAGAAGAGCTGCTGGTTGGCGTGGTGTATGAGGTATGCCGCAATGAACTTTACTGGACTTATAAAGGAGCGCCCTCTTATTTGAACAACAAAGAAATACATGTATCAGATGTCTCTGATATGGACGAAGCGTTTGTGGCGTTAGGCTTTCCATACGATTCGCAAAAGTATAAGCCATTGGCGGAACATATTGTGCACGAGTTATATGGGAATGTGGGAGGTATGCGTCTGCAGGGAGCGGCCGCGGCAGAACTTTGCTATGTAGCTGCCGGACGCTTTGAAGCCCGCATAGAAGGACTGCTGGGCCCGTGGGATATCGCGGCAGGTTCGATAATCTTGATGAATGCCGGTGGAAAAGTGACAGATTACAGCGGAGGGGGAGACTTTTATTCCGGCCGTGAAGTGTTGGCTACCAATGGAAAACTGCATGATGAATTTCTCAAGATCTTGGGAAAAAAATAAATACTTCACTTTTTTCTAGTTCGTTACAAATATATTTTGTAAGTTTGTCAAGTGAACACATGAACAAATGTAACATGAATGTATCTGTTATCTTTCAATTTTTAAAAGATCTGGCTGCAAACAATAATCGGGAGTGGTTTCAGGAACATAAGGATGAATATCTGAAAGCTCAAAAAGAGTTTGAGGAATTACTGACAGCAATCATCGCCCGTATTTCATTGTTTGACGAAAGCATTGTCGGTATTCAGGCTAAGGACTGTACATACCGTATTTATCGCGACACGCGGTTCTCTAACGATAAGACTCCTTATAAAATACACTTAGGCGGTTATATCAACGCTCATGGAAAAAAATCGGAGCATTGTGGATACTATGTTCATATAGAGCATGATAACTGTATGCTTGCTGGTGGAAGCTGGTGTCTGGAACCTAAAGTGCTGAAAGCTGTCCGCCAGTCTGTTTATGACAATATAGATGAATACAGAGGAATTGTGGAAGACCCTGCATTCAAGCAATATTTTCCTGTTATCGGAGAAAATCATTTAAAAACGGCTCCCAAAGGATTCCCGAAAAATTTTGAATATGTAGATTATTTAAAATGCAAGGATTATACCTGTGCTTATATAGTGCCTGATACGTTTTTCTTTGCTCCTGACCTGTTGGACAAGGTGGAAGACGTTTTCAGGCAACTGAAGCGGTTTGCCGATTTTACAAACTTCACAATAGACGACTTTGAATGATAAAAGCAATATTTTAACCATTAAAATGAAATAATTATGGTAGTAGACAAATTAGAGAACTTAGAAAAGTACGCTTCATTGAACCCTTTGTTTGCCAAGGCAATGGAATTTCTGAAGACGACAGACTTGAACGCTCAGGAATTAGGGAAAGTAAAATTACAGGGTGACGATCTGGTAGTAAACTTTTCTCAGACCAAGCCTAAGACTAAAGAAGAAGCAAAATTAGAAACTCACAATCAGTTTATTGATATACAGATTCCTCTGTCAGGGGTGGAAGTGATGGGCTATACGGCACGTGAGGACCTCCCCGAGGCTGACTATGATGCAGATAAGGATATCTCATTCTATCCGGGACTTGCCGAAAGCTATATTCCTGTAAAGCCGGGAATGTTTGCCATCTTCTTCCCACAGGATGCTCATGCTCCGGGCGTATCTCCTGAAGGTGTGAAGAAAGTGATCGTGAAAGTTTTGGTTTGAAAAGAGAATAACTACAAGTAATCATATTATGGAAAATACCACTCCTAAATTAGGCATAATAGAAAGCGATCCTTGGCTGGAACCGTATTCGGCGGCTATTGAAGGACGCCATCAGCATGCATTGGATAAAGAATTGGAACTGACCGGAGGTAAAGGAACTTTGTCGGACTTTGCCACCGGATATTTATATTTCGGCTTGCATCGTACCAGAAGAGGGTGGGTGTTCCGTGAATGGGCTCCGAATGCGAAGGAAATATATCTTATCGGAGATTTCAACGATTGGAAAGAGCATGGCGATTATAGAATGTACCGCGTAAAAAACTCTCCTGGTGTATGGGAGGTGGAATTACAAAGCAGTGCTATAAGGCATGGTGACTTGTATAAGTTGAAAATCCGTTGGAAAGGCGGTGAAGGTGAGCGTATTCCGGCATGGGCGAATCGTGTGGTACAAGATGAGCAGACAAAGATATTCAGCGCACAAGTTTGGGAACCGGAGCATCCCTACCAGTTCAGAAAGAAAGTGTTCCGTGCAAAGACCGATCCTTTGATGATTTATGAATGCCATATCGGTATGGCTCAGGAAGAAGAAAAGGTAGGAACTTATAATGAATTCCGTGAAAAAATATTGCCGCGCGTAGCAGAGGCCGGATATAACTGCATTCAGATTATGGCTATCCAGGAACATCCTTACTATGGAAGTTTCGGGTATCATGTATCCAGTTTCTTCGCTCCGTCGTCCCGTTTCGGTACGCCGGATGAGTTGAAGGAATTGATTGATACGGCTCATAGAATGGGAATTGCCGTCATTATGGACATCGTGCATTCTCATGCTGTGAAGAATGAAGTGGAGGGACTTGGCAATTTTGCCGGTGATCCGAATCAATACTTCTATCCAGGCAGCCGTCGTGAACATCCGGCATGGGATTCCTTATGCTTTGATTATGGTAAGAATGAAGTGGTTCATTTCTTGCTGTCCAATTGTAAGTATTGGATGGATGAATTCCGTTTTGACGGTTTCCGTTTTGACGGTGTGACATCTATGTTGTATTATAGCCACGGCTTGGGAGAGGCGTTCTGTAATTATGGAGATTACTTTAACGGGAATCAAGATGATAATGCGATTTGTTATTTGACATTGGCCAACAAGTTGATTCATCAGGTAAACTCCAAAGCGATTACCATTGCGGAAGAAGTTTCGGGTATGCCCGGACTGGCGGCACCGATTCAAGATGGCGGATATGGATTTGATTACCGTATGGCCATGAACATTCCGGATTATTGGATTAAGACGATCAAGGAAAAGATTGATGAGGACTGGAAGCCGAGCAGCATGTTCTGGGAAGTGACCAACAGACGTAAGGACGAGAAGACTATTTCGTATGCCGAAAGCCATGACCAGGCGTTGGTGGGTGATAAGACAATTATTTTCCGCCTGATAGATGCTGATATGTATTGGCATTTCCAGAAAGGGGATGAGAACTACACGGTTCATCGTGGCATCGCATTGCATAAAATGATCCGTTTGCTTACAGCCTCTACCATCAATGGAGGATATTTGAACTTTATGGGTAATGAATTCGGGCATCCCGAATGGATTGATTTTCCACGTGAAGGTAACGGATGGTCGCATAAATATGCCCGTCGTCAGTGGAGGCTGTTTGATAATAAGAACCTGTGTTACCATTACTTGGGCGATTTTGATTCAGCGATGGTTCATCTCATTGAAAGTGTGAAGAATATTCAAGACACTCCAGTCATTGAGGTATGGCATAATGATGGTGACCAGGTGCTGGCTTACCGCCGTAAGAATTTGATTTTTGTGTTTAATTTCAATCCTACCAAGTCATTTACGGACTATGGTTTCCTGGTACCTGTCGGAGCGTATGATGTGGTATTGAATACGGATGCGACAGTTTTTGGAGGCAATGGTCTGGCTGACGACAGTGTACGTCATTTCACTAATTTCGATCCTCTTTATAAAAGGGATAAGAAGGAATGGCTGAAACTGTATCTGCCTGCCCGTTCGGCTGTGGTATTGAAAAAAGTGAAAGAGTGATTTATGAGCAGCAACAACAGCTTATCCTATAAAAGAGCCGCCCGCATCCTTACGGTTGCGTGCGGTCTTCTTTTCTCTATTTTTAGTCTTGTATATCTTTTTGTACTTCAGAAAGATGTAGTGGGGGCATTGCATTACTCATTGTCCCAAGGGAAAACGCATTATTCTCCTTTGGCAGGAGCCATTATCATTACAGTGGTTTTATTGATATTCCGTTGGGGGATCAATGGATTGATGGGATTGAAGGGCCCCGTGCGGGCACTTTCCTATTTCCCCTCCTGCCTGCTGCTGGGAGTGCTGACGGATGTGGACCGGACTATTTTCCACGGAGGAAGTATAGAGGATAAGTGGCTTTGGCTGCTGCCGGTGCTTTTACTTATATATATAGGTGTTGTCTATACTTTACGGCGTGTGTTCCGTGCATGGCTGAACCAAGAAGGTTCTATCTTGGTTTTGATAAATTCTAACTTGGCTGTCTTGACACTTTTATGCCTGATGACGGTAGGTATAGGAAACACGAATGTGAACTTTCATCATGAACTGGCTGTGGAGCAGGCTATCCGTAATCATTGTTATGAGGCTGCGCGGATGGTGGGAGTAAAGTCTTTGGAAACAACCCATACATTGACTGCGCTTAGAGCGCATGCCATGTCTTTGGAAGGTACAATGGGGGAGCACTTGTTTGAATACCCTCAATATCAGGGTGCGGAGGGACTTTTGTTTGAACCTCATTCCCAAGAAACGTTGCGCTTGAATGCCGACAGCCTGTATGCTTATCTTGGCGCAAGGCCACATATCGCAGAAAAAACGGTGGATTTCTTAGGCCGTATCTGTCGTGATGAAGTGGGCGGACATACCGCTTTGAATTATTATATGAGCGCACTGCTGCTGGATAAGAAACTGGACAGATTTGTATCGGCGGTTGATACATATTGTTTCGAACAAGATACATTGCCGCGTTATTATCGTGAGGCATTGGTGCTTTATAAACAGACTCATCCTGGATATGGGAGAGATATCAAGGACACGCTGATGGTGCAGCGTTTGAACGAGTTCCTTGACCGTCAGAAGGAATTTTCCTCACCGGTGGAAGAGAAAAACCGTATGCGGCGGGAATACGGTGATACCTATTGGTGGTATTATCGTTATCAATAAGTTATTTTTAGACTTTCCGACTCTATATTTTTGCAAAATCGTTGGTACTTTCCCATGCTTTTTTACTAATTTTGCAAACTCTTAAAAAGGAAAAACAAAAATAACGATATAGCGATGGCAGTAGAATTAAAAGAACTTACCAAAAGAAGCGAGAATTATTCTCAGTGGTATAATGACTTGGTGGTAAAGGCCGATTTGGCCGAACAATCACCTGTGCGTGGATGTATGGTGATCAAACCTTACGGATACGCCATTTGGGAGAAGATGCAGCGTCAGTTGGACGATATGTTTAAAGAAACCGGCCATGTAAACGCCTATTTCCCGTTGCTTATTCCGAAATCTTACCTTAGCCGTGAAGCTGAGCACGTAGAAGGATTTGCCAAAGAATGTGCTGTAGTCACTCACTACCGTCTGAAGAATGCCGAAGACGGTTCAGGTGTGATCGTAGATCCGGCTGCCAGACTGGAAGAAGAATTGATCATCCGTCCTACCTCCGAAACCATCATTTGGAGTACCTATAAAAATTGGATTAATTCCTATCGTGACCTGCCTATCTTGTGTAACCAGTGGGCAAATGTTATGCGGTGGGAGATGCGTACCCGTTTGTTCCTGCGTACTGCGGAGTTCTTGTGGCAGGAAGGTCATACGGCTCATGCGACCCGCGAGGAAGCAGAAGCGGAAGCACAGAAAATGTTGCATGTGTATGGTGACTTCGCTGAAAAGTATATGGCTGTCCCGGTAATCAAAGGGGTAAAATCGGCTAATGAACGTTTCGCGGGTGCATTGGATACTTACACCATCGAAGGCTTGATGCAGGATGGAAAGGCATTGCAATGTGGTACTTCTCACTTCTTGGGACAGAATTTCGCAAAGGCGTTCAATGTGCAGTTTGTCGACAAGAACAATAAACTGGATTATGTTTGGGCCACTTCTTGGGGGGTATCTACCCGCCTGATGGGTGCGTTGATTATGACTCACTCTGATGATAACGGATTGGTATTGCCTCCGCATTTGGCTCCTATCCAGGTAGTTATCGTTCCTATCTATAAGAATGATGAAATGCTGAAGAAGATTGATGCAAAGGTGGAAGGCATTGTCAATAAGTTGAAAGCAATGGGCATTTCTGTGAAATATGACAATGCGGACAACAAACGTCCAGGATTCAAGTTTGCAGATTACGAACTGAAAGGTGTGCCTGTTCGTCTGGTAATGGGTGGCCGTGATCTTGAGAACAATACCATGGAAGTGATGCGTCGTGATACATTGGAAAAAGAAACCCGTTCTTGCGATGGAATAGAAGAATACGTACAACAATTGTTGGAGGATATTCAGAACAATATTTATCAGAAAGCATTGAATTATCGTAATGAACATATTGTGAAGGTGGATTCATACGATGAATTTAAAGAACAAATAGAGAAAGGTGGCTTCATTCTGGCTCATTGGGATGGAACTCCGGAAACAGAAGACCAGATCAAAGAAGAAACGAAAGCGACGATTCGTTGTCTTCCTTTTGAAGCTGATGAAGAGAGCTTGACTCCGGGCAAGTGTATGGTAACCGGAAAACCATCTGCTCGCCGTGTTCTCTTTGCGAGAGCATATTAACGACTTCGACACATTTTTTCGTTTTTTATAAAAGAACAGGAGTCGGCAGCAGTGAATGCTCCCGACTCTTTTTTATCTTGATGCAATGGTTAATATAGAAAATATATCTATCAGTTTTGGTAATCTGACTCTTTTCAGGGAACTTGATTTGCAAGTCTGTTGTGGTGAAAGTGTGTGTATCTGTGGCGGTTCGGGCAGTGGAAAAACCTCATTGCTGAAAGCCATACTAGGTTTTGTGCCTTTAAGTGAAGGAACCATAAAGGTGGATGGAACGGTGCTGACTCCTAAAACAGTAGATCATATCCGCAAAAAAATAGCATGGGTTCCTCAAGAACTGGCCCTCCCTTCGGAATGGGTCAGTGAAATGGTGCGGATGCCTTTTGAGCTGAAGGTGAACCGTGAGGCAGGATTCAGCAAAGAACGGCTGATGGAATATTTCATCTCATTAGGATTGGAGGCGGAACTCTATGATAAACGGGTGAATGAGGTGTCCGGCGGACAACGTCAGCGCATCATGCTGGCAGTGACAGCCTTGCTTGACAAACCTTTGCTGATTGTGGATGAACCGACTTCGGCGCTAGATCCGGAATCATGCTTACGGGTGATCAATTTCTTTAAATCCTTATGCAGTAAAGGAATGACTATATTGTCTGTTTCGCATGACAAACAGTTTGCTTCCGGGTGCGACAAGGTATTTACTTTATAATCTGACGGATGGGAACAATTGATATAGACTATGGCAGTCTGGGAATAGGATTGCTGCTGATGCTTATCCCGGTTTACTTTTTATGGCGCTTCAAGACGGGTTTGCTTAAACCGGTTTTGATAGGGACGGTGCGTATGACTGTACAGTTGTTTTTGATTGGGGCTTATCTTCGTTTTCTGTTTGAATGGAACAATCCGTTTATCAATTTTCTATGGGTGGTTATCATGGTTGGAGTGGCTGCTGAAACAGCCTTGACGCGTACGCGGTTGAAACGTAGCATTTTGATGATTCCCATTTCTATCGGTTTTTTTGTAACAGTGGTGCTTGTCGGACTTTATTTTCTTGGTTTTGTGTTAAAGCTGGATAACATATTCAGTGCTCAGTATTTTATTCCGGTTTTTGGCATAATCATGGGAAATATGTTGGGAGTGAATGTGATAGGACTGAATACTTATTATGCCGGACTGCATCGGGAGCAGCAACTTTATTATTATCTGCTGGGTAATGGCGCCACCCGTAATGAGGCGATAGCCCCATTTGTGCGTCAGGCTCTAATCAAAGCATTCAGTCCGGGCATTGCCAATATGGCGGTAACAGGGCTCGTTGCATTACCGGGAACCATGATTGGACAGATATTGGGAGGGAGTTCGCCACATGTGGCTATCAAATATCAGATTATGATTGTAGTTATAACCGTGGTGGCGTCCATACTTTCACTCATGATGACCATTTTTCTGGCATCACGGAAATCATTCGACAGCTATGGCCGGTTGCTACAGGTTCATAAGGATACCAAACGGAGATAGAGTCCTTATTCTTGCTCTTGTAGTACATTTATACATTCCTGTCAGTAAAATAAAAAAATATGAATGAGTATATTTGGAAATATATAGCAGAATTACCAACCCCCGGTTTCTTTGTCACTGCGGATATAATGCATGAGGGGGAGGAATTTCCCGTAGGTATTAAAGCATTTATCATTGATAAACTAGCTCTGATAGGAACAGGGATACCAGCCCGCAAATTTACATTTCATTCGGATGGATGGCGTATTCATCTTACCTTTTTCCCGACAGATCGTGTTGTTGACGAGCGCTATGCTTTGAAAAATAAAATGATAAAGTGGAGAAAGTATAAAAAATAGCTTGGTTGCTTTTTTAATTCGGATGGATTGATTATCTTTGCAATCAAATTTTCGCGAACGAATGAAAATTAAGGAAATAGTAAGTGCCCTTGAAAGGTTCGCGCCTCTGCCTTTGCAGGACGGATTTGATAATGCCGGATTGCAAGTTGGACTGACAGAAGCGGAAGCAACAGGGGCTTTGTTGTGTCTGGACGTTACTGAAGCTGTTGTGGATGAAGCTGTCATGTTGGGATACAACCTGATTGTCTCGCATCATCCACTTATATTTAAAGGATATAAATCTATTATCGGTCGGGACTACATTGAACGATGCATCTTGAAAGCCATTAAAAATGATATTGTCATTTATTCGGCACATACCAATCTGGATAATGCGTCCGGAGGTGTCAATTATAAAATAGCTGAAAAGATAGGTCTCAGGAATGTGCGCATCTTGGAACCGAAAGAGGAATGTTTATTAAAACTTGTAACGTTTGTGCCGGATGCACAGGCCGACAGGGTGAGAAAAGCATTGTTTGAAGCCGGTTGCGGTTGTATAGGTAATTATGATTCATGCAGTTATAATCTGAAAGGTGAGGGGACTTTCCGTGCGCAGAGAGGAGCCAGTCCGTTTTGTGGGGAGATAGGTGAATTGCACAAGGAATCCGAAGTACGTATAGAAACGATTCTTCCGGCTTTTAAAAAGACGGCGGTGATAAAAGCATTATTGGCGGCACATCCTTATGAAGAGCCGGTTTTTGATCTTTATCCGTTGAAAAATATGTGGAAACAAGTAGGTTCGGGAGTGATTGGAGAATTGGAAGAGCCTGAGACAGAACTGGATTTCTTGAGGTGCATCAAGAAAATATTCGAAGTGGGTTGTCTGAGGCATACTCGTTTATCCGGTCGTCTGATACAGACAGTAGCGTTATGTGGCGGAGCCGGAGCATTCCTATTGCCCAAAGCGGTAAGTGCTGGCGCAGATGTGTTTGTCACGGGTGAAGTGAAATATCATGATTATTTCAATTATGAGAATAATATTCTGGTAGCTGAAATGGGGCATTATGAGAGTGAGCAATATACAAAAGAAATATTTTATTCAATCATACAGGAAATGTTTCCGGAGCTGGAAGTCCAGATAACCCGGGTAAATACAAATCCTATTAAATATTTGTAAGAAAAAACTATGGCTAGAGAAGCAAAGAAAGACCCGAGCGAATTAACAGTGGAAGAAAAGCTGAAAGCTTTGTACCAGTTGCAGACCATGTTGTCTGAAATCGATAAGATCAAGACTTTGAGAGGGGAACTTCCTCTTGAAGTTCAAGACCTTGAAGATGAAGTTGCCGGTTTGAGCACTCGTATTGAGAAAATTAAAGCTGATATCGAGGAGCTGAAATCAAACATTGCAACTAAGAAAATTGAAATCGAGACAGCTAAGACTTCTGTTGAAAAATATAAAGCTCAGCAGGATAATGTGCGCAATAATCGTGAATATGACGTATTGACAAAGGAGATCGAATTCCAGTCATTGGAAATCGAGCTTTGTGAAAAACGCATAAAGGAATATATTGCAGCGGAAAAAGCAAAGAGCGAGGAGATAGAACACAGCAATCAGGAATTGGATGAAAGAAAGAAGGACTTGGAAGCGAAGAAATCCGAACTAGAAGAAATTGTTTCTGAAACCAAGCAGGAAGAAGAAAAGCTGAGAGAGAAAGCAAAAGTATTGGAAACAACTATCGAGCCGCGTCTGTTGCAGGCATTTAAACGTATCCGTAAAAATTCTCGCAATGGTTTGGGTATTGTATATGTTCAACGTGACGCATGTGGTGGTTGCTTTAACAAGATTCCGCCTCAGAAACAACTTGATATTCGTATGCGTAAGAAAATTATCGTATGTGAATATTGTGGTCGTATCATGATTGACCCCGAATTGGCTGGGGTGATTGCTGAACAACACTTGGAGACAGTCAAGAGATAATATCACCTGAGACAGTTTCTTTTTCTTTGTGGAAAAAGAATTTCATCACATTCTAAGCAATATCTCCTTACAAGATCTTGCTTAGAATGTTTTTTTATACATTTATAGTTCTGAATAGCGGGGAATATCTGGTAGAAAACGGTATGTTTTTGTATTGTAATCAATATGGCAACAGTAATGGTTCAATCCATTGCTTACAATCAGATAATCAACTTTTAGAACCATGTTATACCTGGTTATCTGATCAAACACTGTTTGCGTGATTTCTATATGTGGAGCTTTGTATTCCACAATCAGTTTGGCACTTAGGTCTTTGTTGTAGAGCACGGTGTCGCAACGTTTTTTTGTTCCGTTTAAGTCCAGTTGTATTTCATTGGCCAGCAATCCCTTCGGATATCCTTTATAATCCGTCAGATAGTGGACAAAATGCTGTCTTACCCATTCTTCCGGGGTAAGAGCGACATATCTTTTGCGGAGCATGTCGAAAATAACATTTTTTCCATTTCGCTCCGCGATTTTAATTTCGTAGGATGGTAAGTTTAATGATAACATTTAGTAAATTTGCATAAGTGTAACTCGGGTAATAACCGATACAAAAATACAAAAGATTATGAAAACAAAAGAGGAAATTGTAGCAAACTGGCTTCCCCGCTACACAAAAAGGAGCTTGAATGATTTCGGAGAATATATCCTTCTGACCAATTTCAATAAATATGTGGAACTTTTTGCCGACAAATTCAATGTGCCGGTATTAGGACGCGATGCCAATATGACATCGGCACATGCGGAAGGGATTACTATTATTAATTTTGGCATGGGAAGTCCCAATGCTGCCATCATTATGGATTTGCTAGGGGCCATCCAGCCTAAAGCATGTCTGTTTTTAGGTAAATGTGGGGGCATAGACAAGAAGAATAAGTTAGGAGATCTGATTCTGCCCATTGCAGCTATTCGTGGAGAAGGAACATCCAATGATTATTATCCGCCTGAGGTACCTGCATTACCTGCATTTATGTTGCAGCGTGCCGTTTCATCAGCTATCCGTGACCATGCACGCGATTATTGGACCGGAACGGTGTATACTACCAACCGCCGTATATGGGAGCATGATGAGGAGTTTAAAAAGTATCTTCTTAAAACACGTGCCATGTGTGTGGATATGGAAACGGCCACGCTGTTTACCACCGGTTTTTACAATCATATTCCTACCGGAGCATTACTTCTGGTGTCCGACCAGCCGATGATTCCTGAAGGAGTGAAGACGGAGAAAAGCGACAGTATTGTGACGCAGCAATATGTAGAAGAGCATGTGGAGATTGGTATTGCTTCATTACAGATGATTATTGAGGAAAAGAAGACAGTCAAACACTTAAAATTTGACTGGTAATTTTACTATATATGGCAAAAGAAACAACATACGAAGAAATAGCTCGTGAGCTGAAAAACCGTATCTATAAGCCTGTTTATTATCTAATGGGCGAAGAGTCTTATTACATAGACCGGATATCTGAGTATATAGCACAAACAGTGTTAAATGAAAATGAAAAAGAATTCAATCAGACTATTGTTTATGGGGCTGATACAGATATAGCGACTGTTATCAATGCAGCCAAGCGTTATCCCATGATGTCCAAATATCAAGTTGTAATAGTAAAAGAAGCTCAGAATATAAAGAATATGGAAGAGCTTACTTATTATCTTCAGAAACCTTTGGACTCTACAATTCTGGTGTTGTGCCATAAACATGGCACATTGGACAGAAGAAAAAAATTGGCAGCTGAAATAGAGAAAGTAGGTGTCCTTTTCGAATCGAAAAAGATTAAAGACGCCCAGCTTCCCGGTTTTATATCTTCTTACTTGAAACGTAAATCGGTAGAAATAGAGCCGAAGGCTTCAGAAATGATGGCGGAATTTGTTGGAGCGGATTTAAGCCGTATGGCCGGAGAGTTGGAAAAATTAATTATCACGCTTCCAAGAGGACAAAAGCGGATTACTCCTGAGCAGATAGAACGTAACATTGGTATAAGCAAGGATTATAATAATTTCGAGCTTAGGAACGCCTTAGTGGCAAAGGATGTTTTCAAGGCTAATCAAATAATAAAATATTTTGAGGAGAATCCCAAAACAAATCCTTTGCAGATGACTTTGTCTGTGTTATTCAATTTCTTCTCTAATTTGATGCTTGCATATTATGCTCCTGACAAGTCGGAGCAAGGTGTTGCCAATCAACTGGGACTTAAATCACCATGGCAGTCTAGAGACTATATGGCTGCTATGAGAAAATATAGCGGAGTAAAGGTGATGCAAATTATTGGTGAAATTCGTTACTGCGATGCCAAATCAAAAGGTGTGGGCAATCCATCCTTGGGAGATGGAGATCTGCTGCGCGAACTTGTATATAAAATTCTTCATTAGTTAATGGGCCAAACAAAGATTCTGTTATCCCGATGCTTTTATTCTTGAAGCGTCGGGATTCTTTTTTCTCTTTTTCTTGGAGGGAATCCTGTTGATGATCCAATTGAGAATAATATTTTACATTTATACTTCTATTATTGCCTTATTTAATGTCTTGGTTGTGCTTTTATTCTCTGTTTTTCTAGATGACAAGAGATGTATGATGAGAAAAACGACATTAACTTGCTTATTCCTAGATTGATAGGATGTTTTATGCCCTTCTAGAATCGTATATTTTAATGGGGATGTCCGTTTGTACATGAATACGGCAGTATTTGGCCTTTTGGGAGTAAAGTGAATAAGAAGAATGGAAATGTGAAGGAATACGGATGGGGAGTGAGCAAACAGAGAGGACCAATTAATTGAGTAAGTTCATAACGCTAGTTTAAATTCTGAATTCATGTTTGTCTGCTTGATCCTGCATTCCATGGTTTCAGTATCCATGAATTCCTAAGGTGAATGAGCCAAGAACTATGATGGGAGTTTTTATCTTCGCCAATGGAAAATATATGAATATCTGAGATATAGAAAAACAAAATATTCATAGGATCAAGAGGATCGTTATACAGAGAAAATTCACTTTTAGAAATAATTATAGTTTAGTTTTGTGATGTTACATCTGTAAACTCACATAAAATAGGAGATTTTATAGGTGCAGCAGATTTATTTATGTAAATATTACAAATGAAAATAGGGTAGTGGCCGGATGTAAATATTACATATATAAATGTGTATGAATAATTATTTATACCTTATTTTGTAGTAATAATGCGCTGGTAATCAGTATTTTATTTACTGTTAATAAAGTTGTTGATAACTTTTATGCGTTTTGTTTGCTTATATAGTTGTGGTTATTTGTAAATATGAGGTTTTTGTTATTTATATATTATAGATAATCAGTATTTTATATGATTATTATTAAAGTATTAATTATAGTGTACTTGGGCATGATTTACGTGTGTAAACCCTTCTGTATTTTCAAATGGATATTTGTGTTTTTCTTTTGTAAAATATACATTTCTGTATTGTAAATTTGCATTTATGAATTATATTAATTACTTTTGCATCTGTAAATTTTGTCTTATACTTTTGTAAATGAAGGAAAGAATCGCTCAAATAATCCAAAAAGAAGATATGACTGCAGCCCAATTTGCAGAGAAGATTGGAATTTCACCTTCCTCTCTTTCCCATATTCTTAGTGGCAGGAACAATCCTAGCCTGGAAGTCGTCATGAAAATACACAAGGCGTGTGACTATATCAGTTTAGACTGGTTGCTCTATGGTGAAGGACAAATGGAAACAGATGTTGACTCGGACAATAACATCCACTATACGCCTTCTTTGTTTGACGAGAATTCATTATTTACGCCCGAAGGTCCGGCTTCTCCGGAATATCGCAAGGAAAATGAGGTTAAAGCACCACTTTATCCCCCTAAAGAGATTGTGCGTGAGGAGATTAAGTATGTAGAAATACCTGCCAAGAAAATCACTGAAATAAGAATATTTTTTGATAATGGGACATACGAAACATTCAAGCCTGAAAATTAGGGCGAGAATCCGCTAAAATGCCGATTGGCAGAATAAGATTTGGGTAAATTCGTGTATCTTTGCAGAGAAAACGAATTTACCCAATTTTATTTCATGAAAAAATATATTTTAGACCTTGTGGTTACACAGAACATTAAATTGCATGCCAATTATGTTCTGATAAAATTAACTCATGCCAACCCGCTGCCCGAGATGCTGCCGGGTCAGTTTGCTGAGATACGTATTGACGGTTCTAATACTACTTTTCTCCGCCGTCCTATTTCTATTAATTATGTGGATAAAGCAACCAATGAAGTTTGGTTCCTGGTGCAATTAGTCGGCGACGGCACTCGCAAACTGGCCACAGTGAAACAAGGAGATATTGTCAATGTGGTGATGCCTCTCGGCAATGGATTCACAATGCCCCGGGACGTGACAAAGGTAAAGCCGCTACTGGTTGGCGGTGGTGTGGGTACCGCCCCGATGTTGATGCTCGGTGCTGAGTTGGTGAAAATGGGATGTGAGCCTGCTTTCCTGTTAGGCGCGCGTTCATCCAAAGACCTGTTGCAGCTGGAACACTTTGAGAGGTTAGGCAAGGTATATACAACGACAGAAGATGGAAGTATGGGCGAGAAAGGCTATGTGACACAGCATAGCATCCTGCATACAGACCGGTTTGACATGATATACACCTGCGGTCCAAAACCCATGATGGTTTCGGTAGCTAAATACGCCAAAGCTCATGGGATAGAATGTGAGGTTTCACTGGAGAATAAGATGGCTTGTGGTGTCGGTGCATGTTTATGCTGTGTGGAGAACACGGACGAAGGGCATTTGTGTGTTTGTAAAGAGGGTCCTGTATTTAATATAAAGAAACTATTATGGCAGATTTAAGCGTAAATATCGGCAATTTAAAGCTTTGTAACCCGGTTATGACAGCATCGGGTACCTTTGGATACGGAAAAGAGTATGAGGACTTTGTAGACCTCGAAAAGATTGGTGGCATCATTGTAAAAGGGACTACCCTCCATCATCGTGAGGGTAATCCTTACCCACGTATGGCGGAGACCCCTATGGGGATGCTTAATGCGGTAGGATTACAGAATAAAGGGGTGGATTATTTTGTTGAACACATCTATCCACAGATAAAGGATATTCATACTAATATGATTGTTAATGTCTCCGGATCTGCTGTAGAGGATTATGTGAAGACTGCCGGAATCATCAACGAGCTGGATCATATTCCCGCTATAGAATTGAATATCTCATGCCCTAATGTAAAGCAGGGCGGTATGGCCTTCGGGGTTTCTGCATGCGGGTGTTCCGAGGTTGTAAAAGCGGTACGTAATGTATATAAAAAGACACTGATCGTAAAACTATCTCCCAATGTGACAGATATCACAGAAATAGCACGTGCAGCCGAGGCTTCCGGTGCGGACAGCGTATCTCTGATCAATACCCTGCTGGGGATGGCTGTCGATGCTGAAAAGCGTCGGCCTGTACTTTCCACTATAACCGGCGGCATGAGTGGAGCTGCTGTGAAACCAATAGCATTGCGTATGGTATGGCAAGTTGCTAAAGCGGTAAATATTCCTGTCATTGGACTGGGGGGGATCATGGGCTGGAAGGATGCTGTGGAGTTTATGCTGGCAGGTGCCACCGCAATACAGATAGGTACTGCCAACTTTATAGACCCGGCTATAACTGTCAAAGTTTCAGAAGGGATAAATGACTATCTGGAACGTCATGGATATACATCTGTAAAAGATATAATAGGTGCATTGGAAGTCTGACAATTTTATCTTTTAAATGATAGCCCTGCAAGAGTGGAAATGAATAAACCGAAGCCTTTCTTGCAGGGCTTTTTTTATAACCTTCTCCAGATGGAATGAGCCGGAAAATAGTTGCTGCTGCAACTTATGGCAAGGGTATAAAATGATAACTTCAATTATTTTTCTCGATGAAATGGTTCATTTTTGAAAAAGCAAGGTGGAAAATCGCTTGGAAAAGCTTTGTCAGTATGTAAGGGAAGGGAAGATGAGCATAGGTGCCCTTTAAGGAGGAAACATCCTTTAAGGGAGATTTAAGCAAAAGAAAAGAGGTAAAAGCCATGCTCACCACAAAGCTCTTACCTCTTTATTATTTATCTATATTTTTTATTTCAACAAATCGGGTCTTAGCCGTTGTGTCCTTTCTAAGGACTGCTGAAGTTCCCATTCTTTAATCTTGGCTTCGTGTCCGGATAACAACACATCGGGAACTTGCCATCCTTTGTACTCTGCAGGGCGGGTATATACAGGAGCGGCTAACAGATTGTCTTGAAAAGAATCGGACAAAGCCGATTGTTCATCAGAAATGACTCCGGGGATAATACGGACTACCGCATCAGCGATAACGGCGGCAGCCAACTCCCCACCTGTCAAAACATAGTCACCGATACTGATTTCTTTCGTAATGAAATGTTCACGTATTCTATAGTCTATCCCCTTAAAATGCCCACATAGAATAATTAAATTCTTCGCCAGTGAAAGTGAGTTGGCCATCGGCTGGTTAAACTGTTCTCCGTCTGGAGATGTAAATATTATTTCGTCATACTCGCGTTCTGCTTTCAAAGCTGAGATGCATCGGTCTATCGGTTCAATCTTCATCACCATGCCGGCAAATCCGCCGAAGGGATAATCATCGACTTTGCGATAACGGTCGTATGCGTAATCGCGCAGATTGTGTATATGTATTTCTGCAATTCCTTTTTTCTGCGCCCGACTCATGATGGAGCAGTTGAAGAAGCCTTCCAGCATCTCGGGTAAAACGGTAATGATGTCTATTCTCATATTCGGTTATTTTTTGCAAAAGTAGCAAATTCCTCTTTGCCGGAAGGTGTTTTTCATTCAAAAAATAGCTATTTTTGCCGGAAAACTACCTTTATATATGACGGAAATAGAAAGAATAGACCAATTGCGCGAGGAACTTCATCGCCATAACTATAATTATTATGTATTGAATGCACCTGAGATTACAGACCAGGAGTTTGACAAGCTGATGCGTGAACTTCAGGATCTGGAAGAAAAACATCCGGAACATAGAGATGAGAACTCGCCCAGTATGCGTGTGGGAAGTGATATAAACAAGAACTTCACGCAGGTGCTGCATAAATACCCTATGCTTTCATTGGCCAACACCTATTCGGAAGCGGAGGTAACCGAATTCTACGACAGGGTAAAGAAGTCCCTGAACGAGGATTTTGAGATTTGTTGTGAAATGAAGTACGATGGAACTTCCATCTCACTGACTTACGAGAACGGGAAACTGGTGCGCGCCGTGACGCGTGGCGATGGTGTGCAGGGAGATGATGTGACAGACAATGTGAAGACCATCCGCAGCATCCCTTTGGTGCTGCATGGAAAGGGATATCCCGAATCATTTGAAATCCGGGGGGAGATTCTGATGCCTTGGATGGTGTTTGAGGAACTGAACAAAGAACGTGAAGCCCGCGAGGAACCGTTGTTCGCCAATCCCCGCAACGCGGCTTCGGGAACATTGAAGTTGCAGAACTCTGCCATTGTGGCCTCCCGTAAGCTGGATGCCTACCTTTATTATTTGCTCGGAGATCATTTGCCGTGCGACGGTCATTATGAAAATCTGAAAGAAGCGGAAAAATGGGGATTTAAAATTTCCGATCTTACCCGCAAATGCAAAACATTGCAGGAAGTCTTTGATTTCATCAAATACTGGGATGTGGAGCGTAAGAATCTGCCTGTCGCTACGGACGGAATAGTGCTGAAAGTGAATTCTCTGCGACAACAGCGTAATTTGGGCTTTACGGCAAAATCACCCCGATGGGCCATCGCATACAAGTTTCAGGCCGAACAGGCGCTTACCCGCTTGAACAAGGTAACTTATCAAGTGGGAAGAACAGGGGCTGTGACTCCGGTGGCCAATTTGGATCCCGTACAGTTGTCCGGAACCGTGGTGAAACGTGCTTCGCTCCATAATGCCGACATCATAGAAGGACTGGATTTGCATATCGGTGATATGGTTTATGTAGAAAAAGGTGGCGAGATTATTCCAAAGATTGTAGGTGTGGACAAAGACGCCCGCATTATGATAGGTGACAAAGTGGAGTTTGTCACTCATTGTCCCGAGTGCGGCAGTAAATTGGTGCGTTATGAAGGTGAAGCAGCCTATTATTGCACGAATGATGTCGCTTGTCCCCCACAGATAAAAGGGAAAATAGAACATTTTATCAGCCGTAAGGCTATGAATATCGATGGGCTTGGTCCGGAAACAGTAGATCAGTTTTATCAGGAAGGGTTGATACATGATGTTGCCGACCTGTATCTTTTAAAAACATCGGATATTATCAATCTGGAACGTATGGGGGAGAAATCCGCCGAGAATATAATAAAAGGTATAGAGCAGTCCAAAGAAGTGCCGTTTGAAAGGGTGCTCTTTGCGTTGGGCGTCCGTTTTGTGGGTGAGACTGTGGCGAAGAAGGTGGCGAAAGCCTTTAAATCGATGGATGATTTGGCGGAAGCGAGTTTGGATGATTTGATTCATGTCGATGAAATCGGAGAAAAAATAGCGCAAAGCATCCTGCTGTATTTTGCCAGTCCGAAGAACCGTGACATGATAGAGCGCCTTCGTGTGGCAGGTGTGAGACTGGAAGCTGATGAAGAAGATATTTCGGACCATACTGACAAACTGGCAGGGAAGTCTATTGTGATCAGTGGGGTTTTCACCCATCATTCGCGTGACGAATATAAGGAATTGATTGAAAAACATGGCGGCAAGAACGTGGGAAGTATTTCGTCCAAGACCAGCTTTATTCTGGCGGGTGACAATATGGGCCCTAGTAAACTGGAGAAAGCGCGTAAGCTGGGTGTGGCCATTGTAAGCGAAGAGGAGTTTCTGCAAATGATAGAATGACTTTTTAGTGAGTATAAAGTAAAAATCGTGTGATTTTTATCGCTAAAATAGAAAATATTCGTACTTTTGTAGGCTATTAAATAAGAATTTATAATTCATTTATGATACAGACAAGATTAAAAGGCATGGGAGTAGCGTTGATTACTCCTTTCAAGGAAGATGATAGCGTTGATTATGAAGCGTTACTTCGTCTGGTTGATTACCAGCTTCAAAATGGAACAGATTTTTTGTGCGTGTTGGGAACCACGGCTGAGACCCCGACTTTGACCAAAGAAGAAAAAGACAAGATAAAACGTTTGATAATCGAAAGAGTGAATGGACGTATCCCTATTCTGCTGGGAGTCAGCAGCAACTGTACCCGTACTGTTGTGGAAACGCTGAAGAATGATGATATGACAGGAGTTGATGCCGTACTTGTGGCTGTACCTTATTATAACAAACCTTCTCAGGAAGGTATTTACCAACACTATAAAGCGATTGCTGAAGCGACGGATCTTCCCGTGGTTCTTTATAACGTGCCGGGACGTACCGGTGTGAACATGACTGCCGAGACTACCTTGCGTCTGGCCCGCGACTTCAAGAATATTATTGCGATCAAGGAGGCTTCAGGTAATATTACTCAGATGGATGATATCATCAAGAATAAACCGGCTAATTTTGATGTGATTTCGGGTGATGACGGCATTACATTTCCTTTGATTACTTTGGGCGCTGTAGGGGTTATCTCGGTTATTGGCAATGCGTTTCCGCGTGAGTTCAGCCGCATGACCCGTCTGGCATTGCAAGGTGATTTTGCAAATGCATTGACTATTCATCATAAATTTACGGAATTGTTCAGTCTGTTGTTTGTAGACGGCAATCCTGCTGGGGTGAAAGCCATGTTGAATGTAATGGGGCTGATTGAAAACAAATTGCGTTTGCCGCTTGTGCCGACTCGTATCACAACATTCGAAAAGATGCGTGCTATCTTGGATGAATTGAAGATTAAATGCTGATAAAGGAATTCTTTTAAACTAGATAAGACTGGTGTCTCAGATATGAGGGATACCAGTCTTTTTTTATGCTCGCCTGTTCATTCTTTGGTCTATATGTTATCCCTGTAAGATCCTATATCTTTCAACTGATACATTACTAATCTTCCGTCTGACACATTAGTAACGTGTCACCCGATACGTTACTAACTTGTCGATCTGTATGTTAGTAACCCTTGAAATGTATTGTCTTTAAAAATCAGTCTTTCTCACTAAGAAGTTGGAGGCGTTTATGCACTCATGCTCTCAACTTTATGTATAACAGGTAAAAAGACCAAGACGTTTTTAAAGACCTATGATTTCACATACGTACGCATAAGCCTGTACGTACGTATGCATAGGCCTGCACATACGTATGCATAGCTCCCTGCGGACGTACGGGCTCAGTTGTAATTCTTGGGGGATTACCCTTTGCAACTTCCCCTTTATGCATAC
>OFMJ01000085.1_pt1 | contig 99236 bp, 79 predicted proteins | sample 1541801 | NCBI WGS metagenome assembly OFMJ01 (sample SAMN04209234, study PRJEB22552) | human gut metagenome | biome: gut; material: feces | host: Homo sapiens | place: USA: Oklahoma
GCCCCACACCCGGCAAACTTTTTGAAAAAAGTTTGATCAAAAACTTTTACGTTTGATTTCTTTCACTTTTTCGACAGCCCAAGGAGCGCCCAAAGGCGCTCCCTGTGTCTTTCCAGTCTTTCTTTTTACAGCACTTCCTGCCGCAGTTCCCCATCCTGCACAGACAGGGCCACGCCGGAGATGGCGCCCTCGCCACGCTCCACAAGGGCCATGGCCAGTTTGTCCTCCACCATGCGGCGGATGTTGTTGCGCAAATCCCGGGCGCCGCTCTGCCCGTGGATGGACTTCTCCGCCAGGTAGGCGCACACCTCCTGGTTGTAGGTGAGGGCGATGCCCTTCTCCTTGAGGGAGCCCACGTACTCGTCCAGCATCAGGGCGGCAATCTTCTTGTAGTCCTCCACGTCCAGGGGACGGAACACAATCACCTCGTCAATGCGGCTGAGGAACTCCGGCCGCAGGAACTCGCCCAGGGCCCGCATGACCTTCTCCCGGTTCATATCCGCGGCGGTCTTGTTAAAGCCCAGGGAGTTCTCCCGGCGGTCGCTGCCCGCGTTGGACGTCATGACGATGACCGTATTCTCAAAGTTCACCGTGCGGCCGTGGGCGTCGGTGATGCGGCCCTCGTCCAAAATTTGCAGTAAGATGTTCAGCACGTCCGGGTGGGCCTTTTCAATCTCGTCGAACAGCAGCACCGAGTAGGGCCGGCGGCGGACCTTCTCCGTCAGCTGGCCGGCCTCGTCGTAGCCCACATAGCCGGGCGGGGAGCCGATAATCTTGGAGACAGAGTGCTTCTCCATAAACTCGCTCATGTCCAGGCGGATCAGGGTCTCCGGGGTGTCGAACAGCTCTTGGGAGAGCACCCGCACCAGCTCGGTTTTTCCGGTGCCGGTGGGGCCCACGAAGATGAAGGAGGCCGGATGCCGCCGGGGGCTGATTTGCACCCGGCTGCGGCGGATGGCCGCGGAGATGGCGGACACCGCCTCGTCCTGGCCGATGATGTGCCGCTTCAGCACGTCCTCCAGGTTCGCCAGCTTCTTCAGCTCGTTCTCCTGGACGCGGGAGGCCGGGATGCCCGTCCACAGCTCGATGACCTTGGCCACGTCCTGCTCCTCCACGTCGGCAAAGACGCCCTCGCTTTTCAGCTTGTCCAGGCTCTCCTCCAAGGTGGCGATGCGGTAGTGGGTCTTGGCCAGCTCCTCGTAATCTATCTGGCTGTCGTCGATGGGGCTGGAGAGGTCCTGCTCCCGGTTCTTCTCCTTGGTCAGGGCCAGCTCTGTCTCGTCGTACTCCTCCAGCTTCTTGTTGCGCAGGGCCGCGCAGGCGCAGGCCTCGTCCAACAGGTCGATGGCCTTGTCCGGCAGGTAGCGGTCGTTGATGTACCGCTCGGCCAGCACCACCATGCGGCGGCAGATTTTCTCGGAAACCTTCACCCGGTGGTAGCTCTCGTAATAGCCCTTGATGCCCAGCAGAATCTGGACAGCGTCCTCCACAGAGGGCTCCGCCACGGTGACCGGCTGGAACCGGCGCTCCAGGGCCGCGTCCTTCTCAATGTATTTGCGGTATTCGTTGAAGGTGGTGGCGCCGATGACCTGAATCTCCCCCCGGGAGAGGGCGGGCTTTAAGATGTTGGCGGCGTTCATGCTGCCCTCGGCGTCGCCGGTGCCCACCAGGTTGTGGACCTCATCGATGAAGAGGATGACGTTGCCGTCGGCCTTCACCTCGTCCACCAGGCCCTTGATGCGGCTTTCAAACTGGCCCCGGAACTGGGTGCCCGCCACCAGTGCGGTCAAGTCCAGCAGCTGGACTTCCTTATCCCGCAGCTTGGCAGGGACCTCCCCCCGGGCGATGCGCAGGGCCAGACCCTCGGCCACGGCGGTTTTGCCCACGCCGGGCTCGCCGATAAGGCAGGGGTTGTTCTTGGTGCGGCGGGAGAGGATCTGCACCACCCGCTGAATTTCCTTCTCCCGGCCGATGATGTTGTCCAGCTGGCCGTTCCGGGCCTTGGCGGTCAAGTCGGTGCAGAAGTTCTGGATGTGCTTGCGCTTCTTCTTGTGGAAGCTCTCCTTTTTCTGCTGGACCCCGGCGCCGCCAAAGCCGCCGTTTTCCCCGGGGCGGCCGCCCAGCATCTGGTCCACCGGCAGGGTGGCGGCACCCCCGGGGGCGAACAGCTCGTCGCCGCTGTCGTCGTTGTCCAGGTTCATCAGCTGGGTCATCTGCTCGGTGGCCGCTTCCAGCTCCTCGTCGGTGATGCCCATTTTCTCCATAATATCGTTGACCGGCTTGATCCCCAGCTCCTTGGCGCAGACCAGGCAGAGCCCCTGGGGGTTCTGGCTGTCCATGCCGTTGGAGACAAAGACCACGGCCGGGCGTTTCTTGCAGCGTGTACAAAGCAACATAAAAGGTTCGTTCCTTTCTCTCAAATCAATGCCGCGCGGGGCGGCTTCCCCTGGAAGCTGTGTCCCATGGTGGGAATAGGCCTTCACACCGGCCCGGTCTTCTATTTAACCAGGCAATCATGGCCAGAATGTGAAGAAGCCGTAAAAAAAGCGGAAATTCCCCGGGGCCGCGGCCCCAGGGTCTTGGTTACGATTTTATCCGTTTGTCCCGCACCGTTTTGGCGCGGATTTCGTCTGTCAAAGAGAGGTCATACTTGCTGTCGTCCGAGCGGAGGATTTTTAAGAAAATCTGGGCGTACTTCACGGCGGAGTAAATCATCATGGCCGCCGTAAGCCCCAACAGCACATAGGAGATGACCTGGAAGGCCACGCCCTCCACGTGGAGGAAGCCGTCCATCACCACAATCAGCGCCACCGAGACGTAGAACATCACCGTGGCCACCTTGCCGTACCACCGGGCGGCGCAGGGGCGTTTTTTCTTTTTCAAAAGCAAAATGGCGCCGCAGAGCATCACCAGCTCTTTTAGGATGAAAACCAAAAGTGCCGGGCAGATAACCGGGAACTTAATGGCCAGGCACAGGGCCACCACGCCTTGGGTGAGCTTGTCCGCCAGGGGGTCCAGCATCTTGCCCAGCTCCGTCACCTGGTTGAGCTTGCGGGCGATAAAGCCGTCCACACAGTCCGAAAGGCCGGAGAGCACCAGCAGCGCCACCGCGATGGCCAGCTGGTCCTGCATAAAGAACCAGGCGAAAAAGGGGATAACGATAATGCGCAGCACCGAAAGGGCGTTGGGCACAGTTAGGTTCTGGTTGATGGGCTTTTTTTCCTGTGGCATGGGTCCTTCCTTTCCTCTCTTCTCACAAATCTCGTACTACCACACCTGCGGCAGGCCCAATCCTTCGCCAGGCGCCGCGGTTCCCTTATTCTAACAGGATAACAGGCAAATCCCTAAAAACTCTCTACTTTACTGGAACATGATGCCCAAGGGGTTCCAGTTGACCACCAGCCCGGCCAGGTAGGATTGGCGCAGGGCTGTTTCCACCTGGGCTTGGGTGTCCGCGGCCAGCATGGGGGTGAACACCTGCACCGCCGCCAGGACAATCCAAATGGAAATCACCGCCAGCAGCAGGCCGAACACGCCGCCCAGCAGGCCGTCCACGGCGCGCAGGATGGGCAGGTGGAACACTGTGGCCAGCAGGTTGGCCACGATGCGCACCACAATCATAAACAGGCAGAACAGCACAATGACCGCCAGCACCTTTAAGAAGCCCACGAACACCGGGGCCAAGGCGTCGGCAATCAAATCGGCGGCCTGGCCGGACTGGCCCGCCAGGGCCTCTGTGACGCTGGCGGCGGTAACGCCCGCCTGCTCCAGGGCGCGGAGGATGAAATCCGGCAGGGAGGCAAACACCCCCTGCACCGCGGTGTAGGTATCACCGCTGCCAAGGCTTGCCAGAGATTCCCCAATGCGCTCTACCAGGCCGGGGCGGAACAGGGTGTTAAACACCCACTGGGCGGCGGCGCCTCCCAGCAGGCCCGCCAGGCTGGCTGCCACCACAGCCCCTAAAAAGTGGGCCGCCGAGCGGATGAATCCCCGGTGGGCGCCAATGGCCACAAAGGCCACGCACACAGCCACCAAGACTATATCCAGTGTGTAGCCCATGACAAGCGCCCCCTTTCTCCGGATTTTTCCGCTACCTGATAAATATAGCATAAACTCCGCTTTTTCACAAGCCCCACTCCCTTACGGAAATCTTAATCCGTGGATTTTTCTTGCAATCTTTCCCGGCAGGCCCTATAATCAAAGTGTTTTGCGGCCTGTGATGTTGCAAATTCACCAGAAAGGATGGATCGATATGGCACTGTACTGCGCTGCCTTCTCCCCCACCGGCACCTCCCTGCGGGGGGCCTGGGCCATGGCCTCCGCTTTGGGGGAGGCCCAGCTGCTAGACGTGACCACCTCCCCCGCCCCCGAGCAGGTGTTTACCCCCCAGGACTTGGTAGTCTTTGGGGCGCCGGTATACGGGGGCCGGGTGTTCCAGGGGGCCTTGGAGCGCCTCTCCCCCCTGCGGGGCCAGGACACCCCCTGCATTGTCACCGTCACCTATGGCAACCGGGATTTTGACGACGCCCTGCTGGAGCTCACCCGCTTCTGCCAGGAGCGCGGCTTCCTGCCCTTTGCCGGGGCCGCCTTGGTGGGGGAGCACACCTACGGCTCCATCGCCCTGGGCCGGCCCAATGCGGAGGACCTCCTCCAGGATAGGGCCTTTGCCCTGGAGGCCTGGGAGGACTTTCAGGCGGGGTGGGAGAGCTTCTCGCCCCCGGGGAACTTCCCCTACAAAGAGGGTGGCAAGGGCGGCAGCTTTACCCCCTCCACCACCCAGGCCTGCACCCACTGCGGGCTGTGCGTCCGGCAGTGCCCCATGCAGGCCATTGGGGAGGACTGCGCCGCCATCGATGGGGAGAAGTGTATCGCCTGCTTCCGGTGCGTGAAAAACTGCCCCGTCCAGGCGAAGGGCGTGTTCACCCCAGAGTACCAAAGCTTTGCCGCGGCTTTCTCCGAAAAGCTGAAAGAGCCTAAAGAGAATCAGTATTTTCTGGGCAGGGGTTGAATTTTCCAAGAGGTGCTGGTGGCAAACGGGGAATTCGCCCCCCAAGAGCTGCGGGACTTTTTCCAAAGCTACAGCAACCGCACCATGGACCCGCCCTTGGAACCAATCACATAAAAAGCAAAAGAGCTGCTGCCCGGGAGCAACAGCTCTTTTTTACTTTGGAAAACTTGCCTCACCGCACCTGGAGGCGGCGGATTTCGCTGACGCCCAGCACATAGGCGGCGCTTTCGCTGGAGAGGGCGATGCTCTTGGCGTCGCTGCCCGCCTCGGCGCGGGCCAGCTCCTGGCCGGTGGCGGCGTCAAAGAGCACCAGCTGCTGGTCCAGCAGCGCGCCCACCGTCCCGCCGGACACGGACAATGACACGATGCGCTCCTCGGCCTGGGCCTGCACCGGCTCCTCCAGGCCCCGGAACACCAGCAGCGTGCAGGCGCCGGCGTGCTCATAGGCGGACAGGGACAGGTAGCACTGCCCCCCGGCAAACTGGAAGGCCGTGGGCGTGCGGCCCTGGTAGCCGTACTCGGAGAAGGACAGCTCCCCGGAGCGGGCCCGCAGCAAGGCGCTGTCCCCCACGGCGTAGAGCATGCCGTTCTCCCCCCAATAGGCGGCCAGCAGCAGGTTGTCCTGGCTTTCAAACTCCGCGGCGGGGGTGGGGCTGTTCAAATCGAACACCGTCACCTTGGACACTAGCTGTCCCCCCTGGGCCCGCACCGAGCACACCATGGCCCAGGTGCCGTCTGCATTCAAGGCCAAGGCGGTGACGTAATCCTGGGCAAAGCTGTAGGTGAACTGCTCCTCCCCGGTGGCCAGGTAGACGGTCACGTCCGTGGCGCCGTCGGCCCCCTGGGTGGCCAGGGCAAAGCGGCCGTTGGGGGCGATGGCCCCGGCCAAAATGTCCTGTTCGGTGGAGCTTTCCAGGTGGAGCTGGGTGCCGGAAACCACCATGTAGCCAGTGCTGTTCTGGTTGTACAGCAGGTATTGGCCAGAGGCCGCCTTTAAAATGGGCTGGTTATAGCTGTGGCGCTGGGAGAACAGCTCCTGGCCGGAGGGGCCCAAAATGGTCAGAGCCGTGTCGCTGAGGGCCACGGCGTTGCCCTCGGCGGAGAGGAAGTTCCCCTCGGACACAGAGGAGCCGGTGATGGCCACAGGATAGCCGTCTCCCTCCCCGGTGCCGGTGATTTGCACCTGGATCCAGTTCCAGATATTCTGGGGGGTCAGGTTGCCCCGGTTGACCCAGATGGCCAACCCCAGCACCAGCACCAGCAGCACCACCGCCACCCGGTACAGGGCCTTGGGCACCTGGCGGGCCTTTTTCTGCTCCTCGCCGGCTGCCTCCTCCTCCCCATACTCAATGGTGGCCTGGGGGGCCTCCTCCGGGGACGCCTCCTCTTGGGGGGAAGGCTCCTGGGCGGGGGTTGCCTGATGCTGGGGAAGGTGGTCCTCCAGGCGGATGACCTTCCGCCCGCCCCGCTTTTCGCTGTGCTTTGCCATGCTGCCACTTCCTTTCCCGGGCCGCTGCCCTGCGAAACTTCTTAATAAAACACCTGGTTGAGATACAGCCCGCAGGCCGGGGCCGTGGGACCAGCAGCCTTCCTATCCCGGGCTTCCAGGATGGCGGGGATGTCCTCGGGGGAGAACTTCCCCTGCTGCACCCGCAGCAGCGTCCCCACCATGATGCGCACCATGTTGTACAGGAACCCATCCGCCGCCACGGTGAAGGTGACCAAGTCCCCTTGGCGCCGGACCTGGGCCTTGGTCACGGTGCGGGTCAAGTCCCCCCTCTCCCGCTTATCCAAGGTGCAGAAGGAGGAAAAATCGTGGCGGCCCACATAGTGCCCCGCCGCCCGGTCCAGCAGCGCCTCGTCGATGGGGTACCAGTAGTGGAGGGCCCTGTCCTTTAAGAAGGGGTCCCGCACCGGATGGTTCCAGATTTGGTAGACATACTCCTTGCCCTTGCAGGAGTAGCGGGCGTGGAAATCCAAGGGCACCTGCTCCACCGAGCGCACCGCCACGTCCTGGGGCAGGTAGTGGTTCAAAGCCGCCAGCAGCCGCTCGGGGGCGATGGGGCTCTCTGTTTTCAGGCTGACACAGAACTGCCGGGCGTGTACGCCGGTGTCCGTGCGGGAGCAGGCCTTGATGTCCTCGGAGAGGCCGGTGATTTTGCCCAGGGCCTCTTGGAACACCTGCTGCACCGTCAGGGCGTTTTCCTGGATTTGCCAGCCGTGGTAGGCGGAGCCGTCGTACGCCAGCTTGATGAGGAAATTCCGCTCCATAGGCCACCTCACACGCCCCGGCCCACGGCAGGCACCAGGAGATTGAGGGCGATAAACGCCCCCAAGGCCACCGCGCTGAGGAGCAGCACCAGCCAGTCCCCCTGGCCAAAGTGGAGCTGCTTCATCTTGGTGCGGCCGTCGCCCCCGTGGTAGCAGCGGCTCTCCATGGCGGTGGCCAAGTCAAAGGCCCGGCGGAAAGCCGACACAAACAGGGGGATGAGCACCGGCACCAAGGCCCGGATGCGCTGGGTGATGCCGCCGCTTTCCATGTCCGCGCCGCGGGCTTTCTGGGCGGCCATGATTTTGTCCGTCTCCTCCAGCAAGGTGGGCACGAACCGCAGCGCGATGGTCATCATCATGGCGAACTCGTGCACCGGCACCCGCAGCTTGGCAAGGGGCTTTAGCAGCCGCTCGATGGCGTCGGTCAGCTGGGTGGGGGAGGTGGTGAAGGTCAGCACGGAGCTGGCCAGAATCAGCGCGATGATGCGCACCGAAACGAAGATGGCGTTGTAAATGCCGTTTAAGGTGATTTGGAAGATGCCGAACTTCCACAGGGGCTCCCCGGCGCCGTAGAAGATGTTGAGGATGCCGGTGAAGGCCACCAGAAACCAGATGGGCTTCAGGCTCTTCCAATAGAGCTTACAGGGGATTTTGGAAAAGGCAATGCCCAGGCCGATGTAAACCACCGCCAGCGCCAGGGAGGCGAAGTTCCCCGCGGCGAACAGCAGCACAATGGCGTACACCAGCAGGCAGATTTTCAGCCGGGGGTCTGTGGCGTGAAGGGGGGACTTTTGGGGGAAGTACTGCCCCAAGGTGATGTCGGAAATCATCGCAGCTCCTCCTTCCGTTTGAGAATGGGAATCAGCTGGTGGAGGGCGTCATCCACCGTTAAGGTAGAGGCGTCCACCGGCAGTCCCATGGCCACCAGCTCCTGCATGATTTTGGTGATTTGCGGCACGCGCAGGCCCATCTCCTCCAGCTCCGGGCCCCGGGCGAAGACCTTCTTCGTCTCGTCCAGCATGGCGGCGTGGCCGTGGTTCATCACCAAAATGCGGTCGGCGGTGCGGCCGATGTCCTCCATGCTGTGGGACACCAGCAGCACCGTGTTGCCCCGGGCCTTGTGGTACTGGGTGATTTGGGCCAGCAGCACGTCCCGGCCCCGGGGGTCCAGGCCGGCGGTGGGCTCGTCCAAAATGAGCACCTCCGGGTCCATGGCGATGACCCCGGCAATGGCCGCCCGGCGCTTCTCGCCGCCGGAGAGCTCGAAGGGCGACTTCTCCAGCAGCTCCTCCTTCAGGCCGGTGAAGTGGGCGGCCTCCCGGGCGCGGGTTTCCGCCTCCTGGTCCGTGAGGCCCATGTTTTTGGGGCCGAACATGATGTCCTTGAGCACCGTCTCCTCAAAGAGCTGGTACTCCGGGTACTGGAACACCATGCCCACCTGGAAGCGCACCGCCCGGATTTTCTTGGGCTCGGCCCAGATGTCCTTGCCGTTCAGCAGCACCTGGCCCGAGGTGGGCCGCAGCAGGCCGTTGAGCATCTGGATGAGGGTGGACTTGCCGCTGCCCGTGTGGCCGATAACCCCCAGGAACTCCCCTTTCTCCACCTGGATGTTCACCCCATCCACGGCGGTTTTCTCAAAGGGGGTGCCTGGGCTGTAGCGGTATGCCAGGTCCTTGGTTTCGATAATCGCCAACTTGCTTTCCCTTTCCTTTCCCAGCGTTTCTCAGCGGGCTTCCCCGGCCAGGTAGCGGCGGAACATGCTCACGCACTCCTCCACACCCAGGGGCATCCCCGGCAGTTTAATCCCCGTGGCGGCCAGCCGGTAGCTGAGCTCCGTGGCCTGGGGCACGTCCAGGTCGTGGCGCTTTAGGAACTCCACGTCGCTGAACACCTGGCGCGGGGTGCCGTCCCGCAGGATTTCCCCCTCGTCCATCACCACCACCCGGCCCGCCTGGACCGCCTCGTCCATGTAGTGGGTGATAAGCACGATGGTGATGCCCTTCTCCCGGTTCAGGCGCTGGATGGTCTCCATCACCTCGGCGCGGCCCCGGGGGTCCAGCATGGCGGTGGGCTCGTCCAGGACGATGCACTTTGTCTCCATGGCGATGATGCCCGCAATGGCCACCCGCTGCTTCTGCCCGCCGGAGAGCTTGTGGGGGGCGTGCTCCCGGTACTCGTACATGTCCACAGCCTTGAGGGCGGCCTCCACCCGGCGGCGTATCTCCTCGGGGGGAACGCCCAAGTTCTCCGGACCAAAGGCCACGTCCTCCTCCACCACGCCGGCCACAAGCTGGTTGTCGGGGTTTTGGAGCACCAAGCCCACCTGGCGGCGGACATCCAGCTGGGTCTCCTCCACGCTGGTGTCGATGCCCCCTACCAGGACTTTCCCGGCGGTGGGCACCAGCATGCCGTTGAAGAGCTTGGCCATGGTGGACTTGCCGCAGCCGTTGTGCCCCAGCAGGGCCACAAACTCCCCCTCCTCAATGGAGAGGTCCACCCCGTGGAGCACCTCCCGGGCGTCCACGGATTCCGCGTCGTAGGAAAAACGCACCTGTTGGGCTTCGATAAATGCCATGGTTTCACCTCACGTTTTTTAAAGCAGGGCGGGTGTCCACCGCTCCCTACTTGAGATCCAAAAGTGGTAAAGTACTGGAAAAACCCAGGTTTTATGCGGGGTTTGAACTTTACCACCCTGGTAAAGTACTTGGGTTTAACGGGCAAGTACTCTACCACCGGGCTAAGTACTTTACCACCCTGGTATAGAATAAAACCCGCATGTTTCCTAGCTTTTTGAAGTACTTTACCACTTTCTTATTCCAAGCCCTGGGGCAACGGCTTCTGTGCTGTCCCAAGAGGGGGACATCCGGCCCCCCTTTTTTTGAAAGTAGGGGACGAATTGCCTGGGGTGCAACTCTTTAGGCTTCGTAAATCGCCGTACTTCCGCAGGGCAGCACCAGGCCGGTGCTGGTTACAGGCAGGCCGATCTCGTCGGAACTCACCTTGCCCCCAAACCGCTTTTGCAGCTGCACCCCCAGCAGGTACTCCATCACCGAGGGGGAAAGCCCTGTGGTGTAGGAGTTGAGGATGAAAAACAGCGGCTTCTCCGTAAGGATAGGCACGCACTGGCCGATGAGGCTGTACAGCTGCTCCTCCAGCTTCCACACCTCGCCGCCAGGGCCCCGGCCATAGGAGGGAGGGTCCATGATGATGCCGTCGTACGTGCGGCCCCGGCGCTGCTCCCGCTGGACAAATTTCAGGCAGTCGTCCACCAGCCAGCGCACGGGCCTGTCGGCGATGCCGCTGGCCTCGGCGTTCTCCCGGGCCCACTGGACCATGCCCTTGCTGGCGTCCACGTGGGTGACCATGGCCCCGGCCTTCATGCAGGCCAAGGTGGCCGCGCCGGTGTAGCCAAAGAGGTTCAGCACCCGCACGGGGTCCTCAGGGGGACGGCCCGCCTGGCGGATTTTCTCCATGGCGAACTCCCAGTTTACCGCCTGCTCGGGGAAAATCCCCGTGTGCTTAAAGCCCATGGTCTTTAAACGGAAGGTCAGCCCGTTCCAGTGGATTTTCCACACGGGGGGCACGTTTTTATAGTTCTGCCACTTGCCGCCCCCCGAGCTGGAGCGCTGGTACCGGGCATGGGCCTGGCCCCAGCGGGGGTCCTTCTTCTCCCCGGACCAGAGGATTTGAGGGTCCGGCCGGATGAGGAGCACGTCCCCCCACCGCTCCAGCCGCTCCCCGTCCAGGGTGTCTAGCAGCTCGTAATCCTGCCACTGTGCAGCGCGCATAGCTTTCCGCCTTTCTCAAGTTATTGGATGCTGCCCTCCCCGTCCAGGGTCAGCTGGCCGTCGTCCTTCAGCCGGGAGGGCACGGGGTAGCCCAGGTGCAGATAGGCCGCCGCTGTGGCGCAGCGCCCCCGGGGCGTGCGGGTCAAAAAGCCTATCTGCATCAGGTAGGGCTCGTTGACATCCTCGATGGTGACGGCCTCCTCCCCGATGACGGCGGCTAAGGTCTCCAAGCCCACGGGCCCGCCGTTGTAGTTTTCAATGATGGCCCTAAGCATGTTCCTGTCGCTGGCGTCCAGGCCCAGCTCGTCGATTTCCATGCGGTCCAGGGCGATTTTCGCGGTGTTCAAGGTGATGACGCCGCCGCTCATCACCTCGGCGAAGTCCCGCACCCGCTTTAAAAGCCGGTTGGCGATGCGGGGCGTGCCCCGGGAGCGGGAGGCAATCTCCAGGGCGGCGTCGGCCTCGATCTGGGCGCGGAGGATGTCCGCGCTGCGGGAGACGATTTTCCCCAGCTCCTGGGGGGTGTACAGCTCCAGCCGCAGCACCACGCCGAACCTATCCCGCAAGGGCGCGGACAGCTGCCCGGCCCGGGTGGTGGCGCCCACCAAGGTGAACCGGGGCAAAGGCAGGTGATAGGAAGCCGCCATCTGCCCCTTGCCGGTGATGATGTCCAGGGCGAAGTCCTCCATGGCCGGGTAGAGGATTTCCTCCACGGTGCGGGGCAGGCGGTGGACCTCGTCGATAAACAGCACGTCCCCGGGGCTTAAATTGGTGAGCAGGGCCGCCAAATCCCCGGGCTTCTCAATGGCCGGGCCGCTGGTGATGCGCAGATTGACCCCCAGCTCGTTGGCCACAATGCCCGCCAGCGTGGTCTTGCCCAGGCCCGGCGGGCCGTAGAGCAGCACGTGGTCCAGGGATTCCTTCCGGCTTTTGGCCGCCTCGATGTAGATTTTCAGGTTTTCCTTGACCTTGTCCTGGCCGATGTACTCCGAAAACGTGCGGGGGCGCAGGGGGTTCTCCACCGCCTGGTCCTCGGGGGTGTAGCCGGGCTCGACCGTGCGGTTCTCATAGTCCCAGCCGCCCTCCAGGTCCATCTCCCCGCCATAGGGTTCCACTGGCATATTGGCTCCTCCTTTCACTTAAGTGATGGTCATTTGCCGCTGCCAAAGCTCTTCAGCGCCAAGCGGATGAGCTCCTCGGGGGGCAGGGCGCTGTCCAGCTTCCCCACGGCAGCGGCGGCCTCGCTGGCGGAATAGCCCAGCGTCACCAAGGCCTCCACCGCCTGGGAGGCATTCCCCGACGCAGAGGGCCCGCCGGGCTGGGGGATGCCCTCCATGCTCACGCTGCCGGAGAGGGCCCCCACCTTGTCTTTCAGCTCCAGCACAATGCGCTGGGCCAGCTTTTGGCCCACGCCGCTGGCTTTGGTAAAGCGCTTGGCGTCCCCGGCGGCGGCGGCCAAAGCCACATCCTCGGGGGAAAGCTGGCTCAAAATGGCCAAGCCCACCTTGGGCCCCACCCCGCTGATGGAGGTGAGCAGCCGGAAGCAGGAGAGCTCCCCCTTGGTGGCAAAGCCAAAGAGGTCCAAGGCGTCCTCCCGGACGTTGAGATAGGTGTACAGCGTCACCTTTTCCGAGAGGCGGGGCAGGCCGCGCAGGGTGTTCATGGAAGTCATGCAGCGGAAGGCCACGCCCCCCACATCCACCACTGCCGCCCCGGGCTCTGTGTGGACTAAAGTTCCTGTCAACGAATAAATCATGGTGTGTCCTTTCTATGGGTAAGCGATGGGGGTGAATGGGACGGGCGCGGCAGCGAGTAAAGTTTCGGTCAACTTTTTCCATGGGTCGCGGCGTGCCTTCGCTGTCCATTCGCGCCCATGGGGCAGCTCCGGGGAAGGCAGCGCGGCCCAAGCCGTGGCGATGCCTCGCCGCATTTTCCCGGGGACGCCGCTGGGGAGAAGGCACTTTCCTTGGCTTCTGGAGCTATGGCTTGGAGGAGGGCGCTTTTTCAGTGCGCCGCCGGCCGGGCAGCGGCCTATCGCCCTACGGGCGCGTGCGGGCGCTGCCCTGGTTTTCTTTTGGGCTGACGCCCAGTAAGGGCAAGGTCGCGGTTTTCTTGAAAGAAAGCCGCCTAAAGAACTTTTACGCTCGCTGCGCTCGGCGCCCTGTTTCGCTTTTATATGACCTTTTCCGGCTTATGGCCCCGCTGGAGCAACGTCTTCCGCAAGGGGCTTCCCGCTGCCTGGCCATGACAGATTGCCAAGGCCAAGGCGTCGGCGGTATCGTCGGGCTGGGGGACTTTTTGCAATCCCAGCAGCCGCCGGGTCATCTCCTGGACCTGGGGCTTTACCGCTTTGCCGTAGCCCGTCACCGCCTGCTTCACCTGCATGGGGGTATACTCATACAGGGGCACGCCGTGCTGGGCCAGGGCGAGGAGAATCACCCCCCGGGCCTCCGCCACGCCGATGCCGGTGGTCTTATTGTTGGTGAAATACAGCTTTTCCACGGCGGCGGCCTCGGGCTTTAGGCGGGTGAGGATCTCCCCCATGCCCTGGTAGATTTCCACCAGGCGCTGGCCGAAATCCTGCCCCGCCGGGGTGGTGATGGCGCCGTACTCCACGGGGCGGTAACGGCCGCCCCCGGCCTCGATGACGCCGTAGCCCACGATGGCATAGCCGGGGTCAATACCCAAAATGCGCACGCAGCCGCCTCCTTTCCCGCAGATTTCTTTGATTATACCACACCTGCGGTGGCATGTCGCGCAGGCGGCTTCCCGCCGCCGGGCTGGGCGGGATGTTTTCTCTCGCCGCCCGCGTCCCCATTTTCTCCGGCTATTATACCACACCTGCGATGGAAGGTAAAGGCCGGGCAGATTGCGCCAGCGCCGCGCGCGGGCCTCCCTTAGGAAGCCGCGAGGAAAGGGGGCTATCCGGGGATTTCCCCCTTGCCGTTTTTCTCGAGGACGCCGCTGGGGAGAAGGCGCTTTCTCCGTGCGCTTCCATGGGTTTCTGGGGCTGTGGATTGGAGGAGGGCGGTTTCTTTGTGCGCTGCCGGCCGGGCAGCGGCCTATCGCCCTTACGGGCGCGTGCGGGCGCTGCCCTAGCTTTTTTCTTTTTGGGCTGACGCCCATGAAGGGAAAGGTCGCGGTTTTCTTGAAAGAAAGCCGCCTAAAGAACTTTTACGCTCGCTGCGCTCGGCCTCTTTACAGCTTCAGCTGCTCTCCGGCGTTTTCCCCCGCTTCCGGCAAGGCGCCCAAGGCGGGCAGGTTCTTCTTATACCGGTTGGGGTTTTGCAGCATCCCCTCCTCATACAGCTGGACCCGCAGCAGCCGCTGGCCCTTCTTCAGATTCATGGCCTGGACGCCCTGGGTATTCTTGGTGGCCTTGGGGGCGATGAGCCCTGTGTGGAACAGCAGCATCCGCCCCGAGGAGGCTGTCAGCAGCACCTCGCAGTCCTCCCGCACATACAGGGCCGCCGTCAAGGGCGACTTATCGCTGTAGGCGTTTAAGAGCTTCTTCCGGTTCTGCTTGGTTTGGTAGGCGCTCATCTCCACCTTGGCCACCTTGCCGTTTTCAAAGAAGAACAGCATAAACCCATCGTACTGGTAGGTGACAGCCATATAGGCCGCGCTCTCCCCCTCGTCCATCTGGGCCCGGGCGGGGATGTACTCGCCCAGGACGCTGGCCTTGGTGTCGGCAAAGTCCGCCGCCTTCATCTTGTAGACCTGGCTCTTGTTGGAGAAGAACAGCAGCTCGGCGGTATTTTGGGCCTCCAGCTGCTGGGTGATTTCATCCCCCTCTTTCAGCTTCTGCTCCCCGCTCATCCGCAGGGACTGAGGGGTGATTTTCTTAAAGTACCCCTCCTTGGTGAAGAACAGGTGCACAGGGTAGTCGGGCACCTCCTCCACGATTTCCGCCTCCTCCACCTCGTCGGCGTAGAGAATCATGGAGCGCCGGGGCTGGCCGTACTTCTGGGCCACGGCCTCCAGCTCCTTGACGATGATGCCCTTCACCTTGGCCTTGGAGGCCAAAATGCCCTCCAGCTGGGCGATGTCCCGCTCCAGCTCGGCAATCTCCTGGGTGCGCTTGAGGATGTACTCCCGGTTCAGGTGGCGCAGCTTGATTTCCGCCACGTACTCCGCCTGGATTTGGTCGATGCCAAAGCCAATCATCAGGTTGGGCACCACCTCGGCCTCCTCCTCTGTCTCCCGCACAATGCGGATGGCCTTGTCAATGTCCAGCAGAATCAGCTCCAGGCCCTGCAGGAGGTGGAGCTTCTCCCGCTTCTTCTCCAGGTCGAAGTGGGTGCGGCGGCGGACGCACTCCACCCGGAAGGCGGTCCACTCCTCCAGCAGCTCCCGCACGCCCAGCACCCGGGGCGTCCCGGCGATGAGCACGTTGAAGTTGCAGGCGAAGCTGTCCTCCAGGGTGGTGAGCTTAAACAGCTTCTGCATCAGCTTGTCCGGGTCGGTGCCCCGCTTTAAGTCGATGGTGATTTTCAAGCCGTCCATGCCTGTCTCGTCCCGGATGTCCGCAATCTCCTTGAGCTTGCCCTGCTTTACCAGGTCGATGACCCGCTCCACAATCACCTCGATGGTGGTGGTGGGCGGAATCTGCGTCACGTCGATGCAGTTCTGGGACTTGTCGTAGGAATAGCGGCTGCGCACCCGGAAGCTGCCCCGGCCGGTCTTGTAGATGTTCTCCATCTGGGCGCGGTCGAAGAGTATCTGGCCGCCGCCGGGGAAATCCGGGGCCTGCATGGTGGCGAAAATATCCGCTTCCGGGTCGCGGAGCAAGGCGATGGTGGTGCGGCACACCTCCGCCAGGTTAAAGGGGCATATGTTGCTGGCCATGCCCACGGCGATGCCCGTGTTGGCGTTGACCAGCACGCTGGGGAAGGTGGCCGGCAGCAGTGTGGGCTCCTTCATGGTGCTGTCGTAGTTGTCCACAAAGTCCACGGTGTCCTTGTCGATGTCCTGGAACAGCTCCTTGCAGATGGCCTCCAGCTTGGCCTCGGTGTACCGGGGGGCGGCCCAGGCCATGTCCCGGGAGTAGGCCTTGCCGAAGTTGCCCTTGGAGTCCACATAGGGGTGCAGCAAGGCCTCGTAGCCGCGGGCCAGGCGCACCATAGTGTCGTAGATGGCGGCGTCGCCGTGGGGGTTCAGCTTCATGGTCTGGCCCACGATGTTGGCGCTTTTGGTGCGGGTGGGGCCCAGTAGGCCCATTTTATACATGGTGTAAAGCAGCTTGCGGTGGGAGGGCTTAAAGCCGTCAATCTCCGGGATGGCCCGGGACATGATGACGCTCATGGCGTAGGGCATAAAGTTCTGGCGCAGGGTGTCGCTGATGTCCTGCTGGACAATCTCCCCCGCCCCGGCGATATAGCCCCGCATCTTGGGGGCCTTGCCCTCTTGGGGCTGCTGTTTCTTTCTTGGCATGATTTCTCCCTCCTTCCCTTAGGACACGTCCAAGTCGTCCAGGTACTCGCTGCCGTGCTGGGCGATGTAGTCCTTGCGGCCGTTTAAGTTGTCCCCCAGCAGCACGTCGAACATCTGGGCCGCCTGCTGGATGTCCCCGGGCTTTACCTGGATGAGCCGCCGGGTCTTGGGGTTCATGGTGGTCAGGTTCATCATGTCGGGGTCGTTCTCGCCCAGGCCCTTGCTGCGCTGGATGGTGTACTTCTGGCCCGCCAGCTCCTGGAGGAACTGCTCCTTCTCCCGCTCGTTGTAGGCGAAGTAGGTCTTGTCCTTGCTGGTGATTTCGTACAGGGGCGACTCGGCGATGAACACCTTGTTGTTCTCGATGAGGTCCGGGGTCAGGCGGTAGAGCATGGTCAGCAGCATGGTGCGGATGTGGAAGCCGTCCACATCGGCATCGGTGCACAGGATAATCTTGCTCCAGCGCAGGTTGTCCATGTCAAAGGCGCCAATGGACTTGTTGGCCTTGCTCTTCACCTGCACGCCGCAGCCCAGCACCTTGATCAAATCGGTGATGATCTCGCTTTTGAAAATCTTGTCGTAGTCGGCCTTCAGGCAGTTGAGGATCTTGCCCCGAATGGGCATCACCGCCTGGAAGTTGGGGTCCCGGGCCTGCTTGACCGAGCCCAAGGCGGAGTCGCCCTCCACAATGAAGATTTCCCGCTCCTTCACGTCTTTGGAGCGGCAGTCCACAAACTTTGCCACCCGGCCGGTGATGTCCATTTTCGCGGTGAGCTTGCCCTTTAAGTTCAGGCGGGTCTTTTCCGCGTCCTCCCGGCTGCGCTTGTTCACCAGCACCTGGCCGGCGATTTTCTCCGCGTCCAGGGGGTTCTCGATGAAGTAGACCTCCAGGTTGTGGCGGAGCATCTCCACCATGGCCTCTTGAATGCCCTTGTTGGTGATGGCCTTTTTCGTCTGGTTCTCGTAGGAGGTCTGGGTGGAGAAGGAGGAGATGACAATCACCAGGCAGTCCTCCACATCCTGGAAGGTGATCTTGCTCTCGTTCTTGTTGTACTTGTTGTTCTGCTTTAGGTAGGCGTCGATCTGGTAGACAAAGGCGTTGCGCACCGCCTTGTCCGGGGCGCCGCCGTGCTCCAGCCAGGAGGAGTTGTGGTAGTACTCCGTCACGTGGACACGGTTGGAAAAGGCCGCCGCCACGTTGATTTTCACGTTGTACAGGGCCATGTCCGCCCTATCCCGCACCTTCTTCTCGCTCTGCCAGAACTGCACCGGGGTGAGGGCGTCCTCGCCCACCAGCTCCCGGGCGTGGTCCAAAATGCCGTTTTCATAGCAGAAGTCCGTTGTCTCGAACTTGCCGGGGGCCACCTCGTTTTTCAGGTGGAAGGTGATGCCCGCGTTGACCACCGCCTGGCGCTTTAAGATGTCCAGGTAATACTCCAGGCTCACGTCGATGTCTGTAAACACCTGCAGGTCCGGCTTCCACTTGATGAGGGAGCCGGTGCCCTTTTTGGCGTAGGGCTCCTTTTGCAGGCCGCCCACGTTCTCCCCCCGCTCAAAGTGGAGGGTGTAGCGGCAGCCATCCCGGCGGATGTCCACGTCCATGTACTCCGAGGCGTACTGGGTGGCGCACAGGCCCAGGCCGTTTAAGCCCAGGGAGTACTCATAGCTCTCCCCGGAATCGTTGTTGTATTTGCCACCGGCGTACATCTCGCAGAACACCAGCTCCCAGTTGTAGCGCTGCTCCTTGTTGTTGTAGTCCACGGGGATGCCCCGGCCGTGGTCCTCCACCTGGACGGAGTGGTCCAAAAACCGGGTGATGGTGATCTCCTTGCCAAACCCCTGCCGCGCCTCGTCGATGGAGTTGGAGAGGATTTCAAATATCGAGTGCTGGCAGCCGTCGATGCCGTCGGAGCCGAAAATCACCGCCGGGCGCAGGCGCACCCGGTCCGCGCCCTTTAAGCTGGTGATGCTCTCGTTGCCATAGGTCTGTTTTTTTGCCATAGTCCCTCCTGGTTCCCTTGCAAGCTATCTGCTCGCTTACAAACAGCAACCAAGGGAAGGCAAAACTTCCCTTGGTTGCGCGGTGTTTTTTAAAAATCAGTCTTGGTCTTGCTGGGAAGCGCTTCCGCCCTCTTGGGGCTGGGCGCCGTCCTCCGGCAGGGCGGCCTGGGGCTCTTGGCCCAGGGCCTGGGCAGCCATCCCGCTGGGGAGCAGGTTGCCGTCCATCACCTGCTGGAACTCCACGCCGTCAATCTTCTCCTTCTCGTAGAGCACCCCGGCCAGCCGGTGGAGCTCGTCGATGTGGTCGGTGAGGATTTTCTCCGTCTTCTGGTAGGCGGTGGAGATGATGCTCTGGATTTCCTCGTCGATCTCCGAGGCGGTCTGCTCGGAGTAGTTGCTGATGTGGCCCATCTCCTTGCCCAGGAAGGGGTTGGAGTCGTCGCTGCCATAGGTGATGGGGCCCAGCTTCTCGCTCATGCCGTACTTGGTGACCATGGCCCGGGCGATTTTGGTGGCCCGCTCGATATCGTTGCTGGCGCCGGTGGAAATATCGTCCAGCACCAGGGCCTCGGCCACACGGCCCCCCAGCAGCACCACCAGCTCCTCCCGCATCTCGTCGCGGCTCTTATAGCTGCGGTCCTCGGTGGGCAGGTGCATGGTGTAGCCGCCAGCCATGCCCCGGGGGATGATGGAAATCTGGTGCACGGGGTCCTGTGTTTTGCAGTAATAGGTGGCAATGGCGTGGCCCGCCTCGTGATAGGCGGTGAGCTTCTTTTCCTTCTCGCTCATGACACGGCTCTTTTTCTCCGTGCCCACCACCACCTTGATGGTGGCTTCCTCAATCTCCTCCATGGTGATGGCCCGGTGATTTTTCCGGGCGGCCAGCAGGGCGGCCTCGTTGAGGAGATTCTCCAAATCCGCGCCGGTAAAGCCCGCGGTGGACTTGGCAATGGTGGAGAGCACCACGTCCGGGGCCAAAGGCTTGCCCTTGGCGTGGACCCGCAGAATCTCCTCGCGGCCCTTGATGTCCGGGTAACCCACCATCACCTGGCGGTCAAACCGGCCGGGACGCATCAGGGCGGGGTCCAGGATGTCGGGGCGGTTGGTGGCGGCAATCATGATGACGCCCTCGTTGGCGCCAAAGCCGTCCATCTCCACCAGCAGCTGGTTCAAGGTCTGCTCGCGCTCGTCGTGTCCGCCGCCCAGGCCAGCGCCTCTCTGGCGGCCCACGGCGTCGATCTCGTCGATGAAGATGATGCAGGGATGGTTCTTCTTGGCCTTGTCGAACAAATCCCGCACACGGGAGGCGCCCACACCTACGAACATCTCCACAAAGTCGGAGCCGGAGATGGAGAAGAAGGGCACCCCGGCCTCGCCGGCCACAGCCCGGGCCAGCAGTGTTTTACCAGTGCCGGGAGGGCCCACCAGCAGCACGCCCTTGGGAATGCGGGCGCCCAGAGAGTTGTACTTGTTGGGGTTTTTGAGGAACTCCACAATCTCCCGGAGCTCCTCCTTCTCCTCGTCGGCGCCGGCCACGTCCGCGAAGGTGGTCTTGCGCTTCTCGTCGCTCATCTGCTTGATTTTGGCCTTGCCAAAGTTCATCTGCTTGTCGCCGCCCATGCTGGAGCCCAGGCGCCGCATCATGATGACCCAGAAGATAATCAGCCCCGCGAACAAAATCAGCGTGGGCAGCAGGCTGATAAACCAGCTTGTCTCCACCGGGCGGATGATGTCCTGCTCCATGCGGGCGTCGGGGTGTTCCTCGTTGTACTGGCTGATGGAATCCCGCACATCCATGTAGAACAGGTCCACGCTGGGCAGCACATAGCCCACCGTCTTGCCGTCCTCTAAGTGGATGACCATCTCGCCGGTGCCCAGGTTCAGGGAGTATTTGGTGACCTCCTGGTCCTGGAAGTAGCCGATGATGTCCGAGTACTTATAGGCCGCTGTCTGGGGTGTCCTGTTGTTGAACAGGAAGATGATGATAAACAGCACCACCACCGGGATCCCGATGTACAGCAACAGGTTTCGAATCTTCTTTTGATTGCCGTCCAAGAATTTGTCCTCCTATAGGTTCACTAAAAAATCTCTCCGCTTTTCACCCTTTTATTCGTACACAGAGGGCTTTAGCACCCCCACAAAGGGCAGGTTGCGGTATTTTTCATCGTAATCCAGGCCATACCCCACAATAAAGGCATCCGGAATCTGGGCGCCCACATAGGTGGGGCGCACCTCTACCTCCCGGCGGTCGGGCTTATCGAACAGCGTGCAAATCTGGATGCTCTTGGGCCCGCGGGCCTGGAGCAGCTCCATCAGGTAGCTGAGGGTTTTGCCGCTGTCCAAAATGTCCTCCACAATGAGGATGTCGTATCCCTTCAGCTCCAAATCCAGGTCTTTTACGATTTTCACCACGCCGCTGGTCTTTACCCCCGAGCCGTAGCTGGAGGTGGCCATAAAGTCAATGCGGGCGGGGATGGTGATGGCCCGCATCAAATCGGCCATAAACACCACCGAGCCCTTGAGCACGCTGACCAGCAGCAGGTTCTTGTCCTTGTAGTCCCGGGAAATCTCCCCGCCAACCCGCTGGACAATCTCCTGAATCTGCTCCTCTGTAAACAAAACGCTTTCAATATCGGCGCGCATGCCGCACTCTGTTTTCATATAGATTCCTTCCCTTTCCCCGTATAGTTCCTTTCCTCGCTCAAATCCCTCGGGCGGATTTCCACCTCCAGCGCGCGGCGGGTGCGCCCCGTCACCTGGAAGCCCTCCGCTGGCCCCACGCCCTCGCAGAACACCAGGCGGCCGCCGCACTCCAGCAGCACCACCCGGCCCCTTTGGGACACAGGGACCCTCTGTTCTTGAAACAGCTGTTTCAAGCCCTTTGTCACCCGCCGCCCAGCTGGGGAAAAACGGTCCCCTTCCCGCCGGGAGCGGGCCCTCAAATTGCTTGTAATTATATCATAGTCCAACGCGTTTTTAAACAACAAATTATGAATTTTTGGCTTTGCTTCCCCGCTGGGAAGCTCTTTTACCCGCAAAACCAGCTCCTTCCCGCAGGGGAGGCTGGTAGTGCCCAGGGGAGCTTCCACGGAAAAAGCAGGACAGCCCCCCGGCCGCTCCAGGGAGAGCACCCCCTGGGAGCACTGGGCCCGCACCCCGCCGGGCAAGTCCACCTGGCCCCCCTCCAGGCAGCGGAGCAAGGCGTCCAGGTGCTTCTTCTCCAAGGCCGGGCCCCAGCCCTGCCAGAACAGCCGCAGCGCGCGGCTGGCCACGGCGGGATGGGCCTGGCGCAGCTTGGCGGCGTCCAGCCCCCAGGGGCACCGGCACGCCTCCAGCAGTGCCTGGGCCTGGGCCTCCAGGCAGGCGCTGTCCTGAGAGAGTGTGTCTGTCATCCGGGCCACGGCCTCCAGAAAGCTGGGGTTGAGCTCCTCCAGCACGGGGAGGACCTCCAGCCGCAGCCGGTTGCGGGTGTACTCCCGGGAGAGGTTGGAGCTGTCTGTCACATAGGGCAGGCCGTGGGCCTGGCAGTAGGCTTCAATCTCCCCCCGGGGGACCCGCAGCAGGGGCCGCAGCACCTTGCCCCGCCGGGCTGGGATGCCCAGCAGCCCCGGCAAGGAGGTCCCCCGGCACAGGTGCATCAGCACTGTTTCGGCGTTGTCGTTGGCGTTGTGGGCGGTGAGGATTCTGTCCTCTTCCCCCGGCGCCAGGCTTTGGAAAAAGCCGTACCGCACCTGGCGGCCGCACTCCTCCAAGCCCAGGCCCCGCCGGCGGGCCAAGGCGGCCACGTCCTCCCGGCGGAGGGCAAAATCCAGCCCAAAGCGCTGGGCAAAGGCCCGGGCCGCGGCCTCGTCCCGGTCCGATTCCTCCCCCCGCAGCTGGTGGTTCACGTGGGCCAGCACCAGGCGCTCCGGGCCCAGGCGGCCCAGCAGCCAGTGGGCCAGGGCAGTGGAATCCGCCCCGCCGGAAAAGCCCACCACCACCTTGCCCCTCTGGGGCAGGCCGGAGATATCCGCCCCGGCCAAGAGCTCACTCATGGCGGATGACCTCCCGGGAGGTGTAGCGCATGTACTCGCCCTGCCAGTGGACAGGGATGGGCTTTGTCTCGCCGTGGCGGTTCTTGGCCACGATGATTTCCGCAGCGTTCTGGTCCATGTCCTCGGTGACCTGGCCGCCCTCGCTGGTGGCGTTGTAGGCTTCCCGGTGGAGGAAGATGACGATGTCGGCGTCCTGCTCGATGGAGCCGGAGTCACGCAGCTCGGACAGGCCGGGGCGGTGGTCCTTGGTGCGCTCGGTGGGGCGGCGCAGCTGGGACAAGGCCATCACAGGCACGTTCAGCTCCTTGGCCATCACCTTCAGGTTCCGGGTGATTTCCGAAATCTCGTTGACGCGGTTGTCCGTGCGCTTGGTGCCGGTCATCAGCTGCAGGTAGTCCACGATGACCAAATCCACGTGGTCCAGGCGGCGGAGCTTGCCCTTCATCTCCAGCACGGTCAAGCCGGGACTGTCGTCAAAGTACAAGTCCGCCCGGCGGAGGATGTCCCCCGCCTCGATGAGCCGGGCCCACTCCGCCTCGGTCAAGTCGCCGGAGCGCAGCTTGGTGCCCTCCACCAAGGCCTCGCTGGCAAGCAGGCGGGAGGCCAGCTGCTCCCGGCCCATTTCCAGGGAGAAGAAGGCCACCCGCCGCTTGGCGGTGACGGCCACGTGGCGGGCGATGTTCAGCCCCAAGCTGGTTTTGCCCACGCCGGGCCGGGCCGCCAGCACGATCAAGTCCGAGCGGTTCAGGCCGGTGATGGTGTTGTCCAGCTCCTTAATGCCCGTGGGCAGGCCCTTGTACTTGTCCCGGTCGGCGGAGTTGAGCTTGTCCAGCCTGTCAAAGGTCTCCAGCAGGATTTCCCGCACAGGCTGCAGGCCCTCGTCGCTTTTGCCCCGGCGGATGTCGTAGATGCGCTTTTCCGCGGAATCCAGCAGCAGGGAGGTCTCCTGCTCCCCGGCGCTGGCGTCGCTGAGGATGCCCCGGGCGGCCTGCATCAAGGTGCGCAGCTCGTACTTGTCCCGGACGATCCTGGCGTAAGACTCCACGTGGGAGATGGCGGGCACCAGCTGGGCCAGCTGGGTCAGGTACACCTTGCCGGTAGCCTCGTCAAAGTCCTTTTCCTCTTTCAGCCGCTCCAGCACGGTGACAAAGTCCACCGGCTGGCCCAAGGCGAACATCTCCATCATGGCGGCGTAAATCATGCGGTTGTTCACCGCGTAGAAGTACTCCGCCCGGGGCAGGATGTCCACCACCGTGGAGAGGCAGGAGGGCTCCAGCAGCACAGCCCCCAGCACCGATTGCTCCGCCTCCAGGCTGAAGGGCATGCTCATCCCCGGCTGGGCTTGGGTGTCAAAATCCATGGCCAGCGCCTCCTTTCCCCCATGAAAGGGAAGCCCCGGCTGGCCCGGGGCTTAGTGTCAGTTTTTCTCGCAGACGGCCACGCTCATCGAGGCGGTGATGCCCCCGTAGAACTTCACGTCAAAGTTGTAGGTGCCAAAGGCCTTGATGTCCATCGGGAGGACCACCTTGCGCTTGTCCACCTCGATGCCGAACTGCTTTTTAATCTCCTCGGCAATCTCCTTGGCCGTGACAGAGCCGAAAATCCGGCCGGCCTGGCCGGGCTTGGCGTAGATTTTCAAGGTCTTGCCAGAGAGGGCGCCGGCGTTCTTCTGGGCGTTCTCCGTCTCGGTCTTGATTTTGTACTCCCGGGCGGCCTCGGCGTTTTTCAGCTCGTTCATGGCCTGGGCGTTGGCCTCTTTGGCCAGCTTGCGGGGCAGCAGGAAGTTGCGGGCGTAGCCGTCGGATACGTTCACCAGCTCCCCCTTCTTGCCAATGGATTTCACATCTTGCAGCAATACCACCTTCATGGCAGTTCCCTTCCTTTCTCGGCGCGCCGGCGGGGCGTGCCCCGGGCGCGTATAAAAATTACACAGCGTTTAATTAAGTTTGGTCTGTGGTCTCTTCCATCTTGTCGTCCAGCTCCCGCAGCAGGGCCCGGCGGACGTCCGCCACGCTGACGTTCTTAATCTGGGCGCCGGCGCCGGTGAAGTGCCCGCCGCCGCCGAACTCCTCCAAAATCACCTGGACGTTCACATCCCCCAGGCTGCGGGCGGAGACGCCCACGTCATTGCCGGAGCGGTACAGCACAAAGGAGGCCTTCACCCCCAAAATGGACAGCAGCTCGTCCGCCGCCTGGGCGGCCGCGATGCGCTGGTCGCCGTGGTCCTGGCTGGAGGTGGCGATGGCGCAGCCCTTGTAAATCTCCGCGCCGCTGACCAGCTGGGCCTTCTGCTTGTACGTCTCCAGCGAGTCGGAGAAGAGCTTCTTCACCGCCACGGTGTCCGCGCCCCGCCGCCGCAGGTAGGCGGAGGCCTCAAAGGTGCGCACGCCGGTGTTCAGCACAAAGTTCTTGGTGTCCAGCATAATGCCCGCCAGCAGGGCTTGGGCGTCGGCCCCGTCAATGGCGGAGGCCTTGATGTACTGGGCCAGCTCTGTCACCATTTCCGAGGCGGAGCTGGCGTAGGGCTCGTGGTAGAATATCAGGGCGTTTTTGATGTGGGTCACCATCATCCGGTGGTGGTCGATGACGACCACCCGGGGCACCCGCTCCAAAAGCTCCCGGCTCTCCACAAAGTTCACCGAGTGGGTGTCCACCACAATGAGCAGGGAGCGCTCGGTGGCGCTTTGCAGCGCCTCCAGGGGGCTGATGAACAGCTGGTCGTTGGGATAGGCCTGGTCGGTCATCTCCACCAGGGGCCCGGCCAGAGTCTGGTTGCGGTTGAGCACAATGTGCACCGGCTTCTCCAGGCCCTTGTGGATGGCCGCCCACATGCCCACAGCGGAACCCACGCTGTCCAAGTCGGAATTCTTGTGGCCCATGACGAACACCTGGTCGCTGGCCTTTACATGGTCGGAGAGGGTGGCGGCAATGACGCGGGTGCGCACCTTGTCACGCTTCTCCACGCCCTTGGAAAGGCCCCCGAAGAACTCGTAGGAGTCCCCCTCCTGCTTGACGGCCACCTGGTCGCCGCCCCGGCCCAGGGCCATGTCCAAGGCCTGGCGGGCCCAGCGCTCGCTTTCGGCGATATCCTTGGCGCCCCGGCCCACGCCGATGGACATGGTGGCGCTCATGTTGTTCCGGGCGCTTTTGATGGTGCGCACCTCGTCCAGCACGTGGAAGCGCTTCTGCTTGGCCTGCTCGATGTGGGCGTCGTCCACCACAAACAGGTAGCGGCTGCTGTCCAGCCGGCGCACAAAGCCGTTCATCTCCTCGATGACCCAGCGGCGCATCACCGCGTCCACCTCGCCCACAATGCGGGAGTCGTCCCCGCCAAAGCTGTCGCGGACCAGTTCCTCCCGGTTGTCAAAGGCGGCCAGGCACACCACGGGCCGGCGCTCCCGGTACTCCTTGTTGATGGTCTTAAAATAGGTGTCGTCCACAAAGTAGAGGATATACCCCTCCTTGGCCCGGGCGCCGTAGACCGTGTACTCCCGGCCGTTGTGGGAGACAGAGGTGCCCCGCTCGCCCATCACCTGGCGGAAGGTCTTGGGGTAGATGTATTTGAGCACATTGTCCCCCAGGAAATTCCTGCCGCCGCACAGGGAGCCGGCAAATGCCTCGTTGGCCCAGACGATGTCCCCCGCCGGGGCCACCACAGCCACCGGCAGGGCAAAGGCCTGGAAGGCCGCTTCCTCCTCCCCGGTGAGCACCCGCTTCGCCGAGCGCACCGTGGTGGAGATGTTCCGCCGGTACAGCACGTCGGACACCAGCACCGCCAGCCCGGAGAGCACCGCCGCGGTGCCCTCCACCAGGAACAGGATTTTATTATAGCGGTAACTGGCCAGGGCCATCAGCACCATGGCGGCCGCCATCAGGTAAAACAGGGGGGATACCACCCACACCTTTCTCCGTTTCACGCTGCCTCACATCCTCGTCTGCCTAGACTTGCCCGGCCCGCCTTTACACCTCCATGATGATGGGGAGAATCATGGGGCTGCGGCGGGTCTTCTGGTACAAAAAGCGGGAGAGCTCGTCTTTGATGCGCTGCTTCATGCCGCTCCAGTCCCGCACATGCTCCCGGGCACATTCCTCCAGTGTATTATACACCAAATCCCGGGCTTCGTCCATAAGGGCTTCAGACTCCCGCACATACACAAACCCGCGGGAGACAATGTCCGGCCCGGACACCACTTTGCCGCTTTGGGCGTCGATGGAGCACACCGCCACAATCAGGCCGTCCTCGGACAAATGCTTGCGGTCCCGCAGGACGATGCTGCCCACGTCGCCCACGCCCAGGCCGTCCACCAGCACATCGCCGGCGGGCACGTCGGGCAGCTGCTTCATGTGCTCCTCCGAGAGCTCCAGCACGTTGCCGATGTCCCCGATGAAGATGTTCTCCCGGGGCATGCCCATGGCCATGGCCAGGCCCGCGTGCTTGCGCAGGTGCTTCTGCTCGCCGTGGACCGGGATGAAGTACTTGGGCTTTGTCAGGGCCTGCATCATCTTCAGCTCCTCCTGGCAGGCGTGGCCGGAGACGTGGACGTCGTACATGCTCTCGTAGATGACGGTGCAGTCCTGCTTTAACAGCTCGTCCACCACGGCGCCCACGGTCTTTTCGTTGCCGGGGATGGGCCGGGCGGAGATGATGATGAAGTCGTTGGGGTTGATGGCCACCTGGCGGTGGTCGGAGAAGGCCATGCGGGTCAGGGCGGACATGGGCTCGCCCTGGCTGCCGGTGGTGATGAGCACCAGCTGGCCCGGCTCGTAGCGGTTGATAAGGTTCAAATCGATGAGCACCCCATCGGGGATGTGCAGGTAGCCCAGCTCGCTGGCGATGCCCATGACGTTGACCATGCTCCGGCCGGAGAGGGCCACCTTGCGGCCGTACTTCACGGCGCAGTTGATAATCATCTGCACCCGGCTGATGGAGGAGGCGAAGGTGGCCACAATAATCCGCTTGCCCTCGGCCCGCATAAACAGGGAGTCCAGGGAGTTGTTCACCGTTTGCTCGGTCTGGGTGTAGCCGGGGCGCTCGGCGTTGGTGGAATCCGCCAGCAAGGCCAGCACGCCCTCCTTGCCCAGCTCGGCAAAGCGGCACAGGTCAATCATGGCGCCCTCGGCGGGGGTCATGTCAATTTTAAAGTCGCCGGTGTGGACAATGGTCCCCGCCGGGCTGTGGATGGCCAAGGCCACGGCGTCGGCGATGGAGTGGTTCACATGGATGAGCTCCACGTCCATGCAGCCCAGCTGGATATGGCTGCCCGCCGGGGTGACATGGAGGTTGGCCGAGCTCAGGTTGTGCTCCTTCAGCTTGCCCTCGATAAGGCCGATGGTCAGGGCGGTGCCGTACACCGGCACGTTGAGCTTTTTCATCAAATAGGGCACGGCGCCGATGTGGTCCTCGTGGCCGTGGGTAATCACCACGCCCCGGATGCGCTCCCGGTTCTTCTCCACAAAGGCGAAATCGGGGATGACGCTGTCCACGCCGGGCATGTCCTCATCGGGGAAGGACAGGCCGCAGTCCACGATGACCATGTCGCCCTGGCATTCGTACAGGGTAAAGTTCTTGCCAATCTCGTTGAGGCCCCCCAGGAAATACACCTTGATGGGCGGCTTCTGGGCCTTTTTGGAGCGGCTGCCTCGGCCCTTGCGGGCGGCGCGCTTCTCCTGGGCCTCTTGCTGGGCCTTGATGGCCTGCACCTGGGCCGCTGTCTGGCTGATGGCGGGGGCTGAGGCCTTCCTCCCCCCCTTGCCGGAAGCGCGGCGGCTGCCTTCCGCCTTTTTCTTCCCTGCGGCGGGGGCCTTTTCCTGGGCCTTCTTGGGCTCGGCTTTTTTGGCGGGGGTTTTCTTGGGCTCGGCCTTTTTCTGCTCTGCCTTACCGCGGGTGCGCTGCCCGTCCCCCTGGGCCGGCTTCTTCTTGGGGCCGGCGATTTTCCCAATCTTCGGGGCCTCTGCTGCCCCGCTGAGGACCTGGTCCTGCTGGCGGCCGCTTTTCTCCCCCGAGGGTGTACGGCGCGCCCGTGTGTTCTTCTTCTCTTTTCCGTTCTCTGCCACGCGATGTTCCTCCTTACGCGAATTTCGATTGTCTCATACTTGTACTGTTCTTGTTCTTTTGAAAAGTTCACATCTTCTTTTGCGTTCGTGAAAGAGGGCCGCTTCTCCCCGGGGGAGCGCCGGGAAAACGGCGCGGGGGCAAGAAAGGCGTTCGGCAGCGCAAGCCCCGGGCACGTTGCCCGGCACTGACTCTTCTTTGCCCTATTCCCAGGCCGCGGGGCATTCCCGCCCCGGTTTGGTTCCGTTTTGTTCCGGCCCTTGTTTCCGTTCTATCAAAATACACGCGGCTCCTGCCGCAGCGATGCCAAAAGAATGCCGCCCAGCCCTATCTATCCCACGGGACAAGGGGGGCAGGGGAAAACGCACTTTCCCATTTAATAGTGTTATTGTACCGTTTTGCCCAGCCGCTGTCAAGCCGGAAGGCGGCGGGGGCTTCCGGATATTCGCCAGGCTTCGTTATACAAGCTAGTGTAGGCGGGGGATTTCCCCCTTATTCCCCAGGGGGGAAAGGGCCCTTTTGAAAAAATTTTCGCCAGCCCGCCCCAGGGTATTGAAAAGTATACTAAAATGGTGTATATTTAAGGAGCCATAGGCACACACTGGGCGCGGGTGGGAGCTTTTCCGCCCCGCCGTTTTCCGGGCGGCCCGCCGCCCCATAGACACGAAATAGGAAAGGAAGGTCATTCCATGAACAGGAAGGTTTACGCGGACAACGCCGCCACCACCGCCGTTTCCCCCCAGGTGCTGGAGGCCATGCTCCCCTTCTATAAAGAAGTATACGGCAACCCCTCCAGCCTTTACGCTTTGGGCCAGGAGGCCAAGCGCCCCCTGGAGGAGGCCCGGGCCACGGTGGCCCGCTGCCTGGGGGCAGAGCCACGGGAAATCTACTTCACCAGCTGCGGCACCGAAAGCGACAACTGGGCCATTAAGGGCGCTGCCCGCGCCATGAAGCGCAAGGGCAAGAACCACATCATCACCTCCGCCTTTGAGCACCACGCGGTGCTCCACACCTGCCAGGCCCTGGAGAAGGAGGGCTTTACCGTCACCTACCTGGACGTCCACGAGGACGGCATCGTCCGGCCCCAGGAGCTGGAGGAGGCCATCACCGAGGAGACAGGCCTGGTGACCATCATGTACGCCAACAACGAGATTGGCACCATCCAGCCCATCCCGGAGATTGGCGCCATCTGCAAAAAGCACGGGGTGCTGTTCCACACCGACGCCGTGCAGGCCGTAGGCAACGTGCACATCAACGTGAAAGAGCAGAACATCGACATGCTGTCTCTTTCCGGCCACAAGCTCCACGCCCCCAAGGGTGTGGGCGCCCTGTACATCCGCACCGGGGTGGTGCTGCCCAACTTTATCGACGGCGGCGCCCAGGAGCGGGGCAAGCGGGGCGGCACGGAAAACGTGGCCTCCATTGTGGGCCTGGCCACGGCCATGGAGCAGGCCTGCTCCACCATGGACCAGCGGGTGGAAAGGCTCACCGCCATGCGGGACAAGCTCATTGGCGAGATTTTGAAAATTGACCGCAGCCGGTTAAACGGCCACCCCACCCAGCGGCTGCCTGGCAACGCCAGCTTCTGCTTCCAGGGGGTGGAGGGCGAGAGCCTGCTGCTGATGCTGGACCTGAAGGGCATCAGCGCCTCCTCCGGCTCCGCCTGCACCAGCGGCTCTTTGGACCCCAGCCACGTGCTGCTGGCCATCGGCCTGCCCCACGAGGTGGCCCACGGCTCCTTGCGGCTCTCCTTTGGGGACTACAACACCATGGAGGACATCGACTACATCATCGAGACGCTGCCCCCCATCATTGAGCGGCTTCGCTCCATGTCCCCCCTGTGGGACGCCATCCAGCAGGGCCGCGTCAACTACGACCAGTACACCGAACAATAAACCAGGCGCACAGCGCCCTTGGAACAACCACAGCAGAAAGGATGGATTCTTTATGGCATACAGCGCAAAGGTCATGGACCATTTCGCCAACCCCCGCAACGTGGGCGAGATGAAGGATTACAGCGGCGTGGGGGAAGTGGGCAACCCCAAGTGCGGCGACATTATGCGGATGTATATTAAGGTGGAGGGCAACGTTATCACCGACGTGTCCTTTATGACCTTCGGCTGCGGGGCGGCCATCGCCACCAGCAGCATGGCCACCGAGCTGATTAAGGGCAAGACCATCGACGAGGCCCTGAAGCTGACCAACAAGGCCGTGATGGAGGCCCTGGACGGGCTGCCGCCGGTAAAGGTGCACTGCTCCGTGCTGGCCGAGCAGGCCATCAAGGCGGCGGTGGCGGACTACTACCGCAGCCAGGGCATTAACCCCACCCCCATTGTGGGCGAGCTGACCGAGTGCGAGGAGTGCGCCTGCGACGCTCACTAATCCCCCTAGAACCGTTTTACCCTTTGAGAGAACCAGACGGGCCGCTGCACAGCGGCCCTTTTCTTTTGCCTCTCCAGCGCGGCAGGCGCAAAAAACGGAAAAACCGCCTGCCAGAAAACCGAACGGAAACAGCCGGGCAGGCGGGCAGCGGGTGTGCAAGCCTCCAGAAAACCGGGGAAGGGCCCTTCTTTTTTTGTGAAAACGTTTCTCCCCCTCTGGTCAGGGGCGGGCAGTTGTGCTACAATGGCCCTGAGCCCCCTGGGGGCCAGCCTTGCAGAGAGGAGTTGTTGTATGATTTCCCCTATCCTAGTGGAAAAAGCCGGGAAGCTGGAAGCCGCTGTCCGGGAGAAATTCCCGGCGCTGGCGCCTTTGGCACGGCAGTGCTTTTTGAACACCATCGAAACCACCGTGACCCAGCTGGAGGACGGCAGCTATTTCGTCATCACCGGGGACATCCCCGCCATGTGGCTGCGGGACAGCGCCGCCCAGCTGCGGCCCTATGTGAAGTACGCCAAGGAGGACAGCGGCCTGCGGGACATCCTTCGCAGCGTGCTGCAAAAGTACGCCTTTTACATCAACCTGGACCCCTACGCCAACGCCTTTAACAGCCGGCCCCAGCCTGGCTACAGCGAGCACGACTACAGCAGCTTCCACACGCCTTGGGTGTGGGAACGCAAGTACGAGGTGGACTCCCTGTGCGCGCCGCTGTACCTGGCCCACCAATACTATGAAGCCACCGGGGACACGTCCATCTTCACCGAGGAGTTCCGGCTGATGATTCACCGGATTGCGGACACCTTCTCCACCGAGCAGCGCCACGAGCGCTCCCCCTACTGGTTTGTGCGGGAGCAGTGCCCGCCCAGCGACACGCTGCCCATGGCGGGCCACGGCCGCCCGGTGAACGTCACCGGCATGACCTGGTCCGGTTTCCGGCCCTCGGACGACGCCTGCAAGTTTGGGTACCTCATCCCCTCCAACATGATGGCGGTGGTGGCCCTGGGCTACGCCGTGGAGCTGCTCCAGGCCGGGTATGAGGACAAGGTGCTGGAGGAGCGCTGCCGCGGCTTGGCGGCGGACATCCAGGACGGCATTGAGACCTACGGCGTCTGCGACCACCCCAAGTACGGCAAAATCTACGCCTACGAGACAGACGGCTTTGGCAACTACAACCTGATGGACGACGCCAACTCCCCCAGCCTGCTGTCCATCCCCTACCTGGGCTACAAGCCCGCGGAGGACCCCATCTACCAGAACACCCGGCGGTTCGTGCTCTCCCCGGACAACCCCTACTACTACGTGGGCCAGGCCGCCCAGGGCATTGGCAGCCCCCACACCCCGCCCCGGTACATCTGGCACATCAGCCTGGTGATGCAGATTCTCACCAGCACAGACGAGGCCGAAAAGCAGCAGTGCCTGGAGATGCTTTCCCGCACCCACGCGGGAACCAACTTTATGCACGAGGGCTTTGACGCCGACGACCCCACAAAATTCACCCGGCCCTGGTTTGCCTGGGCCAACACCCTGTTCGCCCAAATGCTGGAAAAGGAGGTGGGCTTGTCATGACGCTGGAGGAACGGATGCTAAACGGCAAGCTGTACGACTGCGCCGACGAGAAGCTCCAGGCCCAACAGCGGGCTTTAAACGAGCTGGTCTTTGATTACAACAACACCCGGCCCTCAGACGGCCAGCGCCGCCAGGAGCTTCTCCGGCAGATTTTCCAGGACATGGGCGAGGGCTGCTACATCGAGCCGCCGCTGCACGCCAACTGGGGCAGCCACACCCACCTGGGCAACCACGTCTACGCCAACTTCAACTTGACGCTGGTGGACGACACCCACGTGTACATTGGGGACAACGTGATGTTCGGCCCCAACGTGACCATCACCGCGGCGGGCCACCCTGTGGACCCGGACCTGCGGCGCCAGGTGTACCAGTACAACTTCCCCGTGCGCATTGAGGAAAACGTCTGGGTGGGCGCGGGCGTCATCATCCTGCCGGGGGTGACCATTGGGAAAAACTCCGTCATCGGCGCGGGCAGCGTGGTGACAAAGGACATCCCGGCGAACGTGGTGGCCATGGGGGTGCCCTGCCGGGTGGTGCGGGAAATCGGCCCCCGGGACAAGGAGTTCTATTTCCGCGACTACCGCACGAAGGACGGCCTGCAATAAGCCGCCATAACTATATTATTTAGGAGGAATTGTTTATGAAAGACCAGATTCTCTTGCCAGAGGGCACCTACTACAAGGCAAACCTGCACTGCCACACCACCCTTTCCGACGGGCACCTGACCCCCCAGCAGGTGAAGGAGGAGTACCAAAAGCAGGGCTACTCCATCATCGCCTACACGGACCACCGGAAATACGTCCATCACACCGAGCTGGACGACGAGAACTTCCTTTCCTTGGCGGCCTTGGAGGTGGACGTCACCGAGGAGCCCACAGAGAATCGGGAGTGGCCTGTGCTCAAGTGCTACCATTTGAACTTGTTCGACATCAATCCCGCCCAGGAGAAGCCCGCGGACCTGCTGCCCAAGTTCCAGTACGGCGACTTGGAGGGCCTGAACCGCTACATCCAGCAGATGCGCGAATCAGGCTTTCTGGTGTGCTACAACCACGCCTACTGGTCTTTGCAGGACTGGCGGGACTACAGCGGGCTGAAGGGCCTGTTCGCCATGGAAATTTACAACCACGGCTGCGAGCACGACGGCCTGTACGGCTTTAACCCCCAGGTCTACGACGAGATGCTCCGCGCCGGCCAGCGGCTGTACGCCCTTTCCACCGACGACAACCACGACACCCGCCCCATCGGCGACCCCCTCAACGATTCCTTTGGGGGCTTTGTGCAGATTGCTGCCAAAGAGCTCACCTATCCCGCAGTGATGGAGGCCCTGCAGGCAGGCCGGTTCTACTGGTCCCAGGGGCCCCAGATTTTGGGGCTGTCCATCGAGGGCGGCGCGCTGAAAGTGAAAACCTCCCCGGTGGAGAAGATTTTCGTCACCGTGGAAGGGCGGAATTCCTACAAGGCCGTGGTGGCCCCCGGCGAGAGCCTGACCGAGGCCACCTTCCCCCTCTCCGGGAAGGAGGGCTGGTTCCGCATCCAGGTGCGGGACAGCCGGGGCCTGTTCGCCGGGAGCAACGCCTACTTCATCGACCAGCTGTAAAATGCGCAGTAAAAAAGGACGCTCAAGCCAAAGCCGCTTGGGCGTCCTTTCATATAGCATGGGATTATGTTTCCGGCAGCCAGACACGCATCTGGTTCTCGCCCCGGTTGCCCCAGGTGTAGTAGGGCACCAGGCGGATGTCCGCGGCCTGCCGCTGGGGACGCTCCCGGCTGTACAGCTCCTGGGTGGGCTGGGTGCGCCAGCCTTCCGCCGCCAGGGGGATGATGCCGCCCAGCAGCTCCGGCTCATAGGGCAGTTGGGTCACGGCGCCCTCCGCGGCCAAAGACAGGGACAGCACATCCCCGCCGTTGTCCAGGCCCTCGGCGCAGTAGACCACCGGCCCGCGCTGCACCGCGGCGCAGCCCGTATCCGCCGGGACCTTGCTACTGGCGTAGATCTTGTAGGGCGTCATGTCAAAGGAGAGCTCTATCACGTCCCCCTCCTGGAAAGAGCGGGTGAGGTAGGCGTAGCCATCCCGCAGCAAGGCGGCCAACTCCTGCGCCTCCCCGTTGACGGAGAGGCTGGTCTTCTGGCTCCAGGCGGGGATGTGGAAGGCCAAGGTGGTTTCCTTGTCCCCGTGGAAGGTGAACCTGGCCGTGCCCTGGCGGGGGTAGTCGGTGTGGCACTCCAGGGAGAAGCCCTGGGCGCTTTGGACTGTGCCGCCCAGGTACAGGTGGGTGTAGAACACGTCCTGGCCCTCCCCATAGGCGTAGCTGCCAATGGAGGACAGCAGCCGGGCCACGTTGGGTGGGCAGCAGGCGCAGGCGTACCAGGGGGGCCGCTGGGGCAGGTCGTGGGTCTGGGTGGCGGCCTTGCCGGAGATGCCCGGCACCACCTCCAAGGGGTTCACATAGAAGAAGCGCTTGCCGTCCAGCTGCATGCCGGCCAGCACGGTGTTGTACAGGGCCCGCTCTATCACGTCGGCGTACTCGCCCTTGGCCTCCAGCTGGAGCATCTGCCGGGCGAAGAAAATCAGGCCGATGGAGGCGCAGGTCTCCGCGTAGACCGTGGCGTTGGGCAAATCGTAGTCCACGGTGAAGGCCTCGCCCAGCACGGTGGAGCCAATGCCGCCGGTGACGTACATCTGCCGGTGGGTGACGCTCTCCCACAGGGCGTGACAGGCGTCCACCAGGCTTTGGTCGCCGGATTCCCCAGCCAGGTCGGCCATGGCCGTGTACAGGTACACCGCCCGGACAGCGTGGCCCACGGCGTCCTTCTGCTGCCGCACGGGCAGGCTGGCCTGCATGTAATCGGTGTCCACGGCCTCGTTGATGGAGCCCCACAGCGTCCAGCCGCGGGTCTCCTTCTCCTCCTGGAAGTAGTTGGGCTCCTGGCCCCGCACGTCCAGGAAATGGCCGCAAAGCTCCTTGTACTTTTCGTCGCCGGTGGCCCGGTACAGGCGCATCAAGGCCAGCTCCACCTCGGGGTGGCCCGGGCAGCCCCGGGGGTTGCGCTTGGTGAACTGCTCGTAGATGCAGTCGGCGTTTTTCCGCATGATGGACAGCAGGCTGTCCTTGCCGGTGGCCTCATAGTGGGCGCAGGCGGCTTCCATCAGGTGGCCGGCGCAGTAGAGCTCGTGGGCCTCCTGCAAATCGGTCCACTTCTTGTCGGGGGCCTTCACGGTGAAGTAGGAATTCAGGTAGCCGTCCTCCTGCTGGGCCTCCCCCAGCAAGGCGATGACCTGGTCCACCAGCTGCTCCAGCTGGGCGTCAGGCTGCTGGCCCAAGGTGTAGGCGGCAGCCTCCAGCCACTTGGCCACGTCGCTGTCTTGGAACACCATGCCGTAGAAATCCTCGGTGAGTTCCTCCCCCCGGTTCTTCTTGGCGGCCAGGCGCAGGTTCTCCAACGCGTGACTCTTCTCCACGCCCTCCTGCTTATCCTCCAGCACTTGATATTGATAGGGGATGACTACCTCCCGCACCAGCTTTTGATAGGCGGGCAGCAGGCCCTCCCCAGCCTGGAAGGCCGTTACCGGCACCTCGTGGCTCTGTTTCATGGATACTCGCTCCCTTCTGTTCTGGCCTGGGGCAGCCCCGGCCTTTGTCCCATCATAACACAAAGGGCTTGTACGGACAAGAGGGCAAAAGAAAAAGTCCACGGGCAGTGCTTAAAACTCCTCCGGCAATCCCGCGGCGGCTTGGAGCAGCGCCTGGGGCGTGTCGGCGAACGCCAGCTGCTGGAAGTACTCCCGGGGCATGGCCTGCTCCAGGTAGGGCAGGCTCTTTTCCAAATCGTTGGAGCGGCCGCCCACCGCCGGGCCCCGCAGCAGCCGGAATCCAAACTCCCCATAGAGGTGGACCGCCCGGAAGCAGCTGGGATGGGTGTGCAGGTAGATGGGGAAATCCTCGGGCCCGGCCTGGGCCAGCACCTGGGAGAGCAGCCCCCTCCCCAAGCCCAGGCCTTCCAGCTGGGGCAGCACCTTCAGCCAGTGGAGGGTGGTGATTTTGCCGTAGGCCTTCCACAAAAAGCAGGTGCCCACCGGGGTGTCCTGGCTGTCGCAGACAAAGAGGCACTTCTCAAAGAACAGCTTCCCCTTGTTTTGGTAGACCCGCTGGTAATAGTCTTGCAGGAAGGGGAACGACTCCGGGCTTTCGGCGTTGAGGGCCATCCAGGTTTCCAGCTCGTCCTCCCGGCAGAGGCGCACCGAATAGCCCGCGGGCAGCGGGGCAAAGGCCTCCCGCCGGAGGCTTTCGCACATCATAAACAGATTGTAGGCAGGGATTTCCAGCCCCATAGACAACACTCCTCTTGGGAAAAGCTTTGGGGTAAAACAAAAACGCAAGCTAGAAATAAGCTTGCGTTTTTCCTGGAGCGGAAGACGAGGCTCGAACTCGCTACCTCCACCTTGGCAAGGTGGCGCTCTACCAGATGAGCTACTCCCGCATCTTCAATTTTTTGCCGCTGTCCTTCAGCGCTCGTTTATTATAACCGATGGCCTCGGGAATGTCAACCCTTTTTTTGCAAAAAAACAGGACCCGGTTCCCAAATGGGATGCCGGTCCCTGCTTTTTCCAAGAAAACTTAAATCTTCTGGACGTTTACAGCACGCAGCTTGGCGCTGTTCTTGGGGTCGGGCTCGGTCTCGAAGGTGACCTTCTGACCCTCTTCCAGAGTCTTAAAGCCGTCGGCTACGATGGCGGAGAAATGCACAAACACGTCGTCGCCGCCCTCGTCGTTGGAGATGAAGCCATAACCCTTTTCTGCGTTGAACCATTTGACTGTACCGTTCATAATTCGGCACCTCCTAAGAGAGAATCGTATTAAGCTAGCAGTGCCGGCCGCCGGCAGCCCGGCGTAATAAGGCTTCGCGCTTCACCGAAGAGGGAGACCCCCGGCTTTTAAAAAAACTCACAGCTTGTGTAAATCATTCAGACAGGCAAATGACTTACATAAGCTGTGAGTTCATCTTTGGTGCTATCAGAATACAGCATCAGTGTATCATTGAAAAACGGCTTTGTCAACCTTTTTCCGGGAAAAACTTTGCGACAAAAACCGGGGCTTTTCCCCCTCTGGCGCCCCGTTTCAGAAGGTGGGGACAGCCGCCCCGGGGGTTCGTCTTTTTTCACAAAGGTGCGGGGAATCTCTTGTGGCCCCTTGCGGGATATAGTATAATAGGAAACATCTTTCTAACCTATGTAAAATGAGAATCCGCCCGCCACGCGGGCAACGCGATAGAAGGAGGGGGACGTTTATGCTGCAACCCAAAGCGCTGGCTGTGGTAAACGAGGTGCGCAAGGCCATCCTGGGGAAGGACGCCGTGGTGTGCAAGGTGCTCATGGCCATTTTGGCCCGGGGCCACATCCTGCTGGAGGACAACCCCGGCGTGGGCAAGACCACCTTGGCCCTGGCCTTTTCCAAAGCCATGGGCCTGGACTACAACCGGGTACAGTTCACCCCAGAGGTGATGCCCGCCGACGTGGTGGGCTTTTCCGTGTGGGACAGGGCCACGGGGAATTTCTCCTACCGGCCGGGGGCCGTGCTGTGCAACCTGTTTTTGGCTGATGAAATCAACCGCACCAGCGCCAAGACCCAAAGCGCCCTGCTGGAGGCCATGGAGGAGGGCCAGGTCACGGTGGACAACATCAGCCGCCCCCTGCCCCAGCCCTTCACCGTCATCGCCACCCAGAATCCGGTGGGCTCGGCGGGCACCCAGCTGCTGCCGGAATCCCAGCTGGACCGGTTTATGATGCGGCTCTCCATCGGCTACCCCTCCCTGGACCAGGAGGTGCTCATCCTCAAGCAGACCGAGGGCGGCCGCCCGGTGGACAGCCTGCGCCAGGTGGCCACCTTGGAGGAGGTGCGCCAAATGCAGGCGGAGACTGCCCAGGTCCACGTGGCGGAAGATTTGTACCGCTATGTGGCCACCTTGTGCGCCGCCACCCGGGAGCACCCCCTCATCCGCCTGGGGGCCAGCCCCCGGGCCGGGGCGGCTCTGATTCGCGCCTGCCGGGCCTCCGCCTGGATGGCCGGGCGGGATTACGTCATCCCCGGGGACGTGCACCTGCTCTACTACAACGTGCTGGAGCACCGGGTGATGCCGGACCCCCAGGCCCGCCTCAGCGACCGCACCATCCACGACCTGCTGGCCGAGGTGATGGAATCCGTGCCCCAGCCCAAGCTGGTATGACAAGGCGTTTTCTTTACAGATTAAATTTGAAATCCGCCAAAATTTTTCTGCTTCTTTTTAATGCTGTAAAGGCATTTCGCTTTTCGTCTTGCAAAAGAAACCCCGTCAGGAAGGAGGAGGCCTATGTGGAAAAGCCGGCTGTGCTACCTGCTGGTGCTGCTGTGCACCAGCGTCTTTTTCATCTGTTATAACGGGTACATCTCCCTGTATGTGTTCGTGCTCTCCCTGCTGTTCCCGGTGTTCGCCTTCCTCTTGTCCCTGCCGGGGATTTTGGGCCTGCGGGTGGAATTGCTGGCAGGCCGGGAGGGCCCCGGCGCCTCTTTGACGGGCACCAGCTGCGCCCGGAAGGGGGAGGCCATCCCCTTGCAGCTGGCGGTGTGGAACGCCACGCCCTTTTCCAGCGGCCGGGTGCAGGCCCGGCTGACGGTGGTGAACACCTTCACCGGCCAGCGGGAGGAGGAGCGCTTCTCCTTTACCGCGGGGCCCAGGCGCCAGGTGTTCCAGCACCAGCTCTCCTCCCGGACCTGCGGCAGGGTGGTGTGCCAGGTGGATAGGCTGTGGGCCTGCGACTATCTGGGGCTGTTCGCTTTGCCGGTGCGCCGCCCCCGGGGGCTCTCCGCCACCTTTTGGCCCACGGTGTACCCGTTGGAGCTGGAGGTGCGGGAGAGTTCCATCCCCGACAGCGAGGGGGAGCGCTACTCCCAGAAAAAGCCCGGCGACGACCCCACCGAGCTCTTTGCCCTGCGGGACTACCGGGAGGGCGACCGGCTCTCCCGCATCCACTGGAAGCTCTCCCAGAAAATGGGCCGCACGCTGGTGAAGGAGCTGGGCCTGCCCCTTTCGGACCACCTGCTGTTCCTGCTGGACTTAAACGGCGGCGGCCTGGAGGCGGACCTGCTGCTGGACGCCCTGGCCAGCCTCTCCAGCGCCCTGACCGAGGGAGAGCACGCCCACCGGGTGGCCTTTTGGGACGGGGCCGCCCAGAAGCTGCAATGCAGGGAAGTCACCCAGCCGGAGGACCTGCTGCCCCTGTGGCAGGAGGTGCTGGCGGCAGGCAGCGGCTCTCCCCTGCCCCTGGGCCAAGAGGGGGCGCTGCCCGCGGGGCTCTCCCACGTGCTGTACTTGTGCTGCCAGCCCCAGGGGCCGGTGCTGCTGGCCTTGGGGGACAAATACCCCAGCGCCCAGCTGACGGTGCTCCAGGGGGGAAGCGCCTCCAAGGAGGCCCCCCTGCCCGCCGGGGCGCGGCGGATTCTTTTGACGCCGGGCCAAGTGGCCCAAAATCTCAACGGACTGACCCTGTAAGGAGGTGGCTCCCGTGGCGAAAACAAAACAAGAGGCCGGAGAACAAACCGCTTTGCTGGACAAGCCCCGGGTGCTGTTCTCCGAGCCGGGCGGCGGCGCCCAGGTGCTGTTTTACGGGGTGCTGCTGGCCTTGGGCTGCACCGGGGCCCTGGGCTGCTTCTTTGGGGCCTTCCAGGTGCCGGTGGCGCCGCTGCCCGCTTTGGGGGTGGGCGCGGTGTGTTTGGCCTTTTCCCTGTTTTTATTTTTGACGAAAAAGCCCTCTTGGGTGGCCTCCTTGGTGGGGATTGCCCTGTGGGTGGGGGCGGTGTGGTATTTCTTTGAGGACTTGGTCCAGGGCTGCGCCCACACGGTGAACCTGGTGCTGGAGGCCTACGGCAACCGGCTGGGCGTCCTCATGCCCCAGATGGCCACCGACCCGGCCTTGACCCAGGGGCAAATCCAGCAGCAGTGCACGGTATTCTGCTGCCTGCTCACCTTCCCCTACCTGTTCTTTTTGGGCTGGGCCTTGGCCGGGCACAAAAGCGCCTTTGGGGCCTTCTGCCTGACGGGCCTGCCCCTGTGCGTACCCATGCTGATTTCCCTGGTGCCCCCGGCCCCCTATGTGGCGGCGCTGCTGCTGTTCTGGGCGGTGCTGCTGCTGTTCTCCCCCTCCTTTGGGAAGCGCCACCGCCTGCTGGAGGACCACGGCCGCTACCACGCCGCCGGCAACAACCTGGCCCGGCCCTCGATGCTGGGGCTGTTCCTGGCGGGGGTGGCGCTGTGCATGGGGCTCACCTACTGCCTGGTGCCCTACTCCACCTACCAGCGGCCCCAGGTGGCCGTGGACCTGTGGAACGGCCTTTCCCGGGGGTTTGGCATCCAGTCCTCCCTGCGGGGCGGGGTAGGCAGCGGCAACAGTCGGGTGAATTTAAACTCCCTGGGGGCCCGCTCCTACACCGGGGAAACCGTCCTGCGGGTGCAGTACCAGTGGCAGGAGCCGGAGGCCCTGGGCGCCGAGCTGCCCACCAACCGGGAAAAGGACTACCTGAAAAGCTTTGTGGGCAGCGTCTACACCGGGGAGAGCTGGGAGCGCCTGTCCGACGCGGACCAGCGGGAGCTCTCCAACCTGCTGCAAGGCCAGCGGCCCCAGACCTTGCCGGACCAGTTCTCCCAGCTGTTCACGCCCCTCAACAGCTACCGCTACCAGGTTTTGGTGGAGAACGTCAGCGCCAACCCCCGGTGCGTCTACACCCCCTACGGCCTGGTGGAAAGCACCGTGGACACCGCCCAGATGGAATTTGTGGACGACGGCTTTTTACAGTCCTCCCACTTTTTCGGGGGCACGCCCACCTACACGCTGGAGGGGCGGGGGCTTTCCAACAGCCTGGCCTACTATCCCAGCCAAGTGCAGTCCGCCATTTTAGAGGGCTACGCCAACAGCCAGGGGTACAGCGCCTCTGACATAGACTACTGGAGCCAAGTCCCTGGCATGGCCGATTTCATGGACGCGCTAACCGGCGAGCTGTTTTCCCAAAACGGGGAGTTTTTGGTGGAAAACCAAGACCTGTGGAAAATCCCTGCGGACTTGGTGCAGTACCTCAGCCCCCAGCAGCAGGAGCTGGCCCTGACCGTGGAAGCTTACAACGATTTTGTCTACGAGCACTACACCCAGCTCCCCCCGGAGCTGGAGGCCACCTTGCAGACCTATCTAACAGAAAACCACCTGAACAGCGGCGTCTTTTACGGGCCTTACTCCGACCCCTACGCCCGCAACCACTATACCCAAACCCCACTGCTTATCCAGCAGATCGCCAACACCCTGGCTGCCCAGTGCGTCTACACCTTGACGCCCCCGGCCCTGCCGGCAGGGGAGGACTTTGTGGAGTTCTTCCTGCTGGAAAGCCGCCAGGGGTACTGCGTCCACTTTGCCACGGCGGCCACGGCGTTGCTGCGAGCCATGGGCATCCCCGCCCGGTACGCGGAGGGCTACGCCGTCCCCGCCGGGGAGGAGGGCTGGGTGGACGTGCCCGACTACAACGCCCACGCCTGGGTGGAGGTGTACTTTGGGGGCGCCGGCTGGATTCCCTTTGAAGTGACCCCCGCCGGGCCGGATTCCCCCGCCGCCACCTTCAACGCCCGTCCCCAGGAGCAGGGGGCGGCCCCCACGGCCACCCCGGCGCCCACGCCCTCCCCCACGCCACAGCCTGTCCCCACCCCGGAGGCCCAAGCCCCCACAGCGCCCAGCGCGGCGCCCCAGGCTTCCGCCTCCCCCCTGCCTGGAGAGGCCGGGGCGGAAGGGGAAAGCGCCGGCCCCTGGGGCTGGATAGCCGCCGGCGCCACGGCGCTGGGGCTGCTGCTCCTGGCAGGGGCGGTGCTCCTGCGGCACAAGCTGGTGCTGAAATTCCGGCAGGAGCGGCTCCGCCAGCCTAACAGGAACAAGGCCGCCCTGGAGGCGTACGCCTTCCTCCAGCGGGTGCACAAAACCGCCAAGACCGCCCTCCACGGCTGGGACGACACCATCCCGCCCCAGCTGGAGGAGCTGGCGCTGAAAGCCCGGTTCAGCCAGCACGCCCTCACCCAGGAGGAGCTGGAACCCTTCCTGGTGGAGCTGGACAAGGCCCTCTCCCTGCTGCGGGAGCGCCTGCCCAAAGGCCGCCGGCTGTGGTGCCGCTATGGCCTGTGCCTCTTCTAAATAAAGAACACGCGAAAAGGGCCGCCGTACTGTAACGGCAGCCCTTTTTTTGCGGGTATTATTTCCTGTCCTGGCCGGTCATTTTGGTGAGCAGGCCTATGAGGGTTGCGCGCTCCTCGTCGGTGAGGCCCGCGGTGATTTCCCGGCCCCACTGGCCCATGTAAGAGCGGATGATGGGCACCAGCTCCCGGCCCTTCTCGGTGAGGTACAGGTTGTTCTGGCGGCGGTCGTTCTGGTTTGTCTCCCGGTACAGGTAGCCCAGGGCTTCCAGCTTTTTGGTGCGCCGGGCCACGTTGCACTTGTCGATGAACATGTGGTTGGCGATGCTGTCCTGGGTGGTGCCGGGGTGGCGCTCGATGTGGAGCAGAATCATGTACATGGCGCCGGAAAAGCCGTAATCCCGCAGGCGCTCGTTCATAAAGCGCTTCCGGCTGCGGGAGAGGAAGGTGACAGCCCTGCCCAGCTCCCGGGTGAAGTGGGAGGACCGCTCTTCCACGCGGGCCTCTTCAGGGGTATCCATAGCCGCTCCTCCTTCCCGGAAAAATCTGCTTTTTATTATAGCGCCCTCTGGTGGCGTTGTCAAAGCAAAATCCTGTTAAATGCCCTCCCTGCGGTAGACGCGGCACACCCGGCGGAAGCCCTCCTGGGTGCCGTCGGTGTGCATGGGCACTGTCACGTTGTACACAGAGAGCAGCTGCTCCCGCATTTGCTCCTCCCCGGGGAGAGGTTCCTCCAGCGGCAGCAGCAGGATGCGGTACTCCACCCCAAAAAGGTAGGCGTACCAGGGGGATTCCACGCAGCCGCAGCGGGTGTAAAACTGGATGCGCCGCCGGCGCGTCTCCCCCTCCTGGGGGGTGGGGGCGCTTTCCAGGCTCTCCGCCTCGATGTACAGGCAGGGCGCCTGCCCCAGGGCGGGCAGCTTTTGCAGCCCGTGGAAAAAGGCCGTGCCCACCCCCTGGCCCCGCCGGGCTGGGTCCACGGCGAAATAGTCCAGCAAAAGGGCGCCGGGGCACTGGATAAAGGTAGCGTAGGCCAGAATCTCCCCGGCCTCCTTGCAGGCGAATATGGAGTAGGCCCCCTGGTCCATCAGCCGCAGGATGCTGCCCCAGGGCCGCAGCTCGCTGGGGACAAAGTCCTCCCGGAACCTGGCCAAATAGAGCCGGTGGGCTTCTTCTCTCTCTAGGCGTTGGATGGTCACGGTCTCCTTCCTTTCTTTCTCAAAGGGATGGGCCCCGCGCTGGTTTGGCGGGTACCCTTCATTGTAGCAGAGGGCCAAGGTTTCCGCAAGGATGGAAATGCCAGGAAACACCTGTTCCCAGTTGCCTTTTCGACAGATTTCGTGTATAATGTGGCAAAGAAACTTTCTGTTTTTTGAAAAATCCCCCAAGCTTGGGCTGTTTTTTAGATTTTCTTTTGGAAAAGGAGCTGGATACACCTATGGATTTGACAAGAAAGCGCAACCTGTTCCTGGCCATCACGGTGGTACTGGTGGTGGCCATTGTGGCTGTTTCCGCGGTGATTTTGGTGCGCGGGCCCCGGGAGAGCTCGGTGGAGCTGGTCTCCAACAACGGCGACGGCACCGCCACGGTCAACGACATCAACGACGGGAACATGACCATCCCCTACTACGACATCAATGTGAACACCTACAAGCTCCAGGATTTTAAGGCCGGTTCCAACGGCACCATCGTCTACGAGGGCGGCGACTCCTTTGTGGGCATCAACGTCAACTCCCAGATGGGCGCCATCGACTGGGCCCAGGTGAAACAGAGCGGCGTGGACTTCGCCTTAATCCGCGTGGGCTGGCGGGGCAAGACCAACGGCAACATTGTGCTGGACAGCAACTTCCAGGCCAACATAGAGGGCGCTTTGGCGGCGGAAATCCCCGTGGGGGTGTACTTCTACTCCAAGGCTGTCACCACCGAGGAGGCCGAGGCCGAGGCCACCTTCGTGCTGGAGCAAATCCGCAACTACCAGGTGACATGGCCCATCGCCTTCTTCTGGGAGTACGACACCAACGACGACGGCAGCCAGGACCAGTCCTCCCGCACCATTGCCTGCAACGGCGAGCAGGTGACCAGCTTTATCAAGGCCTTCTGCGACAAAATCGAGCTGGCAGGCTTTACCGCCAGCTACTACGCCGACAAGACCATGGCCTACGAGACGCTGCAGCTGGACCAGCTGACAAGCTACGACCTGTGGTACGCGGAGTACCGCGCCCAGCCGGGCTTCTACTACGATTTCGGCATGTGGCAGTACACCGACGAGGGCACGGTTTCCGGCATCTCCGGCTCGGTGCCCATCACCCTTTCCTTTAAGAACTACCCGTCCCTGCGGTAAGCCCAGCGGCCACGCAGGCTTTTTCCGAAATTTCACAAAGGAGAAAGGCGGCTTTCTCCCTTTGTGGGCGCGTTGCAAAGCTCTTTCCCTTGCAACGCGCCCCGCTTTTTACAAGGAGGATGTATGGCTTCACGACACAGCAAGCAGCAACAGCAAAAGGTAAACCCCGTCCTGCTGGCCACCAGCGCCGCGGTGGCCTTGGTGGTGGTGATGGTTGTAGTGGTCATCTCCCTAGTTGGGGGCGGCGGCCAGGGCCAGGAGGAGGAATCCTCCGGCACAGGCGTTCCCGAGGGGATGGTGCTGGTCAACGACCTGTACGAGGGCCAGCGGCTGGTCCCCGACTTTGACATGGATTTAAACCAGTACGACACGGAAAAATTCGTGGAGGAGAACGGCTTCATCCGCTACCAGGACGGCAAGGCCGTGGCCGGCGTGGACGTCTCCGAGCACCAGGGCACCATCGATTGGCAGCAGGTGAAGGACGCCGGCTTTGAATACGCCATCTTGCGGGTGGGCTACCGGGGCATGACCGAGGGCGGCCTGAATGTGGACTCCACCTTTGAGCAGAACTACCAGGGAGCCACCGCCGCCGGGCTGAAGGTGGGGGTGTACTTCTTCTCCCAGGCCATCACCCAGGAGGAGGCCCGGGAGGAGGCCCAGTACGTGCTGGACACCTTAGACGGCCGGGAACTGGACTATCCCGTGGTGTTTGACTGGGAAATCCCCATCCCCAGCGAGCAGCTGCCCGCCGAGGATTTGCGCGCCTATGACATCAGCGGGGAGGTGGTCACCGCCATGGCCAAGGCCTTCTGCCAGGAGATACAGTCCAATGGGTACACCCCCTGCGTGTACACCAACAAGTCCATGGCCTACAACACCTTTAACCTGGAGGAGCTGAAGGACTTCCCCCTGTGGTACGCCGAGTACCAGCCCGCCCCCAGCCTGTACTACCACTTCCAGATGTGGCAGTACTCCGCCAGCGGCACGGTGCCGGGCATTGCGGGCAGCGCGGATTTGAACATCTGCTTTGAGCCATACTAATATAAAAATGCGCCGCGGGCCCTGGGAGAGGCCTGCGGCAGCTTTTTGGAAAAACGGCCTCACCTTTTCGCGGGGTGGGCCGTCTAATCCATAGGAAACTGGGAAAACTGCGGGAAACGCCCGCAGGAAGAGGGGAGGATGTTGTGGAGCGATTGGTGCGCAAGGCCCAGCGGGGCGATAAAAACGCCTTTATGGCCCTGATTGAGAAGAACCAGCTGGCCCTGTACCGGGCGGCCAAGGCCATCCTCCACCGGGAGGAAGACGTGGAGGACGCGGTGCAGGAGACCATCTGCAAGGCCTTTTACAAATTGAGCGACCTGCGGCAGCCCAAATACTTTAAAACCTGGCTGACACGCATTTTGATAAATTGCTGCTACGACCTGCTGCGGCAGCAGAAGGGCCTGGTGCCCTTGGAAATCCTCCCCGAGGAGGGGGCCAGCGACGAGCGGGAGACCTCTTTGGACGTGCAGCGGGTGCTGGCCGAGCTGGGGGAAAACGACCGCTTGGCGTTGACCCTCTATTACCTAAACGACCTGCCCATTAAGGATATTGCGGAGATGCTGCAAATCAGCGAGGGGGCCGTGAAGCAGCGGCTCTCCCACGGGCGGAAGAAATTTAAGGAAGCCTACGAGGAACGGGAAACGGGAAAGGTGGTGGCGCGCCATGCGAAAAAATGACCTGCAGCGGGATAAGGCCTTCCGGCAGCGTCTGGCCCAAAAGCTGGAGGTGGAGCAGCCGCCGGAGAGCTATTTCCAGGCGGTGCAGTCCGCCTTTGCTTCCCTGCCCGACGAGCTACCTGTAAAGGCCCGGCCCATCCACCAGCGGGTGCTGCGCACCTGCGCCGCCTTGGCCGCCTGCTGCGCGGTGGTGGTGGCGGGGGCCTTTGGCCTAAACCAGGTGAGCCCCCAGCTGATGGAGAGCATGCCCGGCATTGGCCAGATTTTCCAGGACTTCAACGAGGGGCGGGAGCCTCCTGTGCCCACGCCCTCCCCCACGCCTCCCTCGGAAACGGAGAGCCAGCTGGAGCAGCAGGAAGTCCAGCAGGAGGTGCCGCCCTTTGAGCCCCTCTCCGTCCCCTCCAACACCGGCGTTGGAGAGCTGACCATACAAAACGCCTGGAGCGACGGGCTGTACCTCCACCTGGAGCTGGAGCTGGCCGCCGAGGGCATACCCTTTGACACCGCATACGCCAATTCTATCAGCCCCTGTGACGACCCCTATGTGGAGGAGACAGACACCAGCCACCTGTGGATCAACAACCTGGAGGCAGAGAAAATCGCCACAATAGAAAATGGCTTGGGCTTTGTCTGGACCGGTGAAAGCACCGACGGCGGGGCCACGCCCGTCTACACGGGGGAGTGGGTCTACCGGCTGCCCCAGAACGCCGCCCAGGGGCCGGACTTGTCCGTCTCCCTGGAGGTGCCCCTCCTCTACACCCAGTACGATGACACAGATACCTACGCGCTGTTGGATATGAGTTTCCAGGCGGATTTCTCCGTGACCATGGACACCCGCCGAACCCTCATCTGGAAAAATGCCGTGGAGGACAACGGCGTCACCTTGGAGCAGGCCCGGGTGAGCCCCACCTGCGTCACCGCCACGGTGCAGGTGTCCAACTTTGGCAGCCTGAACTCCACCCTGCTGGCCCCCGTGGAACAGCTGGTTTCCGGGAGCGATAGGATGCCCCTGGGCATTTACGGCCAGCTGACCACCCCGGACGGCACCGTCCTGGCGGAGTGCGACAGCCGCTATCTGGAGAACGGTACGCTCCTCAGCTCCTCCAGCCCCGGCACTGTGCTGGAGGACGGCTCCACCAGCGGCACCATGGTGTTTGACGGCATCCCCACCGGAGAAAGCCAGGTGATTCTCACCCTGTACGAGTATCCCACGGGCATTGCGGACGCTTACGGCGCAGCCACGCCCATGAAAAACCGTGTAACGGCGGAGTTCACCTTTGACCTGGACCAAGGCGCCGTGTACCCCAGCCAGAACTACCTGGCCCAGGGCCGGGAAAAACTGGACGTGCTGACCAGCGCCCAGCTGGACCGCATCCCCGCTGGGGAAAACGGCTACATCTGCCAGATACCGGACAACTCAAGCGGCACGGTGGAAATCACCCTTTTCACCCAGGACCTGGACTACCGGGGCGTGACCTTGTACTGGTACAACGGCGATCAGATTATGAGCATGTATCCCTCGGTGCCCAGCAGCTCTCACAACAAGTTTGACGAGAGCTACCCCTATTACCAGGGGGACTACTACACCTACGGTGAGGTGGGCCTGGACCCCGCCTACACCAACGGGAAGACCTACAAGGCGCTGTACTTCCGCCTGGAGAACACAGGCTCTATGAACCTGACCTCCAGTGCCACGCGGTTCGCCTTAATCGACAACAACACCGGCGAAGTGCTGGTGGAGGACGTGATGCGCAGCGCCCTGGGGAACTTTGACCAAATCTTTGGCACCTCCTTGGAGGAGCAGCTCTACGGCGCCGCGGAGGGGGAAGGCACTGCCTCTGAGGTCCTTTCCTCTCCGTCCCCTTCGCCGCAGCCGGAGGAGAGCGTGGCGGACGCCTCCAGCGACATTGGATAATACAGCTAGACGCGAAAAAGCGGCGGGCTTGGAAAGCCTGCCGCTTTTTGCTGCGTGATATATGTCACTGGGTGATGGTGCCGTCCTCGTCCCAGAGGTCGTGCCAGCTGGTGGCGCCGGGCCACAGGAACACCTGGCCCTTAATCAGGCGGCAGTTCTTGTCGGCCTTGCGCAGGGTTTCCATCTCCTCGTCGGTGAGGGGGTCCTCCACGGTGGACTGGAGGTTGCTGACGTACTCGTTCTCGTGGATGGAGAAGGGGATGGGAATCTGCCCGCGCTGCACCGCCCATTTCAGGCAGATAATGGCGGGATGGACATTGTGGGCCTTGGCGATGGAGACAACCTCCTCCATCTGGATGTCGGCCACGTCGTCGGGGGTGGTGTCGCGGTCGGGGCGGGTGGGGCTGCCGATGGGACAGAAGCCAATGGGCTGGATGCCGTGGGCCACCACATAGTCGTACAGCTCGGGCTGCTGGAAGCCGGGGTGCAGCTCCATCTCGATGAGGGTGGGCTTAATCCGGCACAGGGGCAGCACGGCCTCCAGCTTGGGGATGGTCATGCTGGACATGCCCAGGTTTTTCACCAGGCCCATGTCGTACAGGCGCTCCATCTGCCGCCAGGTGGTCATAAAGTCCTCCACCTTAAAGGGGCGGGAATCGGGGTTGCGGGAATCGCCGTCGCACCCGGGGGCGTGATAGTTGGGGAAGGGCCAGTGGACAAAGTAGGCGTCCAGGTAGTCCAGCTGCAAGTCCTTCAGGGTCTTGGCCAAAGACAGCAGCACGTCGCCCTGCCAGTGCATGTCGTTCCACACCTTGGAGGCGATGAACAGCTCCTCCCGCTTGACAACGCCCTCCTGGAAGGCCTGGGCGAACACCTGGCCAATCTGGTCCTCGTTGCCATAGACAGAGGCGCAGTCAAACAGGCGGTAGCCGCAGCGGATGGCGCCCGCCACAGCGGCGGAAATCTGCTCGGCGGTAAAGCGGTCCGAGCCAAAGGTGCCCATGCCGATGCAGGGGATTTGCTGGCCGTTCAACAAAGTGCGCTTGGGTACTTTCTTGGGGTCAATCCATGCCATGGAATTTCCTTCTTTCTCTGGTAGATTTTTTTAGTGCTCCAGCTGTTCCACCGCGACCTGAGGCAGCAGGCGTTCCAGGTCCTCCGGTTGGAAGCAGCCGGTTTCTTTCGTCAGTGCGTTTGCCGCGGAGATGGCCACGGCGTAGCGGATGACCTGGGGCAGCTCCCAGCCCTGGGCAAAGCCCGTGGCGAAGCCTGCCACCATGCTGTCGCCGCAGCCCACGGTGTTCACCACCTGGATGCGGGGCGGCCGGCCCTGGTACACCCCCTGGGGGGAGACCACCAGCACGCCGTCCTTCCCCCGGGACACAGCCACGGCCCCGGCGCCCAGCGCCCGCAGGCTTTGGGCCGCCTGGATGCAGCCCTCCACGGTGGAGGTGTCCTGGCCTGTAAGCTGGCACAGCTCCTCGTCGTTGGGCTTGACCAAATCCGGGCCGCCGGGCAAAGCTTCCCGCAGGGCGCTGCCGCTGGAATCCACAATCACTTTCTTGCCCTGCGCCTTGGCCAGGCGGCACAAGGTGGCGTAGAAGTCCCCCGGCACGCCCTTGGGCATGCTGCCGGAAATGGCCACCACTTCCGCCTGCCCCAGCTGGCTTTGGTAGTCCGCCAGGAAGCGCTCCAGCTCCTCTTGGGAGACGGGGTTGCCAGGCTCCAGAAACTCGGTGCTCTGGTTTGTCTCCCTGTCCCGGACGTTGATGCAGCAGCGGGTCTCCCCCCGCACCTGGGTAAAGGCCGGGGTGATACCCGGGGTGGTAATCAGGCTTTGAAAGAGCTGGCCGTTATAGCCGCCCACAAAGCCCATGGCGGTGACGTGCCCGCCCGCCAAGGCGGCCACCCGGGAGACATTGAGCCCCTTGCCCCCGGCGGTGTTCACCACCTCCTGCACCCGGCTGACGCTGTAGGGGGCCAGCTTTTCCACCAGGTACAGCTTGTCGATGGAAGCGTTTAAGGTAACGGTTAAAATCATGGCGGGCCTCACGGGTTGACGAGCATAATCTTGCCGTGGACCTGCTCGGGGTGGTAAAACTCGGCAAAGGCCTCCGCCGCCTGGGACATGGGGTAGGTCTTGTAGATAAAGGCGGGGTCGAACTTCAGCTGGCCCGTGGCGAAGTAGTGGGCGGTGAGGGTCCACTCCTTGCCGGGGAAGGGCGCGGAGTAGCTCATCCAGCTGCCGGTGAGAAGGAACTCCTTGCGGTTCATCAGCTCCCACTGGGCGGGGGTAAAGCTCATGTCCTTGTGAGGGGTGCCGATAAAGCACACCCGTGCCTTGTTGGCGGCGGCCTCAAAGGCCATGTGCATGGTGACGGGGTTGCCCGCCGCCTCGAAGACATAGTCAAAGCCGTGGCCGCCGGTGAGGGCCTTGGCCCGCTCCATGTAGCCCTCTTCCCCGGTGTTGATGGCCTCGTCGGCGCCCATGCGCTTGGCCAGGGCCAGGCGGCCCTCGTCGATGTCAAAGGCCACAATCTTCTTGCTGCCGAAAATCTTGGCCCACTGCAAAGTGAAGATGCCAATGGTGCCGCAGCCCAAAATGGCCACGTAGCCGCCGCCCTGGTAGCCGTTGCACAGCAGCCCGTGGAGGGCCACGGTGGAGGGCTCGAACATGGCGGCCTGCTCGTAGGGGATGGAGGGGTCGTACTGGATGGCGTTCTGCGCGGGCATCACCACGTACTCGGCAAAGCTGCCCTGCTGGCGGCTGCCGATGAAGCTGTAATGCTTGCACAGGGAGAAGTTGCCCTGCTGGCAGTCGTCACACTTCATGCAGGGGAGCAAGGGCGCGCCGGAGACGGTGTCCCCCACCTGGACGGAGGTGACGCCCTCGCCTACCTCCACCACGTCGCCGGAAAACTCGTGGCCCAGCACCACCGGGTAGAAGTGGGCCCCATGGTGGAGCACCCGGGGCACGTCGCTGCCGCAGATGCCTGTGGCCCGCACCCGTACCTTCACCGTGCCGGGCAATGTCTCTGGGGTGGGGAACTCCTCGTAGCGGATGTCCTCGTTGCCGTGCAAAACTGCTGCTTTCATTGTTAGAGTGCCTCCTTACGCATGGTATCTTTTAAATCCTCGTAGAGCTGCCGGTACAGCCGGTAGCCCTGTTCGTAAGCTTGCCGGTGTTCTGGGTTGGGGGTGTGCTCCCGGGTGACGCGCACCGTGGCGGCCACCGCCTGGTCGAAGTCCCCATAGGCGCCCACGCCCACCCCGGCCAAAAGGGCCGCGCCCAGGGAGGTGGCGGCGTCCGAAGCGGGCACCTGGATGGACTTGCCGGTGATGTCCGCCTTTATCTGGGTCCACAGACGGCTGTTGGCGGCGCCGCCCATGGCCCGCAGCGTCCCGGCGGAGGCCCCGGCCTCCTGGGCCACCTCCAGGTTGTGCCGCAGGGAGTAGGCAACGCCCTCCATGCAGGCCCGGGCAAAGTGGGCCCGCGTCTTGGAGAAGTCGATGCCGTAGTACACGCCCTTGGCGTGGATGTCCCACAGGGGGCTGCGCTCCCCGGCCAGGTAGGGCAGGAACACCAACCCCTGGCAGCCTGGGGGGACGGCTTCCGCCTCCCGGTCCAGCTGCTGGAAGGAGCTGCCGCCCTGCTCCTGGGCCGCGGCGCGCTCGGCGGCGGCGAACTCCCGCTCGAACCAGTTCAGGGCGCCGCCGCCCCCCACCGTGCCCCCTTGGAGAAGCCACAGGCCCTCCACCACGTGGGCGCTGAGAATCAGCCGGGGGTCGGCCTGGGCGCTGTCCACGCAGAGGCTCATGCCCCCTGCCTGGCCGCCCTGCTCCTGGGTCTCCCCGGGGTGGATGACCCCCGCCCCCAAGGTGCCGCAGGCAGCGTCCAAGCCGCCGGCCACCACAGGGGTGCCCTCCAGCAGGCCCGTCTCCTGGGCCGCTTGTGGCGTGACGCCACCCACCACCTGGCTGCAGGAGACGATCTCCGGCAGCAAAGAGGGCTTTACGCCCAGCTCCTGGCACAGGGGGATGTCCCACTGGTTCCGGGCCACATTGTAGCAGGCCCAGCCATAGCCCTGGCTCTTGTCCTGGGTGACGGCCCCTGTCAGGCGGAAGGCCAAATAGCCGTTGGACTGGAGCACCTTCTCCGCCTTTTCATAGACCTGGGGCAGGTGCTCCTTGTACCACAGCACCTTGGGCAAAGTGTAGGAGGCGGACAAGGGGTTGCCGCTGCAGGCGAAAATCTTCCCGCCGCCCACACGGGCCTCCAGCTCTTGGCAGAGGGAGCCCGCCCGGGTGTCCATCCAGATGGGGGTGTTGCACAGGGTCCGGCCCTCCTTGTCCAGGGGGATGGCGCTCCAGCTTTGGCCGTCGATGCCCACGCCTGCCACCTCGCCGGGGGCCACGGCGCCGCTTTCCCACAGCCGCCGGAGGGCCTTGCACACGGCCTCCCACCACTGCTGTGGGTCCTGCTCCGCCCAGCCCGGCTGGGGGTAGAGCACCGGGTAGCTTTCGGCGGCCTGGGCCAGCACGCGGCCCTCCAAGTCGAAGGCAGCCACCTTGCAGGCGGAGGTACCCACGTCAATGCCTAATAACGCGGTTTTCATAGTCAGGCCTTTCCGTCGCAGCCGCACACCAGCATGCGCTCCATCACCAAGGCTTTCACCCGCTGGCGGGCCTCTTTGCCGTAGGCCTTGGGGTCGAAGGTCTTGGGGTTCTCCGCCAGCACAGCCTTGACGCCCTCGGTGTAGGCGGCGCGCAGCTCGGTGGCGAAGTTCACCTTGCAGATGCCCCGGCGGATGCAGTCCTTCACGTCCTCGTCGGAGAGGCCGGAAGCCCCGTGGAGCACCATAGGCGCCTGGAGCATCCCCCGCAGGGTGGTAATCAGCTCCTTGTTCAGCTGGGGCTTCTCCTTGTAGAAGCCGTGGGCCGTGCCCACGCCCACCGCCATGCTGAACAGGCCGCTCTCCTTCTCAAAGCGCACGGCCTCCTCGGGGATGGTGTAGCCGCCGTCGGATTCCAAGTCGTCCTCCTTGCCGCCCACACGGCCAATCTCCCCTTCCACGGGGACGCCCACGGCGGCGCACATCTCGCTGACTTTGTAGGTTAAGGCGATGTTCTCCTCCAGGGGCAGCTTGCTGCCGTCAATCATCACGCTGGTGTAGCCGGAGCGCAAAGCCTGGGCGCACAGGGCAAAGCTGTCGCCGTGGTCCAGGTGCATGGCCACCGGGACGGTAGCCTCCTGGGCCAGGGCAGCCACCATGGCGGCGTACATCCCCGTGCCGGCATAGCGCACGGTGGAGGGCGTTGTCTGCAAAATCACAGGGGCGCGCAGCTCCTCGGCCGCGCTGATGATGGCCTGGGCCATCTCCATGTTTTCCACGTTAAAGGCGCCCACGGCAAAGCCCTGCTCTTGGGCGTTGCGGAGCATCGAAACGGTTGTTGTCAATGGCATGGATACTCACTCCTCTAGGTTAGGGATAAAACGTTCCTGGCTCACAGGGGCCCCAGCGCTCCCAACGCGCCGGGCTGGTGGAAAAGCCAGAAAACAAAACGTTTTACTTTATAAGCACAGCCTACCACAAGCCCCAGGTTTTGTCAAGCCTTTTTTCCATTTGACACAGGGGCAATTCTGTGTTATCTTGACATACAGGAAGAAACGTTCCTAATTTTTCTGTGAAAAAGGAGGCACTGTATGGCCGCTACTATCAAAGACATCGCCAGGGAAACGGGACTGAGCCTGGCCACCATTTCCAAATATCTCAACGGCGGCAACCTGCGGGAGAAAAACCGGGCCGCTATTGAGGCGGCCATCAAAAAGCTGGACTACCACGTGAACGAATACGCCCGTGGGCTGAAATCCAAAAAGAGCCGCACGGTGGGCGTGGTGCTGCCGGAGATTTCCAACTTGTTCAACATGAAGATTGTCGCCGTGTTCGAGCGGGTGCTCCAGGAAAACGGCTACAGCGTCATTGTGACGGACTGCCAGAACAACCTGGAACAAGAGGCAAGCTCCGTGGACTTCCTGCTGAAAAAACAGGTGGACGGCATCATCAACGTGCCCATTGGCAGCAGCAGCCGCCACCTGCGCCCCGCCGTGGAGAAGAAGGTGCCTATCCTGCTGCTGGACCGCCCCCTGGAGGATTTAAACGGCGTGGCCAGCTGCGTGCTCATCGACAACCGGGGCGCCGCCCGGCTGGGTGTACGCCGCCTGCTCCAGGCGGGCCACCGGCGCATTGGGGTGCTGGTGGGCTCGGACGAGGTGCACACCGCCCAAATGCGCCTGCGGGGCTACCGGGACGCTTTGGAGGAATACGGCGTGGAGTACGACGAGAGCCTGGTGCGCCGGTGCGACCTCACCTTGGAGGGGGGCTACCGCCAGGCCCGGCGGCTGCTGAAAGCCAACACAGGCATGACCGCCATGTTCCTCACCAACTACGATTTGACACTGGGCGCCCTCATCGCCTTAAACGAGCGGGGGGTGCAAATCCCCGGGGAGATGTCCGTGGTGGGCTTTGACAACATCATGGATTTGTCCCGGGTGTTCCGGCCCTCGCTGACCATTGTCAGCCAGCCCCTGGAGCAGATTGGCCTCCAGGCCGCCCGGCTGATGCTGGACCAGCTCTCCGGCGGCAAGGACGCCACCCCCATGACCATCACCTTAGCCGCTTCCCTAAAAGAGGGCGGCTCGGTGGAAGCTCCCCCCGCCCAACCGTAACCGTAAGCATAGAAAAAGCTGCCGTGGTTTCACGGCAGCTTTTTTGCGTCTCTCAGGCAAACACTTCTATCTTGCAGATGGGCGTGGCCTCCCCGGGGAAGCGCACCCGGATGAACCGCGCCTGCTGGCCCAGGTTGTCCAGGGAGACGTCCGTCACGGCGGGGCGTTCACCGGAGTTGTAAATGGTCCGGAAATCCTCCCGGGTGTGGGAGAGGGCCACCTCCACCGCGTGCTGGACCATCCCCCGGAACACCACGTGGATGCCCTCCACGTCCTTGGTGCCCTCCAGGTCCACCATCACCCACTGGCCAGCCTCTGGGGAGGCGGGCTTCCAGCAGGTTTCCCACTGGCCGTCGGTGACGTTTTTCGCCGGGCACTGGGAGTCCTCGCCGCTGGCGAACACCGGGCGGTACAGGCCGATCTCATCCAAGGCCTGGCGCGGGGGCGGCCCCATGACGCTGGGCGGCGCCGGCAGGGGCACCAGCTCCCGGCCGTCCCAAGGGCTGTCGCCGGTGACAAGGAGCTGCAGCTCCACTGGGGGAACGCCCTCCGCCTGGGCCCGGATGACCGTCTCCCCGGGGTAGAGGGCCCGCAGCTCTATGGCGCCCATGCCGTCCAGCAGGCTGCCCTTCTCCCCGCTCATCTCGTACACCTTCCCCGTGGGGAACACAGCCCCGCCGGAGACGACCTCCAGCCGCACCTGCTGGGGGGACAGCATGCGGCGGCCGTCCTCCCCCAGCAGAGACACCACCAGCTGGACATCCTGGGTGCCGTCGTCGGTGAGCTCCAGCCTGTCGGCCGTCAGGGAAAGGCGGGCGGCCCTCCCCTCCACGGCGTGCTCCGGCCGGGGGATGCCCAGCAGGTTCTCCCGGTACCAGTGCCAGGTGTCCAGGGGCAGGCGGTAGTAGTCAATCATGCCCATGTGGCCCATGTCAAAGAGGATGCTCCCGTGGTGGAACCCGCACCACAGGGAGATGCCCGAGCGCCAGGGGTGGGGCTGCTCCACGCCGTCGGTGTAGTTGGGGGCAAAATTCCCGGGCCTGTCGCTGACCGAGCTGCCGTACTCCGACACAAAGTTGGGGAAGCCGGGGTCGTGGAAGATGGCGGCGCCGTCGCCGTTGTAGCCGGCCACATCCCCCAGCACGTCGATGCCGCCCCGCTGGGCCCCGCCAATGGCCGCGGGCCGGGTGGGGTCCAGCCGGTGGGAGGCCGCCACCAGTTTTTGCAGCAGGGCTTTCATCTTCTCCGAGGTGCCCGCGTCGGTGAAGAAGGGCTCGTTGCACATGCTCCACACCACAATGCTGGGGTGGTTCCGGTTGGCGCGAATCATCTCCTCCAAAGAGCGCAGGCAGCTTTCCTCAAACTCCGCCTCGTCCTCCTGGCGGATGGGGTAGGCGCTGGCGGTCCAGTAGCCCTCCTGCTTGGGGCCGCCTGTGCCCCAGAAGCAGTTCTCCGACCAGAACAGCACGCCCTGGCGGTCGCACTCCTGGGCGAACACCGTGTGGTGGGGGTAGTGGGAGCCCCGGATGAAGTTCATGCCGCAGTCCTTAATGAGCTTCACATCCCGGGCAATACCGGTGTGGGTGACGGCGTCGGACCAGCCCGCGTGGTCCTGGTGGACGTTGGCCCCGTGGATTTTATAGGGCTCCCCGTTGAGGAAAAAGCCCTCTTTGGCCGTAAAGGCGCACCACCGCACGCCGAAGGTTGTCTCCTGGCGCTCGGGCTCCTGGCCCTCCACCGAGAGGGTTGTCTCCAAGGTGTAGAGCTCCGGGCTCTCGGGGCTCCACAGGTGGGGGGCAAGCACCTCCAGCTGCTGGGTGAAGGATTCCTTTTTCCCAGGGGCGGCTTCCCCGCGGGACTCCGCCTGGGCCACCGCTTCCCCCTGGTACTTCACCACGGAAGAAAGCCGGAAGGGCCTATTCTGGGCGGTGAGGTTCTCCACCTCGGTCTGCACCTCCACCAGCGCCCGCTCCCGGGAGGCTTGGGGCGTGGTCACCCAGACGCCCTCCCAGGCCACCCGCACCGGGTCGGTGACAAGCAGGCTCACGTCCCGGTAGATGCCGCCGTTGAACACGTGCTCCCCGGCCCGGGGCGCCTGGCGGGAATCCCACAGGTTGTTCACCCGCACGAACACCAGGTTCTCCCCGGGGCGCAGCAGCTCGGTCATATCCACCACAAAGGGGGTGTAGCCGCCCTTGTGGCTGCCGGCCAGCTGGCCGTTGACGTAGACCTCCGCCATCTGGAAAGCCGCCTGGAACTCCAGGGCCACCCGCTTGCCAAGCCAAGCCTGGGGCAGGAAAAGGGACTTCCGGTAGCAGCCGTAGCCCACATAGAACTGGCCCTCCATAAAGTAGGGGATGCCAAAGGAGTGGGGCAGGCAGATGTCCGCCCAGGCGCTGTCGTCAAAGGCAGGGGCGGCTGCCGCGGGAAAATCCCCGTGGCGGAATTTCCACCCCTTGTTCCACAAAATCTGTTCTCTTGCCATAGCTTTTTCTCCTTTTACCCTTTCTCATAGAGCCAGGCCTGGGCGCTGAAGTCCCTGTCCGCCTGGCCAAAGGTGGCCACCACCTTGCAGCCCTCCGGCAGAGCGGGCAGGCCCTGGGGGGAGTTCTCAAACCGGTGGTACACCGCCAGGCCCTGCTTGTCCAGTTCCCGCAGCACCAGCTGGCTGCCCTGGGGATGGTTGTAGCTTTGGGGCTCACACTGGTGGAGGACGGTGACGCCCTTTTGGATAATCTCCGCGGCTTTGCGGTAGAAGTCCATGCCCTCCTCCACAATGTCCCACTGGCGCTGAGACAGGCCGTGGATGTCCCCGCTGAGGCACATGCGGCCCAGCAGCGTGGCGGCCAGGGAGTAGTGCAGCCGGGCGTCGCTGTCCTCCACGCGGAGCACCGCCCAAATCTGGCTCTGCTCCGGCTTGATGGCCCGGTGGAGGTTGGCCGCGATGATGGGGATGGAGGTGGTCTCGTGGGCGTCGGAGAAGCTGGCCTGGCTCACCAGCTCCATAAAGGCGGGGCTCAGCCGGTGGCCGCCGCTGGAGCAGTTCTCAATGACAATGCCGGGAATCTCCTCCCGGATTTTCTGGAAGAACCGCTGGGAGGCCGCCACCTTCCGCTGGAGGCCGTCCCCCAGGCTGTGGCCGCCGTCCACGCCCAGGCCCATGGTCTCGTTGTAGTCCACCTTGAGGTAGCCAAAGCCTCCGGCCTTCAGCTGGCCGATGACCTTTTCGGTGAGGTAATCCACCACCCAGGGGTCCTCCATATCCCAGAAGCGCCGGCCGCCCACGGTGAGGGGCACGCCGTCCTTTTTCACCAGGTGGGTGGGGTCGTTGTAGTGGCGGCTCTTGGGGCCCACGGATTCCATCTCGAACCACAGGCCGGGCACCATCCCTTTGGAACGGATGTAGTCCGCCGCCTCTCGCAGGCCGCCGGGGAGGCGCTGGGCGTTCACGTCCCAGTCGCCCACGCTCAGGGGCCACTCGGCCCCCTGGCCGTACCAGCCGCAGTCGATGACAAAGAACTGGATGCCCTTGCCCTCCAGCCTGTCGGCAATGGCCTTGAGGTTTTCCAGGTTGGGGTTGCCCCAGGTGGTGCAGTACTCGTTGAAAAGGATGCCCATGTGGTCGTCCACCGGGGAGATGGCCGGGTGCTGGGCGGCCACCAGCCGGGCGCAGGCCTGGTACAGGTCCTCCCCCTGGGCGATGACGGCCTGGGGCGTGGTGAAGCTCTCCCCCGGCGCCACGGTGCGGGTCCAGTGGCCGAACTCCCTATCGGCCAGGCCGCCGGTTACGGTGAGGCGCCCGCTCTTCTCCCGGCAGGAAACCTCCATCTGCCAGGAGGCACCCACATAGAGCTGTACGGCGGTGACGTGGCCGGTGCGGCTGTCCTCCAAGGCCAGGAAGGGGAAGTACTTGCGCACCGGCATGGAGCCCACAGTGCCAAAGCGCTCGGCGCGCACGCCGTGGCCGCTCCAAGAGGGCTCCAGGTGCAAATCGTACACGGTCTCCCGGCGCAGCTTGCCCTCGGCGCTCCAGAAGGACTGCAGGCGGTAGATGGCGTCCGCCTCCACGTCCTGCAGCGCGAAGGAGGCCAGCATCTCCAAGGTGACAGCTTCCCCGCTGTGGTTGGCAAACTCCGTCCACACCCGCAGGGCGTCCTGCTCCTGGTGCTTGTGGACTGTCAAGGCCAACCCCTTGCCATTCTCATAGCGGAGGGAGGACGGGTCCTCCCCCACCTTTTCAAAACCCCTGATGGTGGCGCTGCCCGTAAGGGTGAGACCGCAGCCAAACCCCGAGCCGTAGGTATCGCCCACCAGCTTCATCTCGGTACAAAGTTCCATGAAAACTCTCCTTCCCAGTGTGGGGCGCGCAAGGCCCCTATTCTGATACGTTAAACGCGGCGTCCATTCAAAAGACCCGGCGTTCCCTCCGGGCGCCGGAATTCCCTCTCACGGGGCCGCACCTCCATTATAAGGGAATATGGGGAAGATGCAAGGGACATTTTTCGCCTGAACCGCACTTTCTTTTGCAAGTCCCGCACAAAAAAGCAAAGGCATGCCCGCATCACGCTATTTTATCAAAACGTTTCGATTTTTCTCGCTAAAAATCTTTGAGATTCACAGGTCATCCCCTTTCTTATCCCGCATATCTTGCTTTTTCTCGCAAAAACGCCCGTTAAAAGAAACAAAAACAATCATTTTATATTGACACAAACCGCTCTATCTGCTATGATTTTTTCATCCAACTCCAAGGAGCAACCCCAGGGTTATTTCCGAATCGATACAATTTTTTAAAACGGCGACCGGCCTTGCGAAGGCCGGCCCATTCTTGTATCCTATACCTAGATTTCTTTTTTAAGGAGTTGTTCTATCATGCTGCAATTGTGGTATCAAAAGCCCGCCACCTACTGGGAGGAAGCCCTCCCCCTGGGCAACGGCCGGCTGGGCGCCATGGTGTGGTCCGGCGTGGACCACGAGACGCTGTCCCTCAACGAGGACTCCCTGTGGTCCGGCTATCCCAAGTGCGCGGACATCCCCGGGGCGGTGGAGTATTACAAGCAGGCCCAGCAGCTGGCCCGGGAGAAGAAGTACTCCGAGGCCCAGGAGCTGCTGGAGGACATGTTCCTCAGCGACTACACCCAGAGCTACCTGCCCCTGGCAGACTTGAAGCTGGAGCTGGAGCACCCCCAGGGCGATGTGGAGAACTACCGCCGCAGCCTCTCGCTGGAGGACGCCATCTCCCGGCTGACCTACACCATCAGCGGCACCACCTACACCCGAGAGGCCTTTGTCTCCGCCCCGGACCAGGCCATTGTGCTGCGCATCCAGGCGGACAAGCCCGGCTCCATCACCTTGAAGGCGCGGTTCGACTGCCGCCTGCGTTCCTCCTGCACCATTGAGGACGGCCGCCTGGTGCTGGACGGCGTGGCCCCCTCCCAGGTGGACCCCTCCTACCTGGGGGAGACGCCCAACCCCATCGTCTACGAGGAGGACCCCCAGAAGAAGGGCATGCGCTTCTGCGCCATCCTGGAGGCCCAGGCCCAGGGCGGCACCATCCACCCCTGGGAGGACGCTTTGGAAATCGCCGGCGCGGACAGCGTCACCTTGCTGGTGGCGGCCCAGACCAGCTTTAACGGGCCCTTCCGCCAGCCCTACCTGGACGGCAAGCCCTACAAGGAGCTGTGCCTGAAAGACCTAAACGCCGCCGCTGCCCAGAGCTTTGAAGCCCTGCGCCAGCGCCACGTGGAGGACTACAAGTCCTACTTCGACAGGGTGTCCATGAACCTTGGCCCCGACGAGGACGACGTGCCCACCGTGGAGCGCCTGGCCCGCTGGAACGAGAACGTGGACCCCCAGCGGTATGCCTTGCTGTACCAGTACGGCCGCTATTTGATTATCTCCGGCTCCCGGCCCGGCACCCAGCCCACCAACCTCCAGGGCATTTGGAACAAGCACCTGCGCGCCGCGTGGAGCTCCAACTACACCATCAACATCAACACGGAGATGAACTACTGGCCTGTGGAGACCGCCAACCTTTCCGAGCTCCACCAGCCGCTGCTCCAGTTCCTCCACGACACCCTGCGCGTCACCGGCGCCCACACCGCCTTGACCCACTACGGCGCCCGGGGCTTTGTGGCCCACCACAACACGGACATCTGGGGCCTTTCCAACCCCGTGGGCAACCACGGCCGGGGCACAGGCAGCTACGCCTACTGGCCCCTGTCCGCCGGGTGGCTGTGCTCCCACGCCTTTGAGCACTACCTGTTCACCCAGGACAAGGACTTCCTGCGGGAAACGGGCTATCCCATCATCCGGGACGCCGGCCGCTTCTTCCTGGACGTGCTCATTGAGAACGCCGAGGGCAAGCTGATTTTCTCCCCCTCCACCTCCCCGGAGAACGTGTTCATCTACAACGGCAAGCGCTGCTCCGTGGCGGAGACCACCACCATGACCATGGCCATCGTCCGGGAGACCCTGGAGAACCTGGCCGCCTGCTGCCAGATCCTGGACACCGACCCCGACCTGGCCAAGGAAGTCCACGCCGCTTTGGAGCGCCTGCCCCAGTTTAAGATTGGCTCCCGGGGCGAGCTGCTGGAGTGGAACGAGGAGCTGGAGGAGGCCGAGCCCGAGCACCGCCACACCTCCCACCTGTACCCCGCCCACTTGATTTCCACCGACGGCACCCCCGAACTGGCCAACGCCTGCCGCCGCACCTTGGAGCTGCGGGGCGACGAGAGCACCGGCTGGGCCCTGGCCTGGCGCATCAGCCTGTGGGCCCACCTCCATGACGGGGAGCACGCCTACCAGGTGCTGAAAAAGCAGCTGCGGCCCATTGACGGCAGCCTGCCCCAGTACTCCCTCTCCGGTGGCGGCTCGTACCCCAACATGTTCGGCGGCCACCCGCCTTTCCAGATCGACTCCAACTACGGCGCCTGCGCAGGCATTGCCGAGCTGTTCCTCCAAAGCTGGGACGGGAACATCGACCTGCTGCCCGCCGTGCCCAAGGCCCTGGGCACCGGCACCATCCGGGGCCTGCGGGCCCGGGGCGGCGTCACCGTGGACCTGGACTTCCGGGACGGCAAGCTGGAGCAGGCCGTCCTGACCAGGACCGCCGCCGGCCAGGAAGCCTTCACCCTGCGCTACGCGGGCAAGGAAAAGGCCGTCACCTTGGCCCAGGGCCAGCCCCTCACCGTGGCCGGCTCTGAATTCTGAGGCCGCCATGCGCAAGATTCTTTCCCTGCTGCTGGCGGTGGTGCTGCTCCTCCTGGCCTTGGCGGGCTGCTCCCAGGCCCAAGAGGAAGAGCCCCTGCCGGAAAGCATTGAAATCAACTTCTTCTACAACGAGCCCTGCGGTGCCTGCCACGACCAAATCAACGATTTTTACGACATGTTCAACACCCAGCTGGAGGACGTAAAGGACAAGTACCCCTACGATTTGCAGGCATACAACGTGTTCCAGGCTTCCGCCTCGGACAAGATGTACACCGTGCTGGAGGGCCTGGGCTACCCCGAGGAGCTGATCAGCTCCCTCACCTACCCCATCCTCACCATCAACGGCAAGGCCTACCTGGGCACCGACTCCATCCAGGAGTCGCTGCGGGAGGCGTTCCTCACCGCCGGGGAGGACTTGTTCGAAAACGGCCGCGGCGTGTACGACCCCCTGGAGGAGCGCACTGTGGCCCAGCAGCTGGAGGACTATCCCCTGGAAAAGGGTAGCGCCACGGCGGTCTACTTCTACCGGCTGACCTGCGAGGAGTGCATCCAGACAGAGGAGGAAAGGTTGAAACATTGTGATTTAAGTACCATTCCGAAAAAGAGCGCACAAAACCACGCCCCCTAAAAGCGGGCGAAAAATGAAGTTATGCTTAAAGCCTAAGCAGTAGTTGGAGCAGTCACCAGATAACCTTGCCGCTGGAGAATAAAGATGGCTTCTTCCACGGAAACCTCACGGTGTGCAGGTGGCCGATCACCCTTGCGGTAGAGTTCAGGGTTGTACGGCTCATTCTTCTTAAGCATGTTGTAGATAGCCGTTAGGAGCATCCTGGCAATGGCAATAATAGCCTTTTTATGTCCCCGGCGTTTTTTGAGAGCGAGGTAGCGGCTGCGGACTTCCGGGAATCGTTTGGCTCGAATAGCACAGAGAGCGCACTGGACCAGCAATGGCTTGATGTAGGCTCCAGCCCGGCTGATTCTGGTGGTTTTCTTCTTGCCGGCACTCTCGTTGTTCTGCGGCGTAAGCCCGGCCCAGGAGCAAAGGTGCTTCGAGGTGGGAAACACGGACATATCCACTCCGATTTCAGAAATGATGCCGATAGCGGCAAAGGATTGGATACCCGGCGCCGTCATAACAAGGTTGAGTTGAGGAAGATATTTCTCAGCAGTGGACAGGATCAAGGATTCCAGATTGAGTTTGCACAGTTCAAGGCTGTCCATGTGGGAACGGATGATGCGGAGCTTTTCAGCCTGTTCTTCACACATCTCTCCATCCACGGCGGCGAGCACCTGTTCATTGGATGCTTTCATGCCTTTCGTGCGGAAACCAGAAACATCCGTGATTTTTGCTGTTGGGTTTTCCAGAATCCTGGTTGTAATTGCAGAAGCGGCTTTACCGAACACATCCGAGAACACATCGTCCAATTTGAAATTGGAGACGGTCAGACAGTTCTGTGCCCGGTTTTTCTCGCCGGTGGTAAAGTTGGTGAGTTTGCAGCGGTAACGCACCAAATCCCGAAGCTGGCGAATATCTGCCGGAGGGATAAAACTCCCGGCGACAAGGTCGTGCTTGAAAATGTCGGCGATCCATTTGGCGTCCCGTTTGTCAGTCTTCTTACCCCGAATCGCTTTCACATATTTGGGGTGAGCAAGAACAATGTTACAGGTTGGTTCCAGAATGTTGTAAATGGGGATCCAATACTTTCCGGTAGATTCCATGCACACATCTTTGCAGTTGTTTTCAGATAACCAAGCCGCGCACCGGCGCAGATCCCCGGTGAAAGTGGAAAACCGCTTACTTTTGTAAGTTGTCACCCCCTGGTCATTGGTAGAGGCAATACAAGCCACGACAAAGGATTTGTGGACATCCATCCCGCAGCAGATACGGTAAACGATTTTAAGCATAACACATCCCCTCGAAAAAGTATTTGAGGGAACAGGCAGTTCAACTGTCCGGTGGACAGTTGAAAAGGACGCTCGCTGAAAGATTGAAGTAGTCCGTCTCTCCAAAGATAAGGTTACAGGGTGCAAAGCCCTACTCATTGGTGCTTGAAAGAGTGTCCAGCACACATATTCATTCAGTCCAACGCAAGGTTGAGCCTACTCACCTTCACGTGCTCTGTAGTGTGCCTGCCTCCTCAAGTACATTCTAACAAATTTACGACTTGCTGTGTCCGAGACACTATGTTTCATTCTCTTTGGTGCCTTGGAGCGCAGCGGAAAGGAATGGTCATATTCATGGACTCTCTGCCGGAGCAGGTGGAGGCGGACGGCAAGAGCTATCCCCTGCAAGTGGTGCGCATCAACACACGTTCGGGCAGCAACAACGAAATCCTCCAGGCCTTTTTCGAGGCGTACCAGGTGCCGGAGGAGGACCAGATGGTGCCCATTGTCTTCACCTCCCAGGGCTACCTGGCGGGGTATGAGGACATCACCCAGAACCTACTGCCCCAGCTGGAGGCAGGCGCCGGGCTGAACTTCCAGTACCCCGGCTGAACACACAAGGAGGAATACCTATGCTGAAAGGAATCCCGGCCATTCTGCCGCCGGAGCTTTTGAAAATCTTAATGGAAATGGGCCACGGGGACGAGCTGCTCCTGGCCGACGCCAACTATCCCCGCCTGGGCCAGCCGGAGCGCGTCATCCGCTGCGACGGCCACGGCATCCCGGAGCTGATGGAGGCCATCCTCTCGCTGATGCCCCTGGACAGCTACGTGGAGCACCCCACCACCTTTATGGCGGTGCTGCCCAACGACCCCTATGTCCCGGAGATTTGGGACACCTACCGGACCATCGGCGCCAAGCACGAGGAGCAGGGCCTGCGGGAAGAGGCCATTGACAAGTACACTTTTTACAAGCGGGGCGCCCAAACATACGCGGCGGTTGTCACCGGCGAGCGCGCCCTGTACGCCAACGTCATCTTGAAAAAGGGCGTTGTGAAAGAATAACAACAAGCTTGGGGAAACCATAGAAAAAGAGGCTGCCACAGCACGGGGCAGCCTCTTTGTTTTTTCGGCAGGGCCTCACTCCAAGGCGAAGGACAGCAGCGCGGCGCTGCCCGGGCCCACATAGGTGAAGTACAGGGCGTTTACCCCGTCGGGAAGCTCCACCTGGGTGGAGTAGTCCTTCCACACGTTGGTAAAGCGCACGGGGATTTCCCCCAGCACCGGGCCGTCCCAGCTGGTTTTAATCTGGAAGGCGCCGCTGCAGTAGCCCCGCACCCGCAAAGTCACTTTGGTGACTCCCTGGCAGTGGAAATACTTGTAGCCAGCGGTGGCAGAGTGGATCATGTTCAGGATGTAGCCGGGCTCCTGGTCGCCGTCCCGGCCGTCCTGGGTGACCCGGGGGCAGTGGACGTCCACCCAATACTCGTTGCCGGCAATGCCGCCGGAGTAGGTGGACTCCCAATCGCAGAACAGGTTGCAGGCGATGTGGGCGGGATAGGTGCCCTTGCCCACCAGGGGGCCGCCGTTGAGGCCGCAGGAAGTCATCTCCACCTGGGGGATGGAGCCGTCGGGGAGGATTTGAATCTCCTGGGCCATGGCCTGGCGGCTGAAGCTGGTGCCGTTGGTCTGGCGGTGGTAGAAGATGTACCACTTCTCCCCAATCTGCACCATGCTGCCGTGGTTGTTGCCGCCGTAGTACATGGGCTTGTCCGCGGGCTTGTAGGTGCCGATGCCCAAATCGTTGTTGGAGATGATGACGCCGCCGTACTGGAAGCCCTGGGTGGGGGACTTGCTGGTGGCGTAGCACAGCTCGTGGAACACCACGGAGGAATAGATGAAGTAGTAGGTGTCCCCCGCCTTGCGGATGGAGGGCGCCTCGAAGAACTCGTGGCCCTCAAAGCCGCTGCCCTGGCTGTAGGGCTGGCTGGGGGCGATGAACACAGGCTCCTGCCGGATGGTGAGCATATCCGGGCCCAGCACCGTGCACATGGGGCCGTGGCGGCTCTTGTCGCCGGCAAAGCAGAAGCCGGTGTACAGGTAGGTGTTCTCCCCCTCGGTGAGGACGCCGGGGTCAAACTGGGGCTCGTCCCCTTCCCGCTCGCCCAGCAGAGTGCCGTCGGCGTAGTGGACGTAGCCGTAGAACTGGAACTTTCCCGCGGGGGAATCGCATACCGCCACGGAGACCACGCTCTTTTTGTCCAGCACATAGTAGAGGTAGTACCGGCCGTCGGGGCCCTGGGTGACGTCCGGGGCGTAGAGGCACATGCTGCCGTCGGCGTTGAAGGGGTCCTGGGTCTTTTCGTAGATGACGCCCTCGTAGCGCCAGTTGCCCAGGTCGTCCACCGGGGCGGACCAGGTGACGTAGTCGTTCAGGCAGTAGGCGTGGCCGTTAAAGCGGTCGTGAGAGCCGTAGATGTACACCCGGCCGTCAAAGACGTAGGGCTCCCCGTCCGGGATGTACTCCCAAGAGGGAAGGTAAGGGTTAAAGGCTTGCTGTTTCATGAAAAAACTCCTCTCCGGCTGGCGGGGAAAGCCGCGGCCTGCCGCCAAACCGTTTCTATTTTTCCGCTCTATTATACCCCACCTTGCCCCCGGAGGCAACGTCCATTTTCCGGCGGGCGGGGACAGTGGGACAGGCCGGAATTTTTCTTGTGAAAGTTTGGCAAAACGATTGAGTTTTCTGGCCAGTAATATCTCGCCACACGCTTTTCATAATTTTACCGAAATCCCCTTGAGAAACCCCGCGGAATACTGTATAATAGACAGAAATAGAACTTGTGTACCGGGAGGAAAGATTCCATGAAAGAATTTGTCATGAGCAAAGACAGCCCCATCGTCTCCACCCCCAAGGGCAAGCTGCGGGGCTTCCGCTTTGACGGTGTGGACCACTTCTACGGCATCCGCTACGCCAAGGCAAAGCGCTTCCAGATGCCCGAGCCCGTCCCCGCCTGGGAGGGCGTAAAGGACGCCGGCAGCTACGGCATGAACTGCCCGGTGCTCAGCGAGCCCATGCCCACCGGCGAGGTGCTTATCCCCCACCGGTTCTGGCCCTCCTCCGAGCACTGCCAGTACCTGAACCTGTGGACCAAAAGCTGCGACCCCGGCGCCAAGCGGCCTGTGCTGTTCTGGATCCACGGGGGCGGCTATGCCTCTGGCTCCGGCATGGAGCAAATCTGCTACGACGGCTTCAACCTGGCCAAGGACGACGACGTGGTGGTCGTCACCGTGAACCACCGCTTAAACGCCTTTGGCTACCTGGACCTGTCCGCCTTTGGGGAGAAGTATTGGAACTCCGTAAACGTGGGCATGGCCGACCTGGTGGAGGCCCTGCGCTGGGTGCGGGACAACATCGCCTGCTTTGGCGGCGACCCGGACAACGTGACCATCTTCGGCCAGTCCGGCGGCGGCGGGAAAGTCACCGTGCTGGGGCAGATCCCCGAGGCCGAGGGCCTGTTCCACAAGATGATTGTCATGTCCGGCGTGCTGGGCGGGCCCCTGTTCCACGCCCCCTATGACGCCAAGGCCCTGGCGCTGGAAATCCTGAGCAACTTGAACATCCCCGAAACCCAGGTGGAACAGCTGGAGAAGGTGCCCACGCCCCAGTTCATCTGGGCGGTAAACAAGGCCGTGAAGGCCCGGGAGGCCCAAGGCGACCGCATCAACTGGGCGCCCCAGCCCAACAGCTACTATACCTGCGACCCCTTGGAGGGGGACTTCAGCGCCGCCTCTTTGAAGGTGCCCACCATGGTGGGCAGCGTGTTCTCCGAGTTCAGCTCCTTCCAAAGCGGCCCGGACTACAGCGCCCTGTCCACCGCGGAGCGGGAGGAGCTGGTGAAAGCCCGCTTTGGCGCCGAGGGCGGGGAGAAAATCCTGGCAGCTTTCCGCAAGGCCTTCCCCGGCATGAACGAGGCTTACGCCCTGCACTACGACACGGCTTTCCTGCCCCCCACGGTGGAGTACGTGGAGAAAAAGGCCAAGGAGGCCAGCGCGCCGGTGTACAACTACCTGTTCAACCTGGTGTTCGACTTAGACGGCGGCAGGGCCGCCTGGCACTGCTCGGACATCCCCTACTTCTTCCACAACGGGGAGATGGTGCCCGTCTGCCACCAGGAGGCCGGCGACATGCTGGACCAGGTGATGTCCGGCGCCTTTGTGAACTTCGCCCGCACCGGCAACCCCAACTGCCCGGGCCTGCCCCAGTGGGAGCCCTGCTCCGAGGGGAAGCTTGTCACCATGGAGTTCGGCCCCACCTGCGCCGCCAAGGTGAACCTCCACCAGGAGCTGCTGCCCTTGGTGCTCCAATACCAGCCGCCCTTCACCCCGCCTGCCCCCGCCCCGGAGGACGATGACGAGGAAAGCGGCAACGCCTGGGTCTTCTAACAAAACAAGCGCCCGGCGGTTCAGCTTGGACCGCCAGGCGCTTTTCTTTGCCCATCAGTTGTTGACATAGAGCTGCTTGTAGGGATTTTTCGTGTTGGGCCGCAGCACATAGTAGTGGGAGGCGAGCAGCGGCTCCTTCTCCACCTGGAAGCGGCGGCAGTACTCCTCCACCAGGGGCCGCAGGTGGGAGATGTCCTCCTCCGTGGCCTGGGATACCACCACCTGGGCAGGCAAATCGGGGGGCAGGTGGGTGGTGCGCAGGTAGATGCGCCCGCCGTGCATCCCCGTGCCGCAGAAGTTTCCCACGGGGCAGCGGTCCTCCCAGCCGATGCCCAGCACCACAATGGTGCCGCCCGCCTGGTACTCCCCCAAAAAGCTGCCGCACCGGCCGCCGATGACAATGGCAGGCACTTTCTGCTGGTACTCCTTCATGTGGATGCCGCAGCGGTAGCCCGCGTCCCTCTCGATGTAGATGGAGCCGCCCCGCATGGCGTAGCCTGTGGCGTCCCCGCTGGAGCCGTGGACGATGATTTCCCCGCCGTTCATGGTGTCGCCGGTGGCGTCCTGGGCGTTGCAGAACACCTCCACCGTGGCGCCGTCCAGGTAGGCGCCCAGGGCGTTGCCCGGCACCTGGTCCACGGAATAAAAGCCCTCTCCGGCCCCGGCGGCGATGTACCGCTGGCCCAGGGCAAACCTTGCCTGTGTTTGCATGATGTGTCCCCCTTTTGCGCTGGAGCATCCTCCGCCCTGGAACAGGGCTGCGTGACGCCAGCGCTTTTCTTTCCTGCAAAAGCAAAAAGAGACGCCCGGCACCTCCCAAGGGCTGTTTTCCTCGGGAAGCGCCGGACGCCTTTGTCCGTTGCTAAAAAGTATACACCACACCCGGCGGAAAGTCAAGACGCTTTTGCACAGCACAGCGGCACATCTTGCAGAAACAATTTCACCAGAGGCTTTCAATAAAAGGGAAACCGGCTGCCGCGCCGTCGGAATCGCTGTCCGAAAAACCGTATCATAAAAAGTGCGCCACAAAATTTCTGTACGCTTTTCCGTACTGCAATTTACTTTCCGCTGTCCCCATAATTGGACAGCACCCGGGCGGAGGGGTCGTCTACATCGCATCCCTCCCACTCCTTGTTTGGCATCCAGAAATCCACCACCATTTGGCTTTGGCCGGGGTAGTATTTCTCGAAGATGTCCCGGTAGAGCAGAGACTCTTTTGTAAAGGGCTGGGCGTGAGTGTAGGATTTTCTCCCCCGTTCAAAGGCCTCGCCGGTGTACTGGGTTTCGGCGTACGCCTTGAGGTAATCCACCATAGAGTGGCCCACCGCGTCGGAGAAAGCCGCTTTCTCCCGCCAGAGAATCTCCGCGGGCAGGTAGCCTCCATCTTCAAAGGCGTGGCGCAGCAGGTACTTGCCCTTGCCGTAGCGGTTCACCTTCAAATCCGGGTCCAGTGCCATGACGTAGGAGACGAAGTCCAAATCCCCAAAGGGCACCCGGGCCTCCAGGGAGTTGACGGAGATGCACCGGTCCGCCCGGAGCACGTCGTACATGTGCAGCTCCCGCAGGCGCTTTTGGGATTCCTCCTGGAAAGCCAGGGGGCTGGGGGCGAAGTCCGTGTACTTGTAGCCGAACAGCTCGTCGGAAATCTCCCCGGTCAGCAGCACCCGGATGTCCGTCTGCTGGTGGATGGCCTTGCACACCAGGTACATTCCCAGGCTGGCCCGGATGGTGGTGATGTCATAGGTGCCCAGCAGCTGGATGACCTCCTCCAGCGATGCGAGGATGTCTTCCGGCGTCATGTACACCTCGGTGTGGTGGCTGCCGATGTAGTCCGCCACCTGCCGGGCGTACTTCAAGTCGATGGCGTCCTGGCTCATGCCGATGGCAAAGGTGCGGATGGGCTGCCGGCTTTTCCGGGCGGCAATGGCGCACACCAAAGAGGAGTCCAAGCCCCCGGAAAGGAGGAAGCCCACTTTGGCGTCGGCCACCAGGCGCTTCTCCACGCCGGCTATCAGCTTCTCCCGGATGAGGCCACAGGCGTCCTCCAGGCTGTCGTAGGCAATCACATCCACCTTGGCGATGTCCCGGTAGCAGTGGAACGCCCCGCCCTGGTAGTAGTGCCCCGGCGGGAAAGGGCGTATCTCCCCCACCAGGCCCACCAGGTTCTTGGGCTCGCTAGCGAAGACGATTACACCCTTGGCGTCGTAGCCGTAGTACAGCGGCCGGATGCCGATGGGGTCCCGGGCGGCCAGGAACTCCCCCCGCTCCCCGTCGTAGAGGATGCAGGCGAATTCCGCGTCCAGCATCTGGAACATCCCCGTGCCGTACTCCTTATAAAGGGGCAGGAGGATTTCACAGTCGCTGCCGCTGCGGAAGGTGTAGCCCTTTTCCTCCAGCTGGGCCCGCATGGCCGCAAAGCCGTACAGCTCGCCGTTGCACACCGCGAAGCTGCTCCCCAGCTGGAAGGGCTGCATGCCGGTGGAATCCAGCCCCATAATGGCCAGGCGGTGAAAGCCCAGCAAGCCCTTGCCCACATCCACCACGCGGGTGTCATCGGGGCCGCGGGAGAGGGTCCTGTCAAACCCCCGTTGAAATGCCGCAAAATCGGCGCCGCGGCCGCAGTAACCCATAATAGAACACATAAACAATCCCTCCAATCTTCATGTTCAGCAATCCTATAGGGCAAGTGCTGCGCTCGCGGTGCCACCTATATTGGTTCTCATTTTCCAAGCCTCCTGCAAGGCTCTGCCCTCTCACGCGGGGCGGGGCGGCGCGCCTACTGGGGGGAATCCCCGTTCAGCTTGCGGCTTGAAGGGGGTTCTTCCAAGGGGACCTGCCGCGCGGCTCGCACCTTCCCGCACTCTCTGGGGACAGGCTGTTCCTTGTACTTTTCCCTTCTCAAACGCCTTTCGGAAAAGAAAAAGGCGCCTTTGCCTGTGCCAAAGCACACACAAAGACGCCCTTGTCTCTATGTGTGGTATTGTACCACCCCGCGGGCACGCTGTCAAGGTTTTGCGCATGTTTGTGAAAGTCTCTCAAATACCACGAAAAACGCCGCCTTTTCTTGCCCAATGCTGTAAAAATTCTCTCACCCCCCTTGCAAAAAACTGCATTTTCTAGTATCCTAGTAGGCAAGAGGTACGTACCTCTTGCTCTCTGGGAGGAGCACTCTGTTTTATTTCTTTTATAAAGGAAGGAACCGGCTTATGAGCAAGATTATCGTCAACAAGCAGGACAAAAAGAGCACCATCAACAAGAACATCTACGGCAACTTCTCCGAGCACCTGGGCCGCTGCATCTACAACGGCATCTATGTGGGAGAGGATTCCTCCATCCCCAACGTCAACGGCATGCGCACCGACGTGGTGGAAGCCCTGCGGCACATCAAGCTGCCTGTGCTCCGCTGGCCCGGCGGCTGCTTCGCCGATGAGTACCACTGGGAGGACGGCATTGGCCCCAAGGAGAGCCGCAAGCGCATGGTGAACACCAACTGGGGCGGCGTGGTAGAGGACAACTCCTTTGGCACCCACGAGTTTATGGAGTTCTGCCGCCAGGTGGGCTGCGAGCCCTACATCAACGGCAACGTGGGCTCCGGCACCGTGCGGGAGATGAGCGAGTGGGTAGAGTATATGACCTTTGACGGCGAGTCCCCCATGGCCAACCTTCGCCGGGAAAACGGCCAGGACGAGCCCTGGAAGCTGAAGTACATCTGCGTGGGCAACGAGAGCTGGGGCTGCGGCGGCAACATGCGCCCCGAGTACTACGCCGACCTGTACCGCCACTACCAGACCTTCCTGCGCAACTACGGCGACAACAAGCTGTACAAAATCGCCGTGGGCCCCAGCAACGACGACTACCAGTGGACCGACACCCTGATGAAGATGGCCGGCAAGTATATGGACGCCCTCACCCTCCACTACTACACCGTGCCCGGCAACGATTGGCAGCACAAGGGCTCCGCCACGGAGTTCACCCAGGAGGATTACTACATCACCCTGCGCAAGGCCAACTTCATGGATGAGATAATTACCAAGCACGCCCAGATTATGGACCGCTACGACCCCGAGCACAAGGTGAGCCTGCTGGTGGACGAGTGGGGCACCTGGTTCGACGTGGAGCCCGGCACCAACCCCGGCTTCCTGTACCAGCAGAACACCATGCGCGACGCCATGGTGGCCGCCCTCTCCCTGAACATCTTCAACCGCCACAGCGACCGCGTGGCCATGGCCAACATTGCCCAGCTGTGCAACGTGCTGCAGGCCGTGGTGCTCACCGAGGGCGACAAGATGGTGCTGACCCCCACCTACCACGTGTTCGACCTGTACAAGGACCACCAGGACGCCACTTTGCTGGGCGCCTTTGTGGAAGAGGGCCAGGCCGGCGAAGGGGAGAACACCATCCCCATGCTCAGCGTTTCCGCTTCCGAGGACAAGGACGGCGTGGTGCATGTCACCGCCGCCAACCTCTCCGCTACCCAGTCCTGCCCTGTGGAGCTGGACCTGCTGGGCGGCCAGATGGGCACCGTCACCGGGAAAATCCTCACCGGCAGCATGGACGCCTACAACGATTTCGACACCCCCAACACTGTGTCCATCCAGTCCATGGAGGGCATCACCGTGGAGAACGGCCAGGCCCGCTTCACGCTGCCTGCCTGCTCTGTGGTTGAAATCACCTTGGCATGACCCAACGGGTCTGCAAGCGCTGCCTGCTGCGGGAGCTGGACGGCACCTACTTCCAGTCCATCTACGAGTACATCCAGAACCTGCCCCCCCAGTGGAAGGCGGACCAGGAGACCTACGCCCACCGCCTAGCGCTGTGCAAGGCCTGCGGCCACCTGGTCAACGGCATGTGCGAGCTGTGCGGGTGCTTTGTGGAAGTCCGCGCCGCCAAGATAAACCAGCACTGCGCGGAGACCGCCCAGCGGTGGTAAGCGCGCTGTGATACAAAACAAAAAAGGACTGCCGGTAACGCGGCAGTCCTTTTTATGTTCTATAGGGGCTCAGGGGTTCTCCACCAGGATTTCCCCATCGGCGCCGGGGATGTCCCGGATGATCTCCCCCACCTGGGGCACGGTGATGCGGCTGCCCGTGAGAGGGTTCTTGATGCTGAGGATGGGCGCGGTGAGGCTGGCCTGGACGTGGGAGCGCTCAAAGGCCAGGTCGCAGTCCACCATCTTGCAGTTGATGAGCTTGAGTCCCTTGCAGTAGCACAGGGGCTGGGTGCCGATGATGGTACAGTTCTCAAAGGTGACGTTCTCGCAGTACCAGGCCAGGTACTCGCCCTTGACGGTGCTGTTGCGCACCACCACGTTTTTGGCGTGCCAGAAGGCGTCCTTGGTGTCGAAGTCGCAGTCCTCGAACACAGCGTCCTCGATGTACTGGAAGGAATACTTCCCCTTCATGCGCACGTTGGTAAAGCGCAGGCCCGTGGAGCGCATCATGAAGTACTCCGCCTGGGCGTCGCAGTCCTCCATCTCTATATTGTGGACGGACCAGCCAAACTCCGGGGAGACGATATCGCAGCCGGTCATCTTCACATCGGAGCACTCCCGCAAAGCCTTGATGCCGTGGAGTTTGGTATCCGCAATGGTAATGTGGTGGGAATACCACAAAGCCGCCCGGCACAGCTCCGTCATCTCCGAGTTGCGGATGGTCAAATGCTCGTCGTGCCAGAAGGGGTACCGCAGGTTGAAGAAGCAGTGGTCCGCCTCCACGTCCGCGCACTCCTTGAAGGCGCTTTCGCCGTCGGCGGGGCCGTCAAAAATGCAGTCCTTTACCAGGGTGTCCCGTAGGCCGTAGAGGGCCCGCTCCTGGTCCAAGGTTTTGTTGGCAATGGTGTTCATCTATATACCTCCCATACTCGCTCATTCTTTTGGGGATTCCTTTTCCATCTGGTACACCAGGTAGTCCAGGCACTGGATGCGCCGCTCCTCCCGGTGGACCTTCTCCAGCAGGCATTTCCTGTGCTGGGCAAGGAGCTGGAGCTGGCCTTGCACATCCCCGGCGTCCCCCAGGGCCAAAAAGCGCTCCACCGTCTCCCGGCAGCAGCCGGCGTCCTTTAGATTCTGGATGACCGCTTGTTCCGAAGCCTTCACAGGGCCCTCCCCCTTCCATCCACGCGGCAGCCCTGCTTCCTGTCTATTATACCCCAGGCTCCAGGGAATGGCAAATGCCTAGGCCGCATGGCCGCCCATAGCTTTTCTTTTCTGCATCCCTATAATAGCACCCAGGCTTTTAAATAGCAAATACTTGGTTTAAATGGGCATGCATAATTGATTTTTATAGAAATTTGTGTCATACTTAAGGGAGGAAAAAGGAGGCGTTTTCAATGGAGCTTCGCGTTCTGCATTATTTTTTGGCAGTGGCCCGGGAACAGAGCATCTCCGCCGCGGCCCAGTCCTTGCACCTGACCCAGCCCACCCTCTCCACCCAGCTGAAAGCCCTGGAGGAGGAGCTGGGCAAGCAGCTGCTGGTACGGGGCACCAAGGGCTCCCGGAAAGTCACCCTCACCGAGGAGGGCATGATTCTCCGCAAGCGCGCCGAGGAAATCCTCACCTTGGTGAACAAGGCCGAGGAGGAAATCGCCCACTCCGACGACACGGTGGTGGGCACGGTGTCCATCGGCGCCGGGGAGACGGACATTGTGCGGTACTTCGCCAAGGCTGCCCGGACCCTCCAAAAGCGGTACCCGGACATCCGCTACCAAATCTCCAGCGGCAACGCGGAGTACGTGCTGGAATACCTGGACAAGGGCCTCATTGACTTTGGCCTGGTCTTTGGGGAGGTGGACCAGCGGAAATACCAGTCCCTGCCCCTGCCTGCCAAGGACACCTGGGGCGTCCTCATGCGGCGGGATTCCCCCCTGGCGGAGAAGGAGGCCATCACCCCCCAGGACTTGTGGGACAAGCCCCTGCTGCTCTCTCACCAGCGGGGCGGCAGCGGGGCCCTGTTCCGCTGGCTAAAGCGGGACGCCTCCCAGCTGAACGTGGTGGCCACCTACAACCTGGTGTACAACGCCTCCCTGCTGGTGGACGAGGGCCTGGGCTACGCCCTCACCTTGGACAAGCTCATCCACACAGAGGGCACAGACATGTGCTTCCGGCCCCTCTCCCCTGGGATGGAGGCCACCGCCGCCATTGTGTGGAAGAAGTACCAGGTGTTCACCAAGGCGGCGGACACCTTTCTGCGGTGCTTAAAAGAGCAGCTGCCCCAAGAAAGTTAATTTTACATACCGCAAGAATCTATCCTTGACAAGCTTGCCGCTCTCTTGTATACTCAAAACATACCAACCGAATGAAAAGGAGGTTTCCCATGGCCCGGAACAAATACCCCGAGGTCACAGAAGAACGGATTTTAGAGGCTGCCCAGCGGCTCTTTTTGGAAAAGGGCTATGACAACACCACCATCCAGGACATTGTGGACCAGCTGGGCGGGTTGACCAAAGGTGCGGTGTACCACCACTTCAAATCCAAAGAGGAGATTCTGGACAAGGTGAGCGACCGGATGTTTTTCCAGAACAACCCCTTTGAAGCCGTGAAACAGCGCGGCGACTTAAACGGCCTGGAAAAGCTGCGGGAAGCCGTGCGGCTGAACCAGGCGGACGCTTCCCGCACCAACCTGACCCTGCAATCCTTGTCCCTGCATAAAAACCCCCGGCTGCTGGTGGAGATGATAGACTCCAACCGGCGCGTCCTCACCCCCTACTTTTTGGAGCTGCTGGAGGAGGGCAACCGGGACGGCTCCTTGCACACAGAGTATCCCCGGGAGATCGCCGAGCTGCTGCCGGTGCTCACCAGCCTGTGGCTGATGCCCAGCCTATTCCCCGCCACCAAGGAGGAGATGAAGCGGAAGTTCACCTTCCTGGGGGAGATGCTGGAGCGCATGGGCGTGCCCCTGTTTGACGAGAGCATCCAGGCTGTGGTGGACCAGTTCTTCGACCAAATGCCCGATTTTTCATAAGCCTGCCGCAAGGCAGCTTCTTTTTGGGAATTTACATTCATTCGGTAGGTATTAAAGTTTCTTGGAGGTGTTCGTATGACAGAACGGCAAGCAGTACGATGGATGGACAGTGCCGCGGGCAGGTGGGAGAAGCGCCTCACCCGCGCTTGGGAGGGTCGCCCCCTTCCCTGGGCGGGGCTGGACCTGGCGCTGTGGCGCCTTGGAAAGGGCAAATCTTTGGCGGCGCGGCTGGCGGCTTTCCTGCTGGCCGGAGGGCTTACCGCCTTGTTGGGGAGAGTGCGGCCATGAAGCAGCTGTTCACCCGGAACTTCACCTTGCTCCTTTTGGGGCAGGCCAGCTCGCTGCTGGGAAATTACACCCTGCGGTTTGCCCTCTCCATGTTCGTGCTGGAGGAAACCGGCTCCGCCGCCACCTTCGCGGGGATTTTGGCTGTCTCCATGGTGCCCACCATTTTGCTCTCCCCTTTGGGCGGTGTGCTGGCAGACCGGGCCAACCGGCGGAACATCATGGTGGCCCTGGACACCCTCTCGGGGCTGGCGGTGCTGGGGGCCATGGCCCTTTTCCCCCTGGGCGACAGGGTTTTCCTCACCGGGGCGCTGCTGGTGATTCTCTCCGTCTTGGGTGCCTTTGAGTCGCCCACCGTCCAAGCCTGCGTCCCCCAAATGGTGGAGGAGTCCCAGCTGCTCCGGGGCAATGCCCTGGTCAACCAGGTTTCCTCCCTGGCTTCGCTGGTCACGCCCTTTCTGGGAAGCCTGCTGTACACCGCGGTGGGCCTGTCCCCCATCTTCCTGGGGACGGCGGTTTGCTTCTTTCTCACGGCGGCGCTGGAGTGCTTCCTCCGCCTGGGAAAGCAGCCCGCCAGGCCCAAGGAAAGCCTTGGCGCCATCCTCAAGGGGGACCTGGCCCAGGGGGCGTGCTTCCTTCTGCGGGAGGAGCCGGGCATTGTAAAGCTCCTGCTGCTGGCGGCGCTGGCCAGCTTCTTTGCCGCGGGGACGGCTGTGGTGGGCTTCCCCTACCTGGTGCGCACGGTGCTGGGGCTCTCGGCGGAACTCTACGGCGCAGCGGAAAGCGCCCTGGGCGTGGCGGCCATCCTGGGCGGCGTCTGCGTGGCGGCGCTGGGGGAACGCCTGCGGCTGCGCTCCCTGGCCTGGGTGCTGGGCGGCATCGGCCTTTGCCTGCTGCCCTGCGGGGCCGTGTTCCTGGTGCCTGCCAGCGCCTTGGCCCGCTACGCCGTGCTGCTGGGGATGTTCTTCCTGCTCCAGCTGGGGTGCAGCTTGTTCTCCACCTGCGCCATCTCCCTCATCCAGGCCCGCACCCCAGAGCGCCTCATGGGCAAGGTGATGTCCTGTGTGTTCACCCTGTCCCTGTGCGCCCAGCCCCTGGGCCAAGTGGTGTATGGGTTCCTGTTTGACCAGTTCGCCCAAGCGGTGTACTGGGTGCTGCTGCCCAGCGGGCTGGCGCTGTGGGCGGTGGGAATGGGGGCCCGCCATTTCTTCAAAAGCCTGGAAAAAACATAAAAAAGAAGCCCTTCCACAAGGAAAGGGCTTCTGGCGTATTTACAGCTTTCTTTATGCGTTCATGCGCTTCAGGGCGTTGCTGCGGATGAGGTAGCGCAGCACGTTGCAGGCGCCCCGCTGGAGCTCGGCCAAGGTCAGGCCGCCCTTGCGGTAGGACTCCAAAGCGGAGGGGTCGGGGGTGCCGGCGTGGTCAATGGCGCCGGGCATCAGCACGTCCACCTGGGCGCGGATGCGGTAAGCGCTGTCCCACAGGTCGGGGAAGTCCGGGTCGGGAGAGGAGCGCATCCACCAGTCGGTGATGACAACGCCCTCGTAGCCCCACTCGCCGCGCAGCACGGTGGTGCACAGGTCGTAGTTGTAGTGGCTCCACACGCCGTTGATTTTGTTGTAGCTGGACATGATATTCTGGGGCTTGCCCTCGGCAATGCAGATTTCAAAGCCCTTCAGGTAGATTTCCCGCAGGGCCCGCTGGGACACCTGGGAATCGTTGTAGGCGCGGTTGGTCTCCTGGTTGTTGCAGGCAAAGTGCTTGGGGCAGGCGGAGACGCCGTTCTTCTGCAGGCCGCGGACCATGGCGGCGCCGGTCTTGCCGCTTACCAGGGGGTCCTCGGAGAAGTACTCAAAGTTCCGGCCGCACAGGGGGTTGCGGTGGATGTTCATGCCGGGGCCCAGGAGCATATCGCTGCCCTTCATCACCATCTCACGGCCGTGGGCCTGGTAGAGGCTCTCCACCAGCTGGGGGTTCCAAGCGCAGGCCAAAGCCGTGCCGCAGGGCAGCAAGGAGCAGTAGTACTGCAGCCGGATGCCGGAGGGGCCGTCGGTGGTGGTGGCAGGGGGCACGCCCAAGGCCCGCAGGCTCTCGGTGATGCCGCCCAGCACGCCGGCGTTGCCCAGGGCGCCCAAAGAGCTGCCCATGATATAGTCGCCGTGGCTCAGGGCCTCCAAGTCCTCGGGGGTGAGCTGGGCCACAAAGTCCTCCATAGAGGCCAGGCCGTCGGCCACGTCCTGGAGTTTGATGCCCTTGTCCCCGGTGAAGGGAATCTCCTGGGGCATATTCTCCACAATGCGGTCCTTCAAGGAGCGGGTGGCCTGGGGCACAGGCTCGTAAGCCACCTGGCCGTCCTTGTTGACCATGCGCTCAAAGGGCACCACCGGGGCGCAGACCTCTTCCAGCTGGGAGAGCACCCGCAGCTCCGGCACAGTGACGGCGCCCTGCTTCTGGGCGGCGCGGACATCGGAGCCCACATACACGGCGTAGTCGCCAGCCTCCAGCACCCAGGCGTCCTTGTGGCCGGTGGCGCCGGAGTCGTCAAAACTGGCCAGGTTGTTCACAGGGAACTTCATATCCAGCACCTGGCATTCCCCGGGCTGGAGCAGCTTGGTCTTTTCATAGGCGCACAGCACCCGGGCAGCTTTGCCCAAAACGCCCTGGGGCGCGGCGCCGTACACCTGCACCACTTCCTTGCCGGCGTAGCTGCCGGTGTTCTTCACGGTGGCTTTCACCCGGACGGTGTCGCCGCACAGCTTCACCTGGACATTCTCCAAAGCGAAGGTGGTGTAGGACAGGCCAAAGCCAAAGGGGAACTGGACCTTGTCCTGGGCGAAGGTCTCGAAGTAGCGGTAGCCCACGTAAATGTCCTCGGCGTAGACGTTGGCATCGTTGCCCAGGAAGTTGGAGGCGCTGGGATGGTCCTCATAGCGGTAGGAGATGGTGTCGGTGAGCTTGCCGCAGGGAGTCACGGCGCCGGTGAGCACGTCGGCCACAGCGTTGCCGCTCTCCATGCCGCCCTGCCACACCACCAGCGCGGCGGAGATGGGATACTCCTCCAGCCAGGCCAGGTCCATGATGCTGCCGGAATCGATGAGCACCACGGTCTTTGCGAAGGCGCCTGTCACCTGGGTGAGCAGCTTCCGCTCCGCCTCGGTGAGGTAATAGCTGCCGGGCTCCAAGGTGTTCTCCCGGTCCTCGCCGGCGGCGCGGCCGATGACCACCACGGCGGTCTGGCAGCGGCTGGCGGCCGCCTGCACCTGGCTGTCCTCCAGGGGCATCTCCTCAAAATAGCGGGGCCAGTTGCCCCAGAAGCCCATAAAGGGCTGGTTCTCCTCGCTCCACTTGGCGTAGGTCTGGGCCAGCTCCTGGTCCACCTGGACGCCGGCATTCCCCAGGCCCTCCATCAGGTTGACAGTATAGGGCGGGTTCACGTCGCCGCCGGAGCCGTAGCCCACGTAAAAGTAATCCAGCTGCACCCGTCCAAACACAGCCACGGGGGCATCCTTCTGCAGGGGCAGGGCGCCGCCCTGGTTCTTCAGCAGCACAATGCCCTCGGCGGCCGCCTGACGGCACAGGGCGGGCAGGTGCTCCTCAATCACTTTCTCACCAAAGACCGGCTTGCGGGTTTCCTGCATCAGCTGGTCCAGGTTATCCAGAAACTCCGGGGGTATCTGGTCCAAGATTTCCTTGGGGATATTGTTGATATCCATGTTTGTTCCTCCTTTGTTTTCTTTAAAAAGGCTTACTGCTATTATCTTACCCTATCCCTTTCTGGGCGTCAAGAGCGGCTCTTTTCGCCAGAAAACTCTTTCGCATAAAGAAAAGCCCGGATACAAGCGCATCCGGGCTTTCCCCCCAAAAAAGGGAATTTCATCAAACTGTAGGCGTTCCCAGCGATTAGCCCTTCACAGCGCCAATGGCAATACCTTGGACGAACCACTTCTGCACGAAGGGGTAAATCACCATGATAGGCAGCACGCCCATCACAGTCAAGGCCATACGCACAGCCGTAGAGGGCAGCTCCGCAGCGTTCATGTTACCGCCGCCTTGGGCCTGCTGACGCAGCTGGTCCAAGTTACGCTGGATCTTCTGCAGCAGCACCTGGATACTGTACAGGTTGTCATCGTTGATGTAGCACAAGCCGTTCATCCAGTCATTCCAATAGGCCAGGCCAACCAGCATGCCAATGGTGGCAATGATGGGCAGAGCCATGGGAAGCACAATCCCGTAGAGGATGCGGAACTCGTTGGCGCCGTCAATCCGGGCAGCCTCGATAACAGCATCGGGGATGTTCTGGGTGAAGTAGGTGCGCATCATAATGACGTTGAAAGCACCCATCATCAGGCCGGGGATCAACAGGGCCCACAGGGTGTTGCGGATGTGGAAGGTCTGGGTCCACATCATGTAAGAGGGCACCAAGCCGCCAGAGAACAGCATGGTGAAGAACAGGTAGAACGCAAACCCGTTCCGGCCGGGCAAATCGCGGCGGGAGAGGGGATAGGCGTACAGGGTGGTGAGCAGCAAGTTGCACACAGTGCCCACCGCGGTAATCAGGAAGGAAATGCCATAGCCGCGGATAACCGAGGTGGAGTCTGTCAACAAGTACTCATAAGCGTAGGTGCTGAACTTAGCCGGGAAGAAACTATAACCGTTGCTAATCAGAACCTGTTCATCCGTAAAGGACGACATAATCAAAAGGATAAAAGGAGCCACTGCGCAAATGCTGAGAAGGGCCAGCAAGACATTGGCGAAAATTTGGAAGCCTTTTCCTTTTTCTACCATTTTCTGCTACCTCCTTCTTAAAACAGCGCACTGTCACTGTCCAGCTTGCGGACGACCAGGTTCGCGGAAACCACAAGGATGAAGCCCACGATAGACTGGTACACGCCTGCAGCGGAGGACATGCCGATGTTGCTCGTTGTCATCAAGCCACGATACACGTATGTATCGATGGTCTGGGTTATATTGATCAGGGGGCCAGAGTTCTGGGGCACCTGATAGAACAGGCCGAAGTCGGAACGGAAGATGCCGCCCAGGGCCATCAGGGTCAGGATGATGATGGTGGACTTCAGGCTGGGCAACGTGATGTTCCAAATCTGCTGCCAACGGTTGGCACCGTCCACCACAGCGGCCTCATACAGGCTGTGGTCAATGCCGCAAATGGTGGCATAGTACAGAATCATGTTGTAGCCCAGGCCCTTCCAGATGTTGATAATCACCAGGATAACCGGCCAATACTTGGGCTCGTTATACCAGTCGATGGCGGCATTCTCGCCAAACAGGGGCTCCAAGATACCATGGTTGATGAAGCCGTTGCTGGTGCTCAGGAAAGCGAAAGCCAGATAGCCGACGATAACCATGGAAATCAGGTAGGGAATCAAGATAATGGTCTGGTACAGCTGCTTGGCGCCCTTGCTTTTCACCTCGTTGAGGATGATGGCCACGGCGATAGCCAGCACTGTGCCCAGCACGATGAACACAAAGTTGTACAGCAGCGTGTTCCGCGTCATAATCCAGGCGTCATCCGTACGGAAAAGGAACTCGAAGTTCTCCATCCCACACCAGGGGCTCCCGTAAATGCCGTCTCTGGCATTATAGGTGCGGAAGGCGATCTGAATACCAAACATGGGGATGTAGCAGTTGATAAACAGATAGATAGCGCCGGGCAAGAACATCAAGTAGAGGGGCCAGAAACGCTTTAGCGTTTTTCCGACTCTCTTCATATACATGCCTCCTCTTAAAATGTTTTTATTTTTGGAAAAAGGCGGGCCGGGCAATCTCCCGCACCCGCCTTCCTTCCAAATGTACCTTGTTACGAGTTAGGCAAAAGCTTACTCGGCAGCCTCAGAGGAAACCACAGAAGCCTCAGAAGAAACTTCGGAAGTATCGCCATCCTCAGCGGAATCGCCCTTGGTAGCCAGGAACTCATCCAGCTGACGCTGCTTCTCAGCAACGATTTCGTTGATACCGGCAGCTTCCAGGTCAGCGTTGAGCTGGTCGATGTTAGAGGGATCCATGGTGCCCCAGCGCAGAGCAGTGTTATACTCAGAAATAACGTTGTTCACAGAGGTAACCTGGTTCTGCACGCTGCTGGAGTCCCAAGAGAAGCCCATAGCGGGGCTGACAACACCGGTGGTGTTGAACTCTTCCAGCTGCTCCCACAGGTCGGCTTCGTTGCCTTCCCACACGGGGGTGATGCGCTGGTTGGGCCAAGACCAGTCCACAGAGGAGTAACCGCTGGTGTTGGGGTCAACACCGTCGGGAGTGCTGATGAAGGTCTCGGTGTCATCGGTGTAATCCCAATGCTTGCCCTGGATGCCGTTGATGAACAGGTTGGACACTTCGGGGTTGGTGTACATGAGATCCCACAGCATCATAGCCTTCTCGGGGTTCTCGGAGCTCCAGGGGATAATGAAGGAGTTGCCGTTGGCGCAGCCGGTGTACTTGATGTTGTCTTCGTGCAGCTTCATGAAGACGACTTCCTTGCCGGTGGACTTGTAGTTCTCGTACTCCTTGCCGGGCTTCCAGTTCTCAATCATAGCGAAGCCGTTGCCAGCCAGCAGGTTGTTCTCGGTGCTGGTGGTGATGTCAGGCATGATCAGGCCTTCCTTGTTCCACTGATACATCCGCTCGCAGTACTCGCGGTAGCTGTCGGTGGCATGCAGGCTGACGACCTCAGTGCTGTCAGACTCGATGATGTTCTCCAGAACACCCAGGCTGTCGTCCAGGGGGTCGATAGGCAGGGTCTCCTGATAGCCGCCGCCGGCCCAAGTGGAAACCACAGGGTACATATCGGGATAAGCCTCGTGGACCTGCACCAGAATGTCGTGCATGTCATCCCAAGTGCCCACTTCGGGAACCGTGATGCCCAGCTCGTCCACGATGTCCTTCCGCATGGAGAAGCCGCTGTTGCGGGAAGTATCCTTCTGGTCAGGCAGAGAATACAGCACGCCGCTGAAGTAGTTGGCCTCCAAGTCGGTGGGGTTGATCACTTCCAGAGCGCCCTGGCCCCAAATCTGCACCAGGTCATCCAGGGCGGTAGCCCAGGAATTGCGCACGCAGGTGGACAGCTGGCCGGACAGGCTGTTGTAGTTGAGCAGGTCGATCACTTCGCCGGAGGACAGGGCCAGGTTGATCTGGTCGTTGTCCTGGCCGCGGATCAGCTCCACCTCAACGCCAATCAGATCGCGGGTGATGTCGCTGACAGCAGCGGCAACCTCGTTGCAGTCCTCGGTTTCAGCGGAACCAGTGTTCCAAACCACCAGTTTGGTCACTTCGCTGGTATCGGTGCTGCCAACGGGCTGATAGTCACCCATGTCAACAGAATCGCCCTCGGCAGTATCGCCGCCCTCGGCAGAGCTGGAAGTACCGCCATTTTCTGCGGTGCTGGAGTTGTTCCCGCCGCCGCTGCAAGCAGCCATGCCGACGGTCAACAGGCCGGCCATCAGAATGGCAGCAGCCCGTCTCCACAGTTTAGTCATTTTTACCTCGACTCCTTTCATCCTTCCAAAGTTTTTCATGGAAGTTACAAATATTATAACATTTGCCTAGGCAATGTTTCTATCAATTTTCCGTTTTCGGCTGTTGAGAATCCTACTACATTCACATTCTGTTCAAAAATGAATGTTGAGAATCCGACTTTTGTATGTTGATTTTCCGACCACAAATTGCCCTATTTGGCTTTACAGCGTCCCGCCTTTATGATATAATCGCTAAAAAGGAGGCTTGACTGATGGGGCAGATGGGGCATTTGTTCAAAAAGCGCAAAGCTGTTTCCTTTCGCGGCACCGCGATGCTCTCTTTAACGGTAATTGTTATCCCGCTGTTTATCGCTGTTATCATTTTTGACAGCTATACTGTGTTTCAAGAACAGGCCTCCCTGCGGGAATCCCGGGAGAACACGCTGCGTATGTACCAGATACAGTGGGAGGAAACTTTGGAGATCGTGGAGACGTTTCTCTCCGAGTCCATCGCCATGGATTCCAACTTTAGCGCCGCCACTTTTTCCGATTCCCTTACCAACACCCACCTGGCCGCCTATCAGCTCTCTGAGCAATGCCGCACTTTTTTGCAGGCTTATGACATGGTAGAGGCGTTTTTCTTTTATTCCCGCCCCTACGACTACCACCGGCTCACCTATTTGGATTCTTACGACCTAGGGGATATCAGCCACCTGTGGAACGTGGTGGAGACGGCCTCCCTTTCCAACAAGACAGTTGCCATGTGGACCAAGGTGGAGCTCTCCGACCGGACCGTGCAGTTCTTTATATATGTATACCGTCACACGGTAATTGCCGCCATGGTAGACCCCGCCTCGTTGGACAGCGTGGGCCTGGGGGAGAATGAGTACATCTACTTCACCCAGCTGGATGGCGCCCCCTACTATCCCCCAGCCTCCCTTGGCGGGGAGGAACTCCCCGCCGCCGGCGCCCAAGGGGGCCAGCGGTTCCTGCGCACCGAGGACGGGCAGCGCTATGAGCTCACCTCCCTGCCCCTCTCCCGGGATATGGGATTCATCCAATACGCCAGCCCGGCCCAAAGCTTTTGGGAGCAGCTGAGCCCCATCCAAATTTTGCTGCTTGCCATCACCCTGGTGCTGCTGGCGTCCATCCCCCTGTGCTGGATCATCCTCCACCGCAGCCTGCTGGAGCCTGTGGGCAGCCTGACCCAGACCATCCGCTCCATTCAGGACGGGGACACGGAAATCCGGGTGCCCCAGGACTCCCGCATCCAAGAGGTCAACCAGATTGCCCAAACGGTGAACGCCATGCTGGACACCATCCGCCAGCAGAAGATAGACTCCTACGAGCAGCGCCTGGCGGCCCAGCACGCCCACCTGCAATATCTGCACTTGCAGATACGGCCCCACTTCTTCTTAAACAGCCTGAACCTGGTGTACTCCCTGGCAGAGGAGGAAAAGTACGGTGCCATCCAAGATTTGGTGCTGGACCTCTCCACCTACCTGCGCAGCATCTTTAAGGACGACAGCAAGCTGGTCACCTTGGAGGCGGAGCTGGCCTCGGTGGAAAGCTACGTGCGCATCCAGCGGGCCGGTGCGGAGTACCCGCCCCAGCTGCACCTGCTTTTGGACGCGGAGACTTCCCACCTGCTGGTGCCGCCTTTGAGCCTGCTCACCTTTGTGGAGAACTCCTTCAAACACTCCCAGCGCCAGAATTCCCCCTTGGAAATCCGCATCAAGTGCACCACCCTCCCCGGGGAGGGCGGCTACCTGTACATCTCCATCAGCGACAACGGCGGCGGCTTTTCCGCCGAGGCGTTGCATGAGCTGAACTCCCCCGCCCAAGAGGGAAATATCTACACCGACCAGCATGTGGGCATCTCCAATATCCGCCACAGGCTGCGGCTGCTCTACGGCCCCACGGCAACGGTGCTGTTCCGCAACCTGACAGGCGGCGCCTGCGTGGAGCTGTTCTTACCCATTGAACGTGACGAAAACACGGGAGGCATATCAACATGACCGTTTTGCTTGTAGACGACCAAATCCGCATTCTCAGCGGGCTTATCTCCGGCCTGGATTGGGACGCCCTGGAGGTCAGCTCCATCCGCACCGCCACCAACGCTGCCCAGGCCAAAATCATCCTCCAGGAAGAGCACGTGGACATCCTTCTGTGCGACATTGAAATGCCCGGGGAAAACGGCCTCTCCCTGCTGCGCTGGGCCAGGAACCGCAACATGGACTTTGTCTGCGTGTTCCTCACCTCCCACGCGGACTTCCTCTACGCCAAGGAGGCCATCCAGCTGAACTGCTTCGACTACATTCTGCAGCCCGCCCGCTACGATGAAATCCAGGCCACGGTGGCCAGGGCCATCGCCCGGGTGAAGGACACCAGCGCCGTGAAGGAGCTGCTCCACTACGGCGCCATCGCCAAAAGCCAGGAGGCCGCTTTGTTCCAGAATTTGTTCAGCGACTGGAGCGCCGGCAAGGAGCTTTCCATCAGCGCTTTGCAAAGCGTGCTGCAAAAGCTGGGCCGCGACCTGCGCCCCGAAAGCCAGTGCTTTGTCATCTGGGGCCACCTGCTGCGCTGGCACGCCGAGCCCTGGCCCACCCAGGACTGGGTCTACGCCCTGAACAACATGGTCAACGAGGTGTACGAGGACGCCCAGTGCGGCATTTTGCCCTTCTCCATCGACCGCACCTCCCTGGGCTGGTTTATCTACGCGCCCCAGGGGGACTTTCCCGACACCAACACGCTGCTGGCCCCCTTGAACAAGGCCTACTTGGCCATCTCTCAGCACATGCCCTGCGACCTGGCCTTTTACGTCAGCCCGGTGATTCCCCTAAAGGAAATCAACAGCCAGTCTGCGCTGCTGCTGGACGCCAAGCAAAACAACGTGCTGCGGGAAAGCGGCATCTTCTGCCCCACCCAGCACCGGGACAAGCTGCACATGGAGAAGTTTTTGGACACCACCCAGCTGCGCCGCTGGGGGCTGCTCCTCTCCCAGGGGCTGGGGCCCACGGTGCTGGAGGAGGCCCTGGCCTATCTGGACACCTTGGTGGAAACGGGGGAAATCGACCAGCGGGCCCTGCGGAACTTCTGGATTCAATTCCAGCAGGCGGCCCTAAACGCCGCCTTGGCCAAGGAGATGGATTCCCACGACCTGCTCCAGGCCATTGAGCAGGGGGACAAGGCGGGCTCCCTCCAGGAAATCCAGGCGGCTTTGCGCACCTTGGTGGAGTGCTTCCCCCAGGCGGGGCAGCCCTCGGACAACGAGAAAAAGCTGGTGGAGCAGATACGAGGCTACGTGGAGGACAACCTGGACCAGTCCCTCACCGTCAACGACGTGGCCACCGCCTTGTTCATGAACGGGGACTACCTCTCCCGGCTGTTTAAAAGCGAGACGGGCACCTCCTTAAAGGAGTACATCCTCCAGCGGAAAATGGAGGCCGCCCGGCTGCTGCTGACCACCACCCAGCTGCCTGTCAGCGTCATCGCCTCCCGGCTGGGGTACGACAACTTCTCCTACTTCTCCCAGGTCTACCGGCGGTGCATGGGCATCTCCCCCTCGGACGAGCGGAAAAAGAAATAAGCCCAAGGGCTGCCCCAGGGCGGCCCTTTTCATTATAAAAGGAAAAATCCGGCTGCCTTGCAAACGGCCGCCACAGGAGGAATCTCTCATGAACACACCTGCCAGCTCCATCCGCCCCGGCCAGCCCTGGCTGGACACCCAGGGCAAGCGCATCCAGGCCCACGGCGGCTCTGTGATGTACCTGGACGGCACCTATTATTGGTATGGGGAAAACAAGGAAAAAACCGACGGCAAAAACGGCATTTGGCACTGGGGCGTGCGGTGCTACGCCTCCACCGACTTGTACAACTGGGAGGACAAGGGACTTATCATCCCCCCGGAGCCAGAGGACCCCAACTCCTCCCTGCACCCCAGCGCCAGCATGGACAGGCCCCACATCCTCTATAACCAGCGCACGAAAAAGTTTGTCTGCTGGCTGAAAATCATGAACCGGGACAAGACCCAGACGGAGACCGTGCTGACGGCGGACCACATTCTGGGCCCCTACACCAAGGTGCGGGAGGGCCTGCGCCCCCTGGGCATGAGCGCCGGGGACTTCGACCTGGCGGTGGCCCCGGACGGCAAGGCCTACTACTATTTTGAGCGGGTCCATTCGGAGACCATCTGCGCCGACCTCACCGACGACTACACCGACGTCACCGGCTACTACAGCACCCACTTCCCCCATGCCGGCCCGCCCTATGTGCGGGAGGCCACGGCCCACTTCTGCCGCAAGGGCAAGCACTACCTGGTCACCAGCGGCACCACAGGCTATTTGCCCAACCCCTCGGAGGTGGCCATAGCCGACACCTGGCACGGTCCCTACACCGTGCTGGGGGACCCCCACCCCACCGACCCCAGCCACACCTCCTTCCACTCCCAGATTTCGTCAGTGTTCCAGGTGGTGGGCAAGAAAGACCTGTACATTGCCGTGGCGGACCGCTGGTGCCCCCAGGACATGGACGTGCCCTACGACTTCACCCGGGAGATGTTCGAGTACCTGTTCCAGGGCAGGCGGGAGGAAATCCCCGCCCTGGCGGAGAGGTACGGCATCCAGCGCCCTGCCGGGGACAGGGAGCGGGACACCTCCATCGCGGACTACGTCTGGCTGCCCTTCCGCTTTGAGGGGGACAGGCCCTATCTGGACTGGCACGACGAATGGCGCATTGAGGACTATGAATAAGCAAAAAGAGGAGCCGCAAAGCTCCTCTTTTTTAGTTTGCCGGAAAATCCTCCTATGGGCAGTCGGCCGCAGAGACGGGGCACTGGCTGCCGGTTCAGCTGGCGTCCCCAAGCTCGGTCATCAGGGGCCAATAGCGCTTGGGGCACAGCTGCCGCCGCAGCTGGGGGTTCTCCCGGCCCTCCACGGCGATGGTGCGGTAGAACACCTTCCACAGGTTTTGCCAGCGCAGTTCCGCCTGGCTGGGGGAGGGCAGCTCCACCTGGTCCGCCTGGAAGAACTCCCCCGGCGTGTCCGCCCGGTGGAGGAACCCCATGCCGTGGGTGCCGTCGTAAATCATGAAGCTCTCGCTGGGGAGGCGGTCGCAGAAGTGGGGCGCCACCAAGGGGAGCACCTTGCCCTGGGGCTGGATTTTAGCCGCCAAAAACTCCCCGCAGTCGGCAAAGCGCAAAAACTCCAGCACATGGTGGGCCTCGTTGTTCAGGGCCAGCACGGCCTTCTCCAAGGCGTGCACCGCGGGGTGGGTGGTCATCCGGGTTACGGGGGGCCCGTACTTGTAGCCCAGCAGCACAAAGCGCAGCAAGGCCATCTCCCGCTCCGGCAGCGTGGTGAGGAACCCCTCCCGCACCAGGCGCAGGGCCTGGGGGGAAATCCGCCGGGGGATGGAGCGCTCCACCCGCTGGGCCAGCTCGAAGCGGGTGGGGATGTCTTTGCTGCCGTAGAGGCTTTGCTGCTCCTCGTCGTAGGGACGGATGGACACCGGCAGCGCCTTGTCCTGGAAGCACTGGGCCACGCAGCAGAGGAAGCCCTGGTAGGAGCCGTCGTAACGGTAGATTACAGTTGACCGGTCAGGCATTGCACATGGTCCTCCTTTGTGGGGGAAAATAGGGAGAGCTGCTCCGGCTGGTCCAACAAAAGGCCCCCGCCCTCCTTCCCAGGCAGCTGGGTGCGGTGAAAGGCGCTGCCCTCCCGGATGGCCCCGGCAATCACCGCGGGGTCGTCGGTGGGCAGGGGCGACAGGCTCTTCCCCTGGCAGGTGAGGAAAAACCGCGCCCGCTTCAGCACCACCCCCAGCTTTTTCAAATCCGCAAAACCCAGCTTGGCGTACCGCCTGGCCGCCCGGATGCGCTGGGCGCTTTTCACCCCAATGCCCGGCACCCGCAGCAGCATCTCATAGGGGGCCTTGTTCACCTCCACGGGGAAGTGCTCCATGTGGCGCACGGCCCAGCCGCACTTGGGGTCCAGCAGGGGGTCGAAGTTGGGGGCATCCTCGTCTAAAATCTCCCCGGCGGAAAAGCCGTAGAACCGCAGCAGCCAGTCCGCCTGATACAGCCGGTGCTCCCGCAGCAGAGGCGGGGGCGTGCCCAAAGCGGGCAGGTTTCTGTCGCTGACCACGGGCATATAGGCGGAGAAGAACACCCGCTTCAGCCCGTACTTGTGGTACAGCCCCTCGGTCAGGCGGAGAATCTGCCGGTCGCTTTCCGGAGTGGCGCCCACAATCATCTGGGTGGACTGCCCCGCCGGGACGAACTGGGGCGCGTGGCGGTAGGTGGAAAGGGCGTGGCTGTTCTCCTGGATGCTGTCCCGGATAAGCCCCATGGGCGAGAGGATTTTCTCCTTGCTTTTTTGGGGGGCCAGCAGCTTTAGGCTCTGCTGGCTGGGCAGCTCGATGTTCACGCTCATGCGGTCGGCGTACAGGCCCAGCTGGTAGGTCAGCTCCGGGGAGGCCCCCGGGATGGCCTTCACATGGACGTACCCGCCAAAGCGGCACCTCTCCCGCAGGGTTTTCAGCACCGCCAGCATCCGCTCGCAGGTGGCGTCGGGGCTGCCCACCACGGCCGAGCTTAAAAACAGCCCCTCGATGTAGTTGCGGCGGTAAAATTCCATGGTCAAGGAGCACAGCTCCTCCGGGGTGAAGGTGGCCCGCCGGCACTCCGCCGAGCGCCGGTTGACGCAGTAGGCGCAGTCAAAGGCGCAGTCGTTGGACAGGAGCACCTTTAAAAGAGAGATGCACCGGCCGTCGGCGGCAAAGCTGTGGCAGATGCCCGCGGCCACGGCGTTGCCCAGCACGCCCTGCCGCCCCCGCCTATCCGAACCGGAAGAGGTGCAGGCCACGTCATACTTGGCCGCGTCCGTGAGGATTTTCAGCTTTTCGAACATATCCATGGGACGTCATCCTTCCCGGGGAAAGGCAAAAGCCGTTACTCCCCTTCCCTCTCTTTCTTCTCCAGCACAGTGCCCCGCCGGACGCTGCCGCCGCCAAAGCGCTCCCGCAAGGCGTCCACGGCGGTTTCCAGGCGCTCCTCCCGCTCCAGGTCCCGGGTGTTCGCAAAGAAGCTCATCTGGGCGGCGCCGGCCTCCACCAGCTTGCCCGCCCGCAGGCCCAGCAGCCGCACGGCCCACCGGCGGTCCTCCCTGCGGTACAGCGCCAGGGCCGCCTTGTACAGGGAGCGGGCGTCGCACACGGCGGGCTCCAGCCGGCACTGCCGCTGGTACTCTTGGAAATCCCCGTTCTTCACGGTGAGCTGCACCTCCCCCGCCTTCATCCCCTGGCGGCGCAGGCGGCTGGCCACGGACTCCGCCAGCTCTAAAAGCACCCGGCGCACCTCCTCCTCGGAGGTGACATCGTGGGGCAGCGTGGTGCTGTTGCCGATGGTTTTCGGCGGCTCCCCGGCGCCTGCGGCCGCCACTGGGGAGTGGTCCAGACCGTTGGCGTAGGTCCACAGGGCCTCGCCGGTTTTGCCCAGCATCCGGCGCATGGCGGGCAGCTCCATGCGGGCGATGTCCCCAATGGTGTGGATGCCGAACTTCTCCAAAGTCTTTTCTGTGTGGGGCCCCACAAACAGCAAAGCTTGGGCGGGCAGCTTCCAGATGACGGACTCCATCTGCTCCCGGCCAAAGACCGTGACGGCGTCGGGCTTTTTGTAATCGCTGCCCAGCTTGGCGAACACCTTGTTGTAAGACACCCCGATGGACACGGTGAGGCCCAGCTCCTCCTTCACCGCCCGGCGGATTTGCTGGGCAATCTGCTCCCCGTCGCCGAAAAGCCTCTCGCTGCCGTAGACGTCCAGCCAGCACTCGTCCAGGCTGAAGGCCTCCACCTGGTCGGTGAAGCGGTAGTAGATTTCCTGGGCCATGCGGGAATACTGCAAGTACCGCTCCCGGTGGGGCGGCACCAGCTGCAAACCTGGGCACTTGCGCATGGCCTGCCAGATGGGCTCCGCTGTCTGGACGCCCATGCTCTTTGCCAACATGTTTTTGGCCAGGATGATGCCGTGGCGGCTCTCCTTGTCCCCGGCCACAGCCATGGGCACGTCCTTGTACTGAGGCGCAAACAACGTCTCCACCGAGGCGTAGAAGTTGTTCATGTCCACGTGCAGGATGCCGTTTTCCAAAAGTGCCGCCCCCTTTTCCTCTGTTCCGAACGTGCGTTTGTATTATTATAGAACATGCGTTCGCAAATTGCAAGACCTTTGGACAAGAAAAAAACCCCGTCCGTCTGGGACAGGGATGGGGCCCCCAAGGAGGGATCACAACATCAGATGAAGCGGACCGGTCTGCCAAAGGCGCTCTAGGGTGTCCCCGTGGAACACCGCCAGGGAAAAGGAAACCTCCTCCACTGTGGTCAGGCCGCAGCGCTCCAATTCTCCGGAGCTGGCGGTGAGTATGTCCTGAGCGGTCTCTCCGGGAGCCGTCTCGCTGGCGAAAAAGGCGGCCATCTGGCACCGGTTGGCGGAGAACTCCTGGACGTTGACCACAATGGGCTGGCCGCTGTTGTTCTCCACCGCCAGGTGCAATGCCACATCGCCGTCCTCCGCCTGCTCCATGCCGGTGTAGGTGACTTTGACGCCCCTTTCCTCCACCAAGGCCTGCCCTTTTGCCGGCCGCGGGGCACACCCCGTCAACACGCCGCAAAGCAGCACTGCCAGAAACAGCGCCGCACACCGCTTCATATTCCTCCACCTCTCCTTTCGCCGCCGCATGCCGCTTTCCCAAGCTGACCACAGGAAAGACAAAAATCCCCCCAGGGAGCCTGGGAGGATTTTTCCAGCTTTTCAAATCAATAGTTCTCGGCCTTGATCTGGAAATAGGCCTGGGGATGGGCGCACACGGGACACACTTCCGGGGCCTTCTTGCCGATGACGATGTGGCCGCAGTTGGCGCACTGCCAAATCACGTCGCCGTCCCGGGAGAAGACCAGGCCCTCCTCCAGGTTCTTCACCAGCTTGAGGTAGCGCTCCTCGTGCTCCTTCTCAATTTTGGCCACGCCCTCGAACAGATCGGCGATGTGGTCAAAGCCCTCTTCCCGGGCGGTCTTGGCGAAACCGGCGTACATGTCGGTCCACTCGTAGTTCTCGCCGGCGGCGGCGTCCTTCAGGTTGTCCACCGTGTCGCCAATGCCCCCATGGAGGAGCTTAAACCACATTTTGGCGTGCTCTTTCTCGTTGTTGGCTGTCTCCTCAAAGATGGCGGCAATCTGCACATAGCCGTCCTTCTTGGCCTTGGAAGCGTAGTAGGTGTACTTGTTCCGCGCCTGGGATTCCCCGGCAAAAGCGGTCATCAAATTGGCCTCGGTCTTAGAGCCCTTCAGTTCTGGCATGGTCTGTTCCTCCTTCAAAGAATATCCGTACTTCCCCCTGTCTCCGGGGGTTCTAGCTACAGTATACCCCTTGTGTTATCAAAAGTCAAGGGCTATTTTGCGAATGATTCTCATTTTTGAGAAATCCTGGTCACGCCCTCTAGTATGCGCCGCTTTCTCCCCGCTATGCGCGGGCTGGGCTCACCCAAACAGCGCCTTGGCCTTTTCCATGCGCTCCACCACAGGCACCCCAAAGGGACAGCGTGTCTCGCAGCCGCCGCAGGCGATGCAGTCCGCGGCCGTGGCGGACAGGGCGCCGTAGTGAGCCTTCACCGTGGCGGGGACCTCCGGCTGCATGGTGGCCAAATCGTAGAGCTTGTTCACCATGGCGATATCAATGCCCGCCGGGCAGGGGGCGCAGTGGCCGCAGTAGGTGCACTGGCCGCCATAGGCGTGGTGGGGCGCTTTGGCCAGCACGCTGGCGTAGTCCCGCTCCTCCTCGGTGGCGGTCTCGTAGGCCACGGCGGCGTCCACATGCTCCGGGGTGTCGTAGCCCACCAGGACGCTGGCCACCGCCGGGCGGGTCAGGGCGTAGTGGATGCACTGCACCGGCGTCAAGGCCACCCCAAAGGGGGAGGTGCGGGCGTCAAACAGCCGGCCGCCTGCGTAGCCCTTCATCACCGTGAGGCCCACGCCCCGCTGCTCGCAGAGCTTGTACAGCTCCTCCCGCACAGGGTCAATGCCGCCCAGGTCCTCGCCGTAGCTTTCGGCGAAATAGTCGTCCAAATTCTCGCTGGGGGGCAGCAGGTCAAAGGCGGGGTTCACGCTGAACAGCAGCATTTCAATCTCCCCGCTGAGGGCCGCCAGCTTGGCGGTTTTGGGATTGTGGGTGCTCATGCCGATGTGCCGGATGACGCCCTTGGCCTTTTGTTCTTTTACATAGTGAAGCAGCGGCCCCTCGAACACCTTGTGGAACTCCTCCTCGGTGTCCACAAAATGGATCATGCCCAAATCGATGTAGTCGGTTTGCAAGCGGTCCAAAAGATCTTGGAAGGCAGGCTTCACGGCGGACAGTTCCTTGTTGCGGACATACTGGCCGTTCTCCCAGGTAGAGCCAAAATGCCCCTGGATAATCCACTTCTCCCGGTGGCCCTGGATGGCGTTGCCGATTTTGGTGCGCACCTCTGGGTTGGACATCCAGCAGTCCAGGATGTTGATGCCATAGCTTTCGCACCGCTGGATGACGGCCGTGACCTCTTCCTGGTTGTGGCGCTCCAGCCACTCGGCGCCCAGGCCTATCTCACTGACCTGCAGGCCGGTGCGGCCCAGTTCCCGATAACGCATGGTTATTCCTCCTTACGTGTGCCCATACCGGGCGATATATCTAAAGTATACCACCTTGCCAGGCCCATTCCAAGGGATACTGCAAATGTAAATTTATCGTAAAGGCTTGCCCCTGCCCGTTGAAAATTCCCGGGCGCAACGGTATACTGAAAAGGAGGGCGCGGGGCTTTGCCCTGCCGCCGATGTTGAAAGGATGTGTCGCTGTTGCTGTTTCAAAAGTTCCAGCAATTTATGTACGGCCGCTACGGCGGGGACAAATTCAGCCTGTTCCTGCTGGTCATCGCGCTGGTCATCTCTTTCGCGGGGGCCTTTTTCTGGCCCATTTCTCTGGTTGCTGACGCCATTTTCATCTACGTCCTCTTCCGCATGTTCTCCCGCAACCACGCCGCCCGGCAGCGGGAGTACTACGGCTTTTTGCGGTTCTGGACGCCCATTGAGAAGTGGTTTACATTCCAGCGCACCCGCTTTCGGGAAAGGAACACCTACAAATACTTCCGCTGCCCCCAGTGCAAGCAGAAGCTGCGGGCGCCCCGGGGCCGGGGGAAAATCCAGGTGACCTGCCAAAAGTGCCACCATGTGTTCCAAACCAAAACTTGAAGCATCCCAGAAAAACTTGAGAGTTACCCTGTATCATACAACGAGGAGGAGTTTCCCATGGCAAGTATCTTAGACCGCCCCATCTCCCAGTGGGCGGGGATGGAGTATTCCTGCGCCTGCGGCAAGTCCCACAAGGTGGACATCCAGGCCATCCGGGTGGGCAGCGGCGTCATCCAGGAGCTGCCCGGCATTTTGCGGGATTTGGGCGCCAGCCACATTTTCCTGGTGGCGGACAACTATACCTATGAGGCCGCCGGCCGCCAGGTGGAGCAGCTTTTGGACCAGGCGGGCCTGGCCTATCACAAGCGGGTGTTCCAGACGGAGACGCCCCTGGTGCCCAACGAGTACGCCCTGGGCTCTGTGCTGGCCGCCATGACCAGCCAGGACGACATGCTGCTGGCGGTGGGCTCCGGCACACTCAACGACGTGACCAAGTATGTCAGCGCCCGCACCGGCATTCCTTATGTCATCGCCGCCACCGCGCCCTCCATGGACGGCTACGCCTCCACGGTGGCGCCCACCATTTTAGACGGCTTTAAAACCACCCTGCCCGCCGTGTACCCCGCGGCCATTGTGGCGGACGTGGACATCTTAAAGGATGCCCCCATGCCCATGCTCACCGCCGGCTTTGGGGACATCATCGGGAAGTTCACCTCCCTGGCGGACTGGCGGCTGTCCCACCAGCTCAACGGGGAATACTACTGCCCCGAGGTGGCGGGCGTCATCGAGGCCGCCGTGGAGACTTGCGCGGCCAACGCCCAGGCGCTGGCCCAGCGGGAGCCCCAGGCCATCCAGGCTGTGACAGAGGCGCTCATCCTCTCCGGCCTGGCCATGGGCATGGTGGGCGTCTCCCGGCCTGCCTCGGGGGCGGAGCACCAGATGGCCCACTACTGGGAGATGGACGCCCTGCGCCGGGGGGAGGAGCACCCCCTCCACGGCAACGCGGTGGGCGTGGGCACCGTGCTGGCCGCCAGCCTGTACGAGATGGCCGCCGAATACCTGCCCCAGGGCTTCGCCGCCCCGGACAAGGGACAGATTCTGGCTTGCCTCCAGGCGGCGGGCTCCTGCGCCGCCCCCAAAGAGCTGGGCATCCGCCGGGAGCTGTGCCTGGAAAGCCTGCTCCACGCCATGGAGCTGCGGGACCGCTTCACCGTGCAGAAGCTGCTGGAGCAAAAGGGGAAGCTTTCTCTTTGCGCCCAGGAGCTGGTGGAGCGCTACTACGGCGGCTAAATACTGGTAAAAGAAAGAGGAGAGACTATGCGTTTTCGGGAGATAGGCTCCCATCTGCGGGAGGAGAAACGGGTGCTGCACTGCGGCATGCTGCTGCTGGGCTTCGCGGCGCTGCTGGTGCTCATCCTCATGAAATTTGACCAAGTGTGGGGGGCTGTGTCCACGGTGGCGGGCACGGTGGCCCCAGTGTTCTACGGCATTGCCATTGCCTACATTCTCAACGTGTTCGTCCACTTTTTCGAGGACGTGGCCTTCCGGCCCTTCCGCGATTCCAAGTCCAAGGCCTGGGCCAAAGTGCGGCGGCCCCTTTCCGTGGCGCTGGCATACCTGGTGGTGGCCCTGGTAATTGTGTTCATCGCCGCCTTCATCATCCCCGGGATGGTGGAATCCCTCAGCGTGCTGGCGGACACAGTGCAGCAAAACGCCCCGGTGTACTTCAACAACGCCATGGCCTGGCTGAACAACTTCGCCCAGGAGAACGACCTGACCTTCATCGAGGAGTTCCTGGCTGGGTTTAACTGGAGCACCTTGCTCTCCAGCCTGACGGAAGTGCTGCGGGACTTCCTTTCCTCGCTGGTGGGGGTGACCTTCAACGTTGCCTCCGGCGTCTTTGCCGCAGTGATGGGCTTTATCTTTTCGGTGTACATGCTCATGGGCAAGGAGAAGCTGCTGCGGGGGGTAAAGTCCTCCCTGCTGGCCTTCCTGCCCAAGGCGGCCGCCCGGAAAGTGGGCCAGGTGGCCACGCTGACCAACAAGGTGTTTTTCAACTTCATCCGCGGGCAGCTGCTGGAGTGCGTGATTTTGGGCTCCCTGTGCTATGTGGGCATGAGCATCCTACGGCTGGACTACGCCCTGCTGATTTCCTCCGTGGTGGCCCTGGGGGCTTTAATCCCCATTTTGGGCGCCTACATCGGCGCGGCGGTGGGGGTCATCATCCTGCTGCTGGTCCACCCCCTGGACGCCGTGATTTTCCTGGTGTTCCTGCTGATTCTCCAGCAGGTGGAGGGCAACTTGATTTACCCCCGGGTGGTGGGCTCCTCCATTGGACTGCCACCCCTGTGGACCTTGTTCGCGGTGGTCTTTTGGGGCGGCGTGCTGGGGATTCCGGGCATTCTGTTCGGCACCCCCGCCACCGCGGTGCTTTACCGGCTGTTCCGCTCCTCCGTGCGGGCGCGGCTGCGCACACGGGCCATCGACCCCAAGAACCCCAGCCTGCTCCAAGAGGAAGGCGCCGGGGAAGCTTCCCAGCCAGAGGATGCGGAGGGCGATTTAGAGGATTGAGACTGCGAAAATTCTACAAATAGAAAATCCCCTACCTGTCATATGGCCGGTAGGGGATTTTTCTTAATCTAAAACTGTCAATTCTCCGTGCTCAATGGAGATTCTGCTTCAAAGATTCTATTTCATTCGTATTACCATTTTATTACCACAAGCGTTTTTCACGAGCGAAAAAACCCAGTGTTTATGCGGGTTTCCTGGGTTATGTTAATTACTCCCACTCGGCAAATTCAGATATAGTAGGGTGTATTTGAGGTGATTTCGCAGGAAAAACTTTCGCAAATATGTTAATATTCCACCTGCTATTTTCGGCTGTAAAGTTTATTAGTATCAAAATAGTATCACAAAAGGCTGGGAAATACAACAGAATTATGTGGAGCTCTACATAATTCCGGCACGGACGGACGCTGTCAGGCACAGCGGATAACAGCCTTGCAAGAGGCGTTGTACCTGCGCTGGATATATTCTTGATAGGCTTTCTGGTCTGTCATGGAAATTCCCCCTCTCTGAATAATAGTGCGGGGCGGCAGCACTCCTTGCTGTCGCTCCTTGACTGCCTAACTGCGAAACCGGGCGGGGCTGTCAACGGCTGCGCATATGCGCCGTTCATCTTGACCGTTGACTGGCTCGGCTGGGTTTGCTATTTACCCGACAAACTTGAATTTATTTTAAGCTATCACGTTTTACCTTCTTAAGCCTTACTATCATTACCATAGGAATTTCTTTGTTGGTTTTAAAACATTCTTCATAAAATCCATCAATGACAAATCCAGCTCTAAAACAAAGGTTAA
>OFMJ01000087.1_pt1 | contig 98766 bp, 59 predicted proteins | sample 1541801 | NCBI WGS metagenome assembly OFMJ01 (sample SAMN04209234, study PRJEB22552) | human gut metagenome | biome: gut; material: feces | host: Homo sapiens | place: USA: Oklahoma
ATATCTTTGTGCCGTTAAACTAAAATTAATAAAAGGCAAAGTTCCATCAGAACTTTGCCTTTTGCATTCCGAGCATAGCATAATGTATTTATTATAACAAAGAAAGCACATACTTTCCCGGTCAAGATATTTGCAAGGTATATTTAAGGTACCTATTTTATTAACTCATATTTAACATTTATTTCTATTGGCTCCATAACCGAAAAAAGCCAAATTCCCCATACAGGGATCTCTAGAAAAGAAAACCTACGCCAAGGTCCGGGTTATAAATGAAAAGCGATCAGGAAGGCACAGATTTCAATATCCGCTTTGAAATGAAATCGGAAGTATGATACCGGGCAGTATATTTCCGCAGAAAATCAGCCACAGCCATACAGCCTTCCTGAGTTTGTTGTTCTATAATTGTTCTATAATATAATAAGGTGGGAATGACTCTTTTTTCTTTTGACTCCCACATTAATTAAATACTAAAGGCCTACAAACATACTGGCAATTTCCTGCACGCATAAGTTTTCTTCCTTTATGTCCATGTCTTCGGAAACATTCACCCTTTCACCTTCCAATGTATATACATTGCGTATTTTTATTTCGCCTTCATCAAGATTGCTTTTATCAAAATACACATAATCGAGGACAATGTAAGTACAGTCGTTGCCGTATGTATATCCACAGGCAACCTTCCCTAAAAGTTGTTCCGGCTCTTGTATATCCTTGCAGATTTTATCAATAGTACCTTGCAACCATCCTAATGATTCCACATTCTTCAAGCCAAAGTCAGCAACCTGGGGAACAGTTTCATTGTCAAAACGATTAGTCTCAAGCAAAACCGAGCTCTCTTTAAAGTCATCTTCCACATCTTCAAACCTCACCCTTCTACCGTCATCGGTATAACAAAGAGTGCCGGACTCATAATAATAGTTTTGTCTGAAAGCAAATCTGCTATAAGTCAAAGCGAGCAACAGATTACCTTTATAGGAAAATTTATAAACCTCACAAAGCCCATACCCTTTGTAAGATTCCACCAACCATTCCGTTTCATGCAGCACGAAATCAAAATAACGTTCTTCCAGCCACGACGGCAAACCTACGCCCTCCCATTTTTCACCGATATTGTTATCCAATATCGAATTACTCAAATCGGTATCAATCTGATTTTCATCAGAGGAACATCCGCACATTCCTCCTAAGACTCCTAGAAGGAATAAAAAATTAAATAAATAAATCTTCATACGGCTTGCATATTATAAGTTTAATAATGTGTTATCTTACTATTGAATCTTCTTTCTGAGAGGTCAGCGCAAGTGTACATAATATAAAAAATGATTTCTTCATAAGCATATCGTATTTAAAATAAATACACCTACCGGAAGTTTTCACAAAAACCACTTATTCCCCTAAAAATCGGTCAATGATATAAGCAACCCTTTATAGGTCTTTAACTTTTTTGGTAAAGATAGTAAAATAAACGACAGGCCAACCTATTTTTCAGCCTTATTAACATATAAAAATTCTCATAGCAACGATTCGGCAGCTCTTCCCTCCCCGCATACTGCCATACTTTCCCCAAAAACATACAAATAGAACAATTTATCATTCATATCAACCTTTTTATCCTCCCACTTCGGAATAACTTTGCAACAAAAAACGAATCGCACGGTATGAAACGAATTTATCTTATTCTAACAGGTATTTCCCTGATCTTGCTAAGTTCCTGTACACAACGTGCCCGGGAAACCCAAGCTCATCAGACAGTAAAAATAGACACGGTTCTTTCCGCCAACCAACAAACGTTCCTGCAATTTCCGGGAAAGGTAAAAGCCACACAAGATATCAGCCTCGCCTTCCGGGTAAGCGGAACCATCAGCAAAATACATGTAAAAGACGGTGCCCGTGTACAAGAAGGGCAACTACTGGCCGAGCTGGACCCCACCGACTATCAAGTGCAGCTGGATGCTACCGAAGCAGAATACCTGCAAATAAAAGCGGAAGCAGAAAGAGTCATGGCCCTTTACAAAGACAATGGAACCACCCCTAACGCCAATGACAAAGCCATATACGGACTCAAGCAAATCACCGCCAAGTACAAACACCATAAAGACCAGTTGGCCTATACCCGGCTCTACGCCCCCTTCGGCGGGTACGTCCAAAAACGTCTGTTCGAAGCCCACGAAACCATCGGAGCCGGAATGCCCGTCATTGCCATGATCAGCGGCGGAACCCCCGAAGTAGAGATAAACCTGCCCGCAGCCGAATATATCCGCCGGGAGCAGTTCGACAGCTATCACTGCACATTCGATATCTATCCGGGTAAGACCTATCCGCTGAAACTGATCAGTGTCACCCCGAAAGCCAACGCGAACCAGCTATACACCATGCGCCTGCAAGTAGTGCCCGGCACACAGGCACTCCCCTCTCCCGGCATGAACACCATGGTCACCATCCTTTGCCGCACGGAGCAGGAAAAAACGCTTTCTGTCCCCACCGGCGCCATCCTGCAAAAAGAAGGCAAAGCCTATGTGTTCGTCTTCCATCCGTCCAGCAACACCGTACACCGGCAGGAAGTATCCATGCTGCGCCTGCTGAACAACGGACACAGCCTCATCACTTCCGGACAACTGCAACCGGGAGAACTGATTGTATCCTCGGGCGTACACCACATCGAGGACGGAGAGACGGTCAAACCTTTACCGCCGGTCACTAACACAAATATAGGAGGATTATTATAATGGACATCAGCAAATGGGCATTCCGGAACAGGAATCTGATTTATTTCCTGGTAGCGGTTCTGCTGCTCGGCGGAGCCTACTCCTGCTACCAGATGAGCAAGCTGGAAGACCCCGAAATAAAAGTGAAGCTTGCCATGGTGATCACCACCTATCCGGGCGCTTCCGCACACCAAGTAGAACTGGAAGTGACGGATGTGCTTGAAAAGAACATCCGCACCATGGGCAACATAGACAATATAGAAAGCTATTCATACAACGATCTGTCCTTGATACAGATAGAACTGCTGAGCACCGTGCCGGACGACGACGTGGAACAATGCTGGGACATGCTGCGCCGCAAAGTGAGCGATGCCCGCGCCCTGCTCCCCGAGGGAGCCACCACCCCGACAGTCAAGGATGACTTCGGAAACGTATATGGCATGTTCTATGCCCTGACCGGCGACGGACTGGCCGACCGTGAACTGGCCGACTATGCCGAACTGGTGAAACGGGAGGTGAACGAACTGGAAGGTGTGGACCGTGTGGAACTCTACGGCAAGCGTTCCGAATGTATCAACATCTCCCTGCTGCAAGACCGCATGGCAAACCTCGGTGTAAAACCTGCCGAGGTACTGGCAACCCTGAACGGCCAGAACAAGACCACCTATACAGGATATTATGAAAACGGCGACCGCCGTATCCGCGTCACGGTAAACGACAAGTTCAAAACCGTAGACGACATCGGAAAGATGCTGATTCAGGGACACGACGACGACCAGCTCCGCCTGAGCGACATCGCCCGCATAGAGAAAGACTACGAAGACCCCACACGCAATGAAATGTTCTATGACCATGAACGCGCTCTCGGCATCCTCATCGCCGCTTCCAGTGGTTCGGACATTCTAAAAGTAGGCCATGCCGTGGAAAGCAAGTTAGAGGAACTCAAAGCCGGACGTTTGCCCGCCGGAGTAGAATGCCACAAAATCTTCTACCAGCCCGAACGGGTAGGCAGTTCTTTGGGAACCTTTGTCATCAATCTGATAGAATCCGTCATCATCGTAGTAGTGATACTGATGATAGCTATGGGATTCAAGAGCGGCCTTATCATAGGCATCAGTCTGGTCATCACCGTATTCGGCTCTTTCCTGTTCCTTTATTCAGCAGGCGGAACGATGCAGCGCGTGTCATTGGCCGCTTTTGTACTGGCTATGGGAATGCTGGTAGACAACGCCATCGTCATCATAGACGGTATACTGGTAGACTTGAAAGCCGGCAAAGACCGGCTGGAAGCCATGACCGCCATCGGGCGGCAGACAGCCATGCCTCTTCTGGGGGCGACACTGATAGCCATCATCGCTTTCCTGCCCATCTACATGTCCCCCGACACCGCAGGCGTCTACACGCGCGATCTTTTTATCGTACTTGCCGTCTCCCTGTTGCTGAGCTGGGTATTGGCACTGATCCATGTGCCACTGATGGCCGGCCGCCGGCTGCATCCCGCCATCGATTCCAGCCATACAGGGAAACGCGTGTACAAAGGCAAGATCTATGTCATCCTCCGTTCGGCCCTACAGTTCGGTCTGGCCCACCGGTGGAGCTTTGTATTTGCCATGGCCGGCCTGTTGCTGCTTTCCGTCTTCGGCTACCCCTATATGCGTCAGGGCTTTTTCCCCGACATGGTTTACGACCAGCTCTATATGGAATACAAACTTCCGGAAGGAAACAACTATACACGTGTGGCACGGGATTTGGAAGAAATAGAAACCTATCTGAAAGGACGGGAGGAAATAACCCACGTCACCACCTCCATCGGCGGTACGCCCGGACGCTACAACCTGGTACGGAGCATTGCCAACCCGTCGCTCTCGTACGGCGAACTGATTATCGACTTCACCTCGCCGGAAGCCTTGGTAGAGCATATAGACGAAATCCAAACTTACCTCTCCCAAGCCTATCCTGACGCATACATCAAATTGAAAAGATACAATCTGATGTTCAAGAAATATCCCATAGAGGCACAATTCCTAGGCCCCGACCCCGCCATCCTGCACCAACTGGCCGACAGCGCCCGCGCCATCATGGAAAGGACTCCGGAAGTTTGCCTCATCACCACCGACTGGGAACCTCAGGTACCCGTACTGACCATCGAATACGACCAGCCGTCCGCCCGTGCCCTCGGCCTGAGCCGTAATGATGTCAGCCTCTCCCTGCTCACAGCCGCCGGAGGCATTCCCATCGGCTCTTTCTACGAAGGCATCCACAAGAGCAACATCTACCTGAAATGCCTCGACGAGAAAGGAGAGCCGATAGAGGATCTGGGCAACACACAAGTTTTCTCGTCCCTGCCCTCCCTGAACGGACTGCTGAACCAGGAAACCATGGTGAAACTGAAAGCCGGCACACTTTCGAAAGAAGATCTGGTGGAAAGCATCATGGGAAGCACACCGCTGAAGCAGATCAGCAAAGAGATTGATATCCGGTGGGAAGACCCGGTAGTCCCCCGCTACAACGGGCAGAGAAGCCAGCGTGTACAATGCTCGCCCGCACCGGGCATAGAAACGGAAAAAGCACGTCTCGCCATGGCGGAGCAGATAGAAAGCATACCGCTGCCCGAAGGCTACTCACTGGTATGGCAAGGCGAAAAAATAGCCAGCGACCAGTCCATGAAGTACCTGTTCCAGAATTTCCCGTTAGCCATCATCCTGATGATTGCCATCCTGATCATGCTGTTCAAGGACTACCGCAAGCCCATCATCATCTTCTGCTGCATCCCGATGATATTCGTAGGGGTGGTAGCAGTCATGCTGCTCACAGGAAAAGTCTTCAACTTCGTGGCCATCGTCGGCACATTGGGACTGATCGGCATGCTGATAAAAAACGGCATTGTGCTGATGGATGAGATCACCCTTCAGATCAATGAAGGAACGGAACCGGTCACCGCACTGATAGACAGTTCCCAAAGTCGTCTCCGCCCGGTGATGATGGCTTCGCTGACCACTATTCTGGGTATGATCCCCCTGCTGTCCGATGCCATGTTCGGCTCTCTGGCGGCAGCGATCATGGGCGGACTGCTGTGCAGCACACTGATCACGCTGCTCTTTATCCCGATATTATACGCCTTGTTCTTCAAGATAAAAAACGATTGATTCATTTTACTGACAATACAAAACCGAGAACAAATGAAAAAGACAATGATACTCCCCCTTTGCTGTCTGCTGTGGCACCTTGCCGCCCCTGCATGGGCACAGGAAACACTGAGTCTGAAAGAGTGCCGCGAGATGGCATTGAAATACAACAAGGAAATGGCGGCTTCCGTGAAACAGACGGAAAGCGCCCGTTACACAGCCAGAAGTTACAAAGGGAACTTCTTCCCCAACTTCACCGCCGGCGGAACGGGCCTTTACAGCAATGCCGACGGCAGTTACGGCATAGCCGGAGGCAACCTGCCCGTCTTCCTGCCCGATGGGACAGGACAGTTCAACCCGGGACAGCCCGCAGGCTTTGCCTACTTCCCCGGCATCAGCCTGGACTATAAAATAGGATGGGTCTATATGGGTGGCGTACAAATGGAGCAACCCCTCTACATGGGTGGTAAAATCCGTGCCGCCTACAAAATGTCCCTGCTGGGCAAAGAAATGGCACAAATGAATGAAAAGCTGACCGCAACAGAAGTCATCCAGCAAACAGACCAGGCATACGCCTTGGTAGTGAAAGCGAAGGAGATGAAGACAGTAGCCGATGCATACCATGCCGTATTGACAGAATTACACAAGAACGTAGAAAGTGCCTACAAACATGGACTGAAACCTCAGAACGATGTGCTGAAAGTACAGGTGAAACTGAACGAAAGTGAACTGGGTATCCGGAAAGCCGAGAACGCTCTCCGCCTGGCCATCATGAACCTCTGCCACCTGATAGGAAAACCACTGACCACAAAGATTCGTGTTTCCGGAGATTTCCCGGAGATAGAGAAAGACCTGGAAGTACAGGTACTGGATATCACCCGCCGTCCGGAATACAGCATACTGGACAAACAAGTGGCGATAGCCCGCCAGCAGGTAAAACTGAACCGCAGCGAACTGCTTCCCCAAGTAGGAATCAAAGGCTCATACGACTATGTACATGGTCTGGAACTGAACAACAGGAATTTCCTGGACAAAGCCAGTTTCTCTGTCCTGCTGAATGTAAGCATCCCCCTGTTCCACTTCGGAGAACGCAGCAACAAGGTACGTGCAGCTAAAGCCAAGCTGGAGCAAACCCGCCTTCAACAGCAAAACCTGAACGAGCAAATGTTACTGGAACTGACCCAAGCCGCCAACAACCTGGATGAGGCCAAGCTGGAAAGCGAACTTGCCGACCGTTCCCTGCAACAGGCGGAAGAGAACCGGCGTGTCAGCAAAAGCCAGTACGAAGTGGGGCTGGAAACACTTTCCGACCATCTGGAAGCCCAAGCGTTATGGCAACAGGCCTACGAAACGAAAGTGGATGCCCGTTTCCAGCTTTATCTGAACTATGTAGCTTATCTGAAAGCGGCAGGAACCTTGCGGTGACAAGTTGCAATCTGCCTTTGGTCTGCCACCTTACACGAGGAAAAGGAAAAGATGATTAAGGAGAAAAATAGTTTGTTATCAGGGTAAACAAAGTGGATATCATCTCAAAAGTCCAGACAATGTCTGGACTTTTGGATCACTCATTTCCATATTCCCCTTTCGACCGTGATTTGAGTCCCTTTTCAAAGTCGGAGATTATCTTCTGCGTTTTATTAAACTCATCGTACTCTGCCTTCGCTTTTAAGTCTGCTTGCTGTTTGCTGATGCTCCCTTTGCCTTTCAGTATATCATATTTTCTGAAAGCCAAAAATTCATTGATACTTGTAGCAAACTCTTCCATTGTAAAAGTGTTCTCCCGTTCAATCAAGTCCTCAATATAATCGAAATAGCCCGTTACGGCACGTTCCAACTGCTTGATTTGCTTCTCAGTCAGATAGTTCTTTGCAACAGTGACATCGCTTTTCAGAATCCTGCCGTCGGGTGCGCCCTTCCATGTGATAAGTCCCATGTGGTCTTTGGTTCTGTCGGCCGAAGTGTTAATAATCTCTGCCGCCGTTTTACCGGTAATAGCATAATGAAACTTATTCTGCACCATAGCATAAAACTCTTTGGTGACATCGGCCTCTCTATCATAATCAATGCTGCACTCAGCAAAGATGTCGGTGATTTGCAGCCATATTCTTCGTTCGCTAGCCCGGATAGAACGGACACGCTCTAACAGTTCTCTGAAATAATCTTTGCCAAAAGCAGCCTTGCCCTGTTTCAAACGTTCGTCGTCCATAACAAAACCTTTGGTCATATACTCTTTCAGAATACCGGTTGCCCAAATCCTGAAGTTGGTCGCTTTGCGTGAGCTGACGCGATAGCCCACAGAAATGATAGCGTCGAGGTTGTAGAACTTCGTCCGGTTTGTTTGGGTCTTCCCTGCGATAGCACCATGTTCAGTGGTTGTTTCCAAAATGGAAATAACCACTTCTTCCATCAGTTCTCCCTCTTCAAAGATGTTTTTAAGATGTTTGGATATAGCAGGAACTCCCACACCAAACAGCTCTGCCATAGCTTTTTGCGTAAGCCAGATTGTTTCATTCTTGACAATGACACTGACTGATGCCTCCTCTCCGGGAACATTGTAAATCAAAAAATTCATTTCATTATTCATAACTTATCCCTCTATTTCCTTTATATAACCAACTCATCTCTTTGCTTGATGCCGGTCCTATTTATTCTTGTTGCTTCTGGTTGAAGTAGACAAAAGTACGAATTTCCTCACGAATGTTCAGTCAAATAGCGGATTATCTTCAAAACCAACAGGCTTGCAGGCATATTATGGCGCATATTCCTGAATATTCTAAGGAAAAAGGTGTAACTTTCTTCCCTTTTCACCGACTAACCTTATAAAAACACCTTCGAAAGCTGATGAGTATAGAACAGGAATTTGCAGACAAGCTAGTGCAATACAAGCATATCATTTACAAAGTATGCTTCATGTATGCTGACAATAAGGACGATGTGAACGACCTTTATCAGGAATCGGTATTCAATATATGGAAGTCCTACCAAAGTTTCCGGGGAGAGAGTTCGTTTACGACGTGGGTCTACCGCATATCCCTGAACACATGTATCTCGGACTTTAGAAAGAAGAAAAAGCACGACTACGTGCCTCTGGAACAGCAAGTAGATATTATGGAGGATTGCGAACGCAACGAACTGCTGAAAGAGATGTATTCGCTCATCAAACGGCTGAACAAGGTGGACCGTATGTTTATCTTACTGTGGCTGGACGAGAAATCATACGATGAGATCGCCGAAATTACCGGGACGAGCCGCAATAATGTCGCGATAAAATTGCACCGCATCAAAGAGAAATTAAAAAATATGTCGAACTTATAATCATACAATTTTATGGAACTGGAAAAATTGCAAAAAGCATGGAAAGAGTTGAATGAACGGGTCAGCCAGAACGAGCTGGTTCATCAACAACAGATCATAGAGATGTTGTCACGGCAGAAAGAAAGCTGCCTGGACAAAATGCTCAGAGTGGATAAAATAACGTTCACATTTATGTTGGGAACAACAATTCTTATGTTTATTGATTTTATTCATTTGAATGGCAAATTAGCGTTTTGGCCGGCGGTATTCGGACTTCTGCTATATGCCGTTGCAGTCAACCTTGCAGGAGTTGTTTTACTGACGAAGATCAAAAAAGAGACAAACCTTGAGATGCAAATAAAGAATACACTTCAATATAAAAAGCTTGTAAATTGGAGTTATATCATCGGATATTTGCTGGTAACTCCTTTTATATGCATATTCCTTTACACCTATCGCCACCTGTGGTGGCTCATGCTAACCATGTTTGGTCTATTGTTAATAGGGATACTGACTGATTATTTTCTCTTTCATTATGCCTCGGACAGAGTGAAAGAGTTAACACGGATCAATAAAGAACTGGCAAAATTAAAAAAGGACTGTGAAGGCTGACCAAGATATGTATCCGTTTGTGTGTTTATCCATCGGGCAACACAATGCAGGCCAATCCCAAACTCCTGCCAATATTGGGGGATACAATGAAAAGTTATAAATCTTTCGTGCCGATGATAGACCAGCGTTCAATGCATTGATCATTATCTATTCATGAATCTGTAGGGATGCTGAGATTATCTTCATTTTGAATGCCTCAGCAATAAAGTCCGAAGGTTCCTTTTCTCCTTTCATTTCCCGCTGAAACGCCCTGCTGATAGACGTTCCGGTTATGAAGAGAGATCCTGTCATTGTCCTTTCAGCCTCCTTTCAAGTCCGCACACACTGGAAGTAAACCATTCTTAGTGAAAGGAGACAAAACGAGACAACGGTACGGCTGAAACGGGAGTGAGGGGAAGTGGTTTCAGATTTAGCCGGCTGATTGTCTGGGTGTATTGCATAAAATGAAAGGATGACGGGAGAAAGGGGGATATTGACTTAGCGGGGGAAGAATGCGATGAACAAGCTAGGTTTGTACACTGAACGGACTAGGTCTGTGCGCGGAACAGACTAGGCTTGTTCACTGAACAGGCTAGGTCTGTTCACGAAACATGCTGGTGTGTAAAAAAAACGTATAGTTGTTTTATAAAAACCTGAAGATGTTTTTTTAAAACCTGAAGGCGTATTTGAAAAACATCTCGGCCTATTCAACAATCAACATGAGTAACGAGTGAACCATAACATTAGTAATGTATAAGCCGCAACATTAGTAACATGTGAACCGTGACGTTAGTAACGTGTAAACCCGCACGTACGTAGGCATCGGGTCACACATACGTAGGCATCAGCCTACACATACGTAAGCATCGGCCTGCACATACGTATGTATTGCACCCTGCTCCATTGAACATCGCACCCTGCTCCATTGGACTTTGCAGCAAGCTCCATTAAATCTTGCAGCAAGCTCCATTGAATCATGTACCAAGTTCTATTGAATTTTGCCCCAAGTTCCATGACATATTATCCCCCCCCTTTTGACAAACGCCTTTATCTTTTACCAGGCCAGCTTTAGCCGGTTCGATGTTTCACTTTAAAGTTCCGGTAAAAAAGACCGAAGGCCGAACGGATAGACGAATCCGTTCAGCCTTCGGTTATGATCTGCATTTTATTTCACCGGCTCATCTTTACGAAATACCTGCTCAATAAAATATCATAAGCTTCGAGCAGAGAGTCAAATGCCTTATAATGTACAAGTCCCTTCAACCAGCTTGCCCATCGCCCATACGGCACGGATATTCAAGTCCTGGTCAAGAATCAGGATATCGGCATCTTTTCCTTTCTGCAAGGAACCTTTACGGTCATATACTCCCATAAATTTCGAAGGAGTCTCGGAAGCCATACGGACAGCATCCTCCAAAGGAATTTCCGCCTTCTGCACCAAGGTACGAATCAAGCGGTCCATCGTAGCCACACTGCCTGCCAATGCGGAGCGGTCCGCCAGCTTGCACACCCCATCCTCAATGATGACACGGGGATCGAAAGCTACGTTACTGTCACTGGCCGCACATGCCAAGGCGTCCGTAATGACACAAGCACGCTCCACTCCCTTTATCTTATAAATCAACCGCAAAATGGTAGGCGGCACATGAATGCCATCGGCCACTACTTCCACATTCATATCGTCTATCAGATAGATGCTCTCCACAGTTCCTTCATATTTATACTCACGACGCTTGTGGAAACCGGGCATGGCATTATAGAAATGCGTGGCCAGCGTATAACCTGAATCCCATGCGGAACGGATATCTTCAAATTCGGCCTGAGTGTGGGCCACAGATGCCACAATTCCTTTACCTGTAATGTACTTACCGAACTGCATGGCACCCGGCAATTCGGGAGCCGCATCCCAACGCTTGATACAGTTCCATTTCTCCACAATAGGAATATACTCATTGGGATCCGGATCTTTGATATTCTCGGGCATCTGTCCACCGGCCATCTTGATGTTCAAGTAATGACCTTCCAGATGCAATCCCAGTACCGGACTGTCCGGCTCCTCCATCAGCCTGGTACAAGTCTCGGCCGCCGCCTCAATCATCGGTACGGTAGAGGAAGACAACGTGGGGAAAATACTGGTAGTACCATGTTTCATGTGCGCATTGATGGCTGTACGGAAAGCCTCTTCCGTACCTTCCATAAAATCACCGCCACCGCCACCATGACAATGGATTTCCACACCACCGGGAACAACATACATACCTTTAGCGTCAATCAGCTCGGCTCCGATAACAGCTAAATCACAATTGGTAACTTCTAAAATCTTATTGTCGCGCATAAGGACGGATCCGTCCTTCAACCAGCCCTGTGGGGTAAGAATCTTTGCGTTAATGATCTGGGTCAACATGATACTATGATAAGTTAGGATTTTTAATTGGTATATTAAATCTGCCAACAAAAATAGTAACTTTTTCACTCTTAAGAGCAGATTTTCCCAATTATTTTCTAACTTTTTTAATAAATAAGCCCCGCTTAATAAAATCAAGCGGGGCACAGATAGTGGAAATTGAAACAAATCTTTTTACTTACTTATTAAAACTAGCCTACCTGATTTAAGTCCTTTACCTGTTGCGGTCAACGTGATTTCTCCCGGTTTGCCGGTACTCTGCACGACAGCAGTCATCATTCCGTTAAACACCTTCATCTGCGGAACATGGAACAACTCCAATGAAGTGGGGTCTCCGTTGGCTCCGGCACGATAGGTTCCGGCACCTTTCACAGCATACTTGATGAGGTGCTGCGCGTCGGGACAAAGATTACCGTCTTTATCCACCACCCTTACGGTGACAAACGACAAGTCTTTGCCGTCAGCCTTTATCTCATTGCGGTCTGCAACCAGTTCTATATGGTCGGGTTTGCCTGCCGTATGGATTTCCTTTTCGGCCACAGCCTCCCCTTTCTCATTATACGCAACCACTTTCACGGTTCCCGGCTCATACTTGGTATCCATCCACATCAGACGGTAACGTTTCTGACGCTTGAAATCTGCTATGGAGGCAGAGTCCGCACTGTTCTCAGCCGTTACAGTCAAATCCTTGGTGCGCTTACCCTGGCTCTTGCCATTGATAAACACTTCCGCCGACGGATAATTGGTATAGACAAAGATCGGGGTCACTTCTCCTTCACGTCCCGGCCATGTCCAGTGAGGAAGGATGTGCAGCGTTTCCTCGCCTTTGTTCCAATGACTGCGGTACAGATAATAACGGTCTTTGGGCAAACCCGCCAGGTCGATGATACCGAATAAGGAGGAATGGCTGGGCCAGTCAGTATAGTAAGGAGTCGGTTCGCCCAAGTAGTCGAAGCCTGTCCATACAAACTCTCCGATCCCCCAAGCGTTATCCTCATGCCATATCCAGTCGTCTTCCGGCAGATTAGACCAGCCGCAATGTTCCACATCGTAGGAGGAAGACTGATGGTCGTCATATTTCTTCATTGCCTGACGGACAACGGGGAATTTATAGACCCCACGTGAACTGACCGTAGAAGCGGTCTCACTACCTAGAATAATCTGCTGCGGCAGTTTCTTATAGTTCTCGGGATATTTGTGAGGACGGTAATTGAAACCTGCCACATCCATCACAGCGGCCATATTATTGTTCACTACCGCATCGGGCGCATCCATTCCTTGTGTTACAGGGCGGGTAGGATCTTCACGATGGCAGATATCCTGCAACATGCGCGAGAGTTTCGGGCCACGGCTGCCATTCCACTGGTCGGGCACCTCATTCCCGATACACCACATCACTACACTGGGGTTATTGCGATAATGGCGGATCAGATTGGTCAGATCCTTGTCGGCCCATTCATCGAATATCTTGTGATATCCGTTCGCCATCTTGGCGGCTTTCCATTCATCGAAAGATTCCACCATCAGCATCATACCCATCTCATCGCAGGCGCGGACCAGCTCGGGTGCCGGCATATTATGGGAGGTACGGATGGCATTGCAACCCATATCTTTCAGGATACGGATCTGGCGACGGATGGCCGCGTCGTTTACGGCAGCACCCAACGGGCCCAGGTCATGGTGATTGCACACCCCTTTGAATTTGGTCAGCTTCCCGTTCAGGAAAAAGCCCTTGTCGGGAACAATTTCCAAGGTACGGATGCCGAAACGGGTGGTATATTCGTCTTTCAGCTTTTCCCCATCATATATTTTTGTCACTGCGCTATACAACGCAGGATTCTCGGGTGACCATAAAGACGGATTATAAACCACAAAATTCTGGTTGAAGAAAGTAGCATCCAGTTTGTCACCGGGCTTGTCCTCGGAAGAAATCCTTCTTCCATCGGGGGCTAGGATGGTGGTCACAATGCGATAGTCGCTGACCTTCTTCCCCTCAGGCATCACAAACTCAGTCTTCACATTGACCCTGGCATAGTTCTCTTTCACTACCGGAGTAGTCACCACAGTTCCCCAAGTAGGGATATGCGCATCTTCATTGATAACCAGATGAACATTGCGGTACAACCCTGCCCCGGGATACCAGCGGGATGACTCCCGCTCGTTTTCCAGACGGACTGCCAGCTCGTTCCTCTCACCCGGCTTCAGATAAGGGGTGGCATCCACATAAAAAGAGTTATAACCGTATGGCCAGTAACCGGCTTCCTGCCCGTTCACATAGACACGGGCGTGGCTCATTGCTCCATCAAAGATCAATGTAGCTTTCTTGCCTTTCTCAAAACCGGGAGCGTCAAAGTTCAAGCGGTACCATCCGGTTCCTACAAACGGGAGACCTCCGGTACGTCCGGCATGTTCCATCGCCTCGGTCTGTCCGTCCTGAGTGATGGCCATTTCCTGCTTGTCATTATTGATGCTGAACGGACCATAGACCGCCCAGTCGTGAGGAACGGTGACACTCTGCCATTTGCTGTCATTATAAGCAGGACTGGCAAACTCCGCATTATCTTCACGGGTAAATTTCCACCCTTTCTCGAGAGTCTGCTCCGTACGTACCTGCGCTTGCAAGAAAGCAAAAGAACAAACAGCCCCTAACGCGGCAAACAAAAATCGTTTCGTATTCATCGTTATTTCTTATTAGGATTTTCTGTTACTATAAAAGTAATCTCACCTGCCTTGATCAAATCGTCATGAGAGATCAGATACTTATTGGTTTTCTTATTGCCCAGTCTGACCTCCTTTATATAATCCCCTTGTCCTTCTTTCTTGATAACCAATTCTTTCTTGCCCCAATATTTAGGATCAAGCTGAATGGTCACCTTATCGAAAGCAGGAGTGGTCAATGTATATTCGGGCACACCCGGACAATCCGGATAGAATCCCATCATGCTGAATATGGCCCATGCAGACATCGTACCCGTATCATCGTTGCCCGGAATTCCGTCCGGTTTGGTGGTGAAATACTTGGCCAGCAGTTCCTTCACCAATTTCTGTGTACGCCATTCTTCGCCCTTGAAGCGGCTGAACAGGTAAGGATAAGCGATATCGGGTTCGTTGGCCGGATCATAATTTCCTTCATCGAACACGCTTTGCAGCTTGTCGACAAATTTCTTGTCGCCCCCCATCAGTTTTACCAGACCATCGATATCATGAGGCACAAAGAACGTGTAGTTCCATGCGTTTCCTTCGTGGAAACCGGGGCTGGGTGCGAAATTAGCTCCTTCTTTCGGGTCAAACGGTTCGTAGAACTTGCCTTCCTTGGTTATCGGGCGCAAGGTCCCGAAATCCTTGCTATAATAATTCTTATAGCCCATGGAGCGTTTGCGGAACAGTTTCGCATCTTCCTTCTTGCCCAAGGCCTCCGCCAAGGTGGAAAGCGCATAGTCGGCAACATAGTATTCCAAAGCATGGGAGACCGAATTATCATACTGGCTTTCCATCGGCACATAGCCTTTGGACATATAGTCGTCATTGTCCGGACGCATCAGGTTGTCCTTGCCCGGAGTGGTAGCCGACTTGTACATGCCTTTATAAGCTTCGTCAATGTCAAAGTCCTGCAATCCTTTCATCCAACTGTCCACCAGAACGGGAATAGAGGGGTCTCCTTCCATCGTCAACGTCTCACGACCATACAATTCCCATTTCGGGAACCATCCGTGTTCCTTGTACATGCCCATCATGGTGTGGATCATGTCCATCTGACGTTCCGGATATACCAAAGTCATCAGCTGGTGATAGTTACGATAAGTATCCCACAAGGAAAATACCGTGTAACGGTTACGGTTGGTGGTCAGAATCTTGTCTCCCTCCATCTGCGGATATTGTCCGCTCACGTCCTGCAAGATATTCGGATGAATCATGGTGTGATACAGGGCGGTATAGAATACCCCCTTCTGCTCTTCCGTTCCGCCTTCCACCCTGATACGGGAAAGATCATCGTTCCATTTCTTGCGGGCTTCCGCACGCAGTTTGTCGAAGGTGGTGCCGAAGGGCTGTTCCTTCTCCAGATTCAGACGGGCATTCTCTATGCTGACAAAAGACACGCCCATACTGACTTCAATCACTTCTTCGGCCGTGGTGTCGTAAGTAAACCACACCCCTATATCATCTCCGCTTATTTCTTTGGTATAAGCGGTATAGAGTTTGTATTTACCGGCTGTATCGTCCCATTGCGCCTCCGCGCCCATCGGACGCATCATTTTCCAATAACCGCGTTTTGCCGGCACTTTGTTGATGCGCATTACAAAATAGATCGGAAATACCGCTTGAGGATTATAGCAGAAAGTGCCCAGCAGCTTGGTGCCTTCAATCTCACGGTCATTTACAAAACGGACGGTGGCTCCGCTCTCATTGGTCAGTCCTTCTCCCAGATTCAACAAAATATTGCTTTGCCCGGCAGGGAAAGTGAAACGCGCCATACTGGTGCGCGGAGTGGCAGTCAGTTCACACTTCACATTGTATTTATCCAGCCTATTGGTATAATACCCCGGATTTGCCGTCTCGCCCTGATAAAAACTTCCATAATGATGGTAATCCACATCCAGTTTGCCGGTAGTGGGCATCAATAACAATGAGCCTAATTCCGGACAGCCCACACCGCTAAGATTGACATGCGCAAAGCCGGTGAGGTATTTGTTGTTGAATTCGTATGGAGTGGACCACCATTGCTTGTCTTTGTCCTTATCCCCTTCGGGAACCCCCATCACATTGAAAGGAGTGACCGACATCATTCCATGAGGAGTCAATGCCCCGGGATTGGTGGTACCGTAATTGGTGGTGCCCACAAAAGGATTTACATAATCTACCGGCTCTTTCTGTGCTGTCGCAGAGAAAACTGAGAAACAAGCCAGAACAGCCGATAACAAAATCTGTTTCTTCATGCTATTTGTTGTTTATATATTACTTCACTACTATTTCATCCGTAAACAAGAAACCTCCGAATTCACCCGAAGAGGCCTGATAACGTATGTAGCGTGCCTTAGCATCTCCTTCCCAGCCAAAATTGGTGAAAGTCACTTTATCGTCCTTCACCACCTTGTGCTCCATGCGTTTCAGCTCGGTAAACTCCTTGCCGTCATTCGAAACGGAAATGATTACTTCAGAAGGCATAAAGACTTCGGGGCCGCATACCTGCATAAAGTCCGCTCCGATAAAATGAATGGCTGTTTCCTTCTCCATGTCGATGGTCACATCCATTCTTTTCTTGTCTATGAAACCTTGCCAGCGTCTGTCGCCATACGTCCATCCTCCTATGACGCCATCTACCAAGGCACTGTCGCCACCGGCTGAATAACCGGGATAGTAAGCGGCATCCGGTCCGTAAATCACTTTTTTACCTACCGCCAGGTGTTGTACGGGCTGGTCCGCTCCCGGACGGTTTCCTATCTCATTCTTCAATTCGAAGGGATGATATCCTTTGACTTTCAATTCCTCCACCGCTTTCAAGGCGCGGGCATGGAAATCATCGTAGGCCTTCACGGACGGATCACTCCAGGCAACTTCCGCCAAAGCGAGAATACGAGGATAAATCATCATCTCAGCATGTTCCGGAGTGGGGACATATTCTGTGAACAAATTGGCTTGCACTCCATAAACCAACGGCACCTTGTCCGCATCCAACGTATCGGGGACAGGATTGAACGAATAGACTTTGGCCAAAGGCAGATATCCTCCTATCGCTTCGGGCTGGGAGTCGGGGGCATCCTGATACGAATCAAAATAACAGAACTCGCCCGGAGTCATAATAGCCTTGTGTCCGGAAGCGACCGCTTTCATTCCCCCTTCCGTACCACGCCATGACATAACGGTGGCATTGGGAGCCAGTCCACCTTCCAGTATTTCATCCCATCCCAGTAATTTACGCCCATGGGCATTCAAAAAGACTTCGATACGATGGATCAAATAACTCTGTAATTCATTCACATCCTTCAGGCCTTCTTTTTTCATACGCGCCTGGCATAGTTTGCAAGAGGGCCATGAGGCTTTACCGGCCTCATCCCCGCCTATATGGATGTATTCGGAAGGAAAAAGTTCCATCACTTCTGTCAGCACATTCTCCAGAAACTCGAAAGTCTTTTCATTACCGACACAGAAATCGGCCTGCTTGTAAGGTTCGTGTGTACAGGACAACTCGGGATAAGCGGTCAGCACCTCTTCCGAATGTGCAGGCATCTCTATCTCCGGAATAACAGTGATATAACGCTCTTGAGCGTATGCCACCAGTTCGCGGATATCATCTTGCGTATAGTAGCCTCCGTAAGCATCTTTGCCGCCCTCTTCTTTATACTGACGCCCGTTGTTCCACCATTCTTTCCAAGTGGGAAACTCGCGCCATGCCGCAAATTCTGTCAGACGGGGGTATTTCTTTATTTCGATACGCCAGCCCGCAGCGTCAGTAAGATGCAGATGAAGACGGTTCAGTTTGTAATAGGCCAAAGCATCCAGCTGCTTTTTTATAAATTCCTTGTCGAAGAAATGACGGGAAACATCCATCATGAAACCACGATAGGCAAAACGGGGCTTGTCTGTAATGACTCCTGCCGGCAATCCTTTTTCATCAGCCAGCTGCAACATAGTCTGAACTCCGTAGAACAACCCTGCTCCGGAAGTCGCCCGGACAAGCACCTGATCGGGAGTTACCGTCAGAACATAGCCTTCGGGAGAGTCCACCTCCGGCAATTGAGCCACTTGTTTCAAGATGACCGTGTGTCCCTCTTCTGTTGCTACCGGTTTCAGCTTCATGGGAGAAGCCGCCAGATAATCCTGCAAAATCTTTTTATCTCCTTCGGATGCATCTATATACAATCCTGTTTCCGGATTCAGAGGAAACACTCCCTGTTGCAATTCCACATTCAGTGGTGCGGGAATAACAGAAATTGTGCGTTTCTCTTCCTTCGCGCAGCTTGCAAGCAACAAGCCTAATGCAGCTCCCGCCAGTATAATCAATTTTCTCATCTTCTATTTTCTTTTATTCTGTTAATTTCATGGGTACGGATACCCGGCTTCAACTCTCCGTTGATCATGTAATGAAATCCGTCCTGCGAAACCATTACAGCTCCGGCACGCGCACCTTGCTCATATTCGCCCAATGTAGTCCATTTATCCGTCTGTGGATGATAGAGCAGCAGATTTCTGTTAAACCGATACCACTCTACAGGATGTGACAAATATTCTTTTCCTGCATAAATACCTTGCAGAGCCTTTAAGAATATATCCTTATCAACTCCTCCGGCACACAATATCATATCCTCACCCCAAGCCGTTCCAACTCCACCGCCTAAAGAGATTTCATTTCCTTCCGCATCACACGGAGCGGCAACCGGCGACCACGCTTCCGTTTCCGGAACATACACATATCCGTTTACCGACAAAGAAGCCTGACGTTCCCCTACAGCCGGAGCAAATCCACCCCATACATAAAGTTTTCCGCCTTGCGCCACGCAGACAGGTTGCACTCTGGGAGCACCCGGAATATCTGTTCCTTTTTTCCACCCTCCGGACAAATCCGACAAATCAAGCATATACATGGACGGAGACGGAACGCCATTCACATTTCCCCCGACAATATATAGTGAGTGCCCCACTAATGCACCTGCCATGTTATCTATAGTTACGGGCAAAGACGGCAGAGTATCTGTGTGCAAGGTGTCTTTCTGCAAAGATAAAAGAAAAACATCAGACAGGCTATGCGTTGCTGTAGTTCCCCCAACACAAATTAACCCTTTTTCAGTAGAAATAGTGACTCCATAAGCCGCCGCCTGGGGCAGTTGGCCTATTTTCTTCCACTCAAAGACGGTATCATTTGACAGAGGAGCTATATATACATCCCGGTAAAAGACTTTTTTCCCGCCATCGGCTGCCGGTGTATCGGGGAAATTACAACCTCCGGCTATTAATAAATTTCCATCAACCACTCCCGCATATAATGCAGAAACTCCCTTAAGAAAACCGGCATCCTCTGTAGGAAATCCCTGCATTTTCTCAAGAGATATTTCATAAGCATCCGGGCGGCTGCCACAAGCAGTCATTGTCATCATGCCCATTATCGCATAAACGCCATATATTATTTTCCTGATCATGTTTTCATGGTGAAGTTTATAAATTCTTTATAAGCAGGGTTGCGCAGCCATCTTTCAGGAGAAACGCCACGCACCCCCCGCACTGATTACTACAATTAATCTACTGTAATTTCATCCACAAACAGGAAAGCAGGATTTCCTTTACCTCCATGCCAAGAAGGAATACTGTATTCCGGCTTTGCCAATACTTTCAGATAACGTGCCTGTACAGGTTCAAAGCTCAATGCATGTTCATACAATTGGTTCGGATTATCCAAAGTCATCGCCGGATATTCTTCCGAAGCTACTTGCTTGAAATTCTCACCATCTTCTGAGACAGCGACACTGATGGAACGCGCGTCAAACACCCAGTCGCCTTTCTCCACATTGGTGGTAAGTGTCACTTTGCTGAATTCAGCCGGCTGTCCGAAATCAATCACAGCTTCCAGATCGTTCTTATAAAAAGCAATCCAACGTCCGGTCTTATAATTTCTATTTCCTTTCAATCCATCTACCAACGTAGAGATACCGGCAAATTCATATTGCTTGTTCACCGGCTGTAAAGCTGTTATCTTCTTGGAAGTCGATTTGCTGAACGCAATGTCTTCTTTCACAATACGGCTATTGCCGGTAGGACGAATAGCCATAGCCTTGAACGTACAATTGGTATCGATCTTCACCGGCTCTGTGTAAAGCTGTGAAGCGGTAGTGGGGTCTGTTCCGTCCAATGTATAATATACCGGACAGTTATCTACTGTAGACAAAGTGACATCCACCGTACCTGTTTCCGCATTAGGCTCAAACCGGGCAGTCACATCGAATACGTGCTTGGCATAGTTATACTGATATACATCATATATCTTCACCATACGTACCAGACGCTGCAAGAAATCCTGATAATCCTTATGTTCAGGATTTGTCCACTGAATATCTGCCAAAGCGGCCATACGTGGCAATTCCATATATTCTACCTGACTAAATGTAGGAATATATTCCGTCCACAAATTAGCTTGTACACCTTTAATATATTTCTGTTCCTCCGGTGTCAGTGATGCCGGCATAGGTTCATAGCTATACACACGCTCTAAAGGTAAGTAACCGCCAATGGCTTCCGGTTCCTGTTCCACATCCTTGCTTTGATAATAGTCAAAATACAGATAAGTATTCGGTGACATAATGACATCATGCTTCTGCTTGGCAGCCTCAATACCGCCACCTTCACCACGCCATGACATAACAGTAGCATTGGGGGCCAACCCACCTTCCAGAATTTCATCCCAGCCGATAATCTGGCGTCCATGGTCGTTCAGGAACTTTTCCGCATGACTGATGATGAAGCTCTGCAGTTTCTCCTCCGCACTGTGATTCTTGTCCGCCTTGATACCTAAAGCCTTGATACGGGCCTGACACTTAGGACATTTCGCCCAACGCACCTTGGGACATTCGTCACCACCCACATGGATATATTCTGACGGGAAAATCTGAATAATTTCTCCCAATACATCATCAATAAATTTCAAGGTTTCATCATTACCCGCACAAAGCACATCGTCGGATATTCCCCATTGCTTCCATACTTCGTACGGACCACCTGTACATCCCAAATAAGGATAAGCGGCCAAGGCTGCCTGCATGTGCCCCGGCATATCAATTTCTGGAATCACTGTGATATGACGGTCAGCAGCGTATGCCACTATCTCCTTAGCCTCCTCTTGAGTGAAGAAACCACCATAAGGCTTGCCATCGTATTTACCTGAATTATGACCGATAACCGTTTCAGTTCTCTTTGACCCGATTTCAGTCAGTTCAGGACGGCTCTTGATTTCGATTCTCCAGCCTTGGTCTTCCGACAAATGCCAATGGAAACGATTGATGTTGTGCAATGCCAACATATCTATAAAACGTTTTACTGAATCCACCGGGAAGAAATGGCGTGATACATCCAGCATCGCACCGCGATAAGAAAAACGGGGATAGTCATTGATCTCAACCGCCGGCAAAGCGATATCCACTCCTTGTGCGGCCGGAATGGATTTACGCAAAGTCTGGATGCCATAGAAAACTCCGGCTTCCGTAGGTCCGGAAACGACCACCTGGTCACCGGTCACTTTCAACTGGTATCCTTCGGGATTCTCAGCATTTCCACCCAATTGCAGAATAATCCCTTTACCATCTGTACCAGCCTGTACAGCCAATGTCTTTCCGGTAAGGTCTTTGATATAACTTGCCAGAAATTCAGCATTCTTCTGCATCTTCTCATTGCCTTCCGGATACATAATCTTGGTTCCGTTTGACAAAATGAACGGAGTAGCCTGATCCATTATCGAAATTTCCTGCGGTAACGGAATTACCTGATAATTTGCTTCTTTCACTTCTGTGCTACAGGATAAAAGCATAAATCCTGCCATTGTCAGCCCTGCAAGGCCCGTTAAAGTTTTCATAATAGATATTAATTGATTAGTTAGTGTCACTTAATTGCCTGATCGTTATATCAACCTTTTCATCCTTCTTCAGCTTCTCCGAAGTGATGATCACTTTCTTTGTCTGTCCAGGCAACAGGTCAAAGAAGTTATCTGTAAATCTCGCCCCTTGAACAGGAATTTCTATGAATACATCCCTGGCCAACTGTTTAGCAGACAAAGTAACCTCATATTTTCCGTCCATCGGTTTCACTTTATAGCGGATTTCAGTTTTCGGGAGTTCCTGATCTTTTGCGTGGTTAAAGTAATAAATTTCTTCGGATAAAACCTCACCTTTCTTGTTTTTTAATGTCATCAGAAGGAACGTATTTTGAGGGCTGGTTGTCATGCCCGCATAAGGTTCCTTAGCATATAAGACAGAAGCATTGGCCGGAACCTCTCCCTTGATATCCTTCTTAGACAGGACTTTACCATTAAAATCCATCACACGCAACCCTAAAGTCACCTCTTTATCCGCTTCCAGCTTGTCCGACATGACGTAAATATTCAAATCCTCTCCTTCTTTGATGGCATTGACCAATACCGGAGCAAACGCTCTTTTTGCCTGATAATGCAGCGCTTTCCAATTGCCATAATAGTCAATGCTGGACCAGGAAACGACCGGCCAGCTGTCATTCAACTGCCAATACAAAGTTCCCATACAATAGGGACGGTTACGACGATGCGCTTCCAAGCCATGGCGTACTCCCACTCCCTGTAAAACCAATCCCATATAAACCAATTGGTCAAAATCCTCGGGCACCTTATAGTACAGTCCCATGGTCTTCTTGATGAGGAAATTACCGATAGTCGCCTTTTGATGAGCATTCATCACCTCCGACTCCAACGCATAATCTTCCGGTGAGGCAAAAGTAGCAATCGTCTTCATTTCAGGAAATGCCTGGAAACCAAACTCGCTCATAAAGCGCGGGATTTCCGTATCCAGACTTTCAAACGGTTTCTGACCATACCAGATCCCCCAGTTATGGCTGTCGGCAATCTTCCAGCTTTCGGGACGTCCCCAATTGGCCTCGTATGGAGAACCGTGCATATAGAAACGGTCCGGATCCAGTTCGGCCACCTTACGGGGCAGCAACTCGCGGAAAAGTTTATCATAGCCCTGCTTCATTCCCTCCATGATACCGGGATCGGTGTATTTCTTATCCCATCCCCAGTAGCGCATGCCTTCGTAAATTTCATTGTTTCCGCACCACATAGCCAGGCTGGCATGGTTCCGCAAACGTTTGATATTGTATTCCGCCTCGGCCTCCACCCGTTTCATGAAAGCCGGATCAGACGGATAAGTGGTACAAGCAAAAAGGAAATCCTGCCAAACCAGTATTCCATTCTCGTCCGCCGCCCGGTAAAAAGCATCGTCCTCATAAATACCTCCGCCCCATACACGGATCATATTCATGTTGGCGTCTTTCACATCCTTGAACAACCGGCGGTAACGCTCTTCGGTAATGGCGGGCAACAGCGCATCATCCGGAATAAAATTCGCACCTTTGGCAAACATCGGTTCGCCATTGACTACAAAATAGAAAGATTCCCCCTGGTCGTCTTTCTCTTTCACCACCTTTATGGTACGGAGTCCGATACGCTCTTTTTGAGAAGCCACCACTTTATCATCCACCTTTACCTCGGCTTCAAAATCATACAATGCAGGTTCCCCCCAACCATTGGGCATCCATAAATGGAGTTGCTTTATCTCTAAGGGAAGAAGAATATGATTGGTACCCGGCTGCAAAGTCACCTCTTTCCGTCCGGTTACCTTTTCACCGTTCTTATAAGAACAAGCAACGGTTACTTCCGCTTTCTGAGGAGCAGTGGAAACACAGTTTACAGTCAGACGGTTTTCTACTTCCGCCCGTTCTTTCGTCACCGAAGCCTGACGGACATAGTAATCATCCAAGCGTGCCACATCATAGAAAGTCAGTGTCACAGGACGCCAGATGCCACTAGTCACCAGGCGGATTCCCCAATCCCAGCCATAACTGTAAGGTGCCTTACGGCTGTAGATGCTGACCCGCTTGTCACTATGGTCATTATCAGCCGGGTAATCAAAGCCATTGGTTTCCCACTGGGGCAAAGTTTGCTTGATAGGTGAATGAAACAGAATCTGCAAACGGTTCTCCCCCTTCCGCAGCACCTCCTTCACCGGAAGAGTATAGCCGACAAACATATTATCTGTACGTTTCAGCAAAGAGCCGTTCAGATAAATATCCGCATACGTATCCAGTCCTTCGAAAACCAGCAAGGCGGCATCTCTGGAAAGCTGCTCATCCGTCACATTAAAAGTGGTCTTATAGATCCAGTCCTCATTCTCCACCCACTGCACTTTTTGCTCATTCATCCCATAAAACGGATCGGGCAGTTTATGATGAGAAATCAAATCCTGATGTACCGTTCCGGGCACTGTGGCCGGCAGCCATTCATTCCGGCCGGCCTGAGCGAACTCCCATCCCTTATCCAAAATCAAGTTCTCTGATTTCTTATACTCTTTTGCACAGAGCATCATCGGAAAGCATCCTAACATCATCAAAGCTTTTAATGTTTTCTTCATCTTACCTATCTTTTCTTCATTTAAATTATATACTATTCCGTCCGGAACGTAGATGCAGGCAAACCGGCGCCATTTACCAGATTGGCACGCGTAAAAGGCTGCCATCCGTAACGAACGATTTTCGGATCTTTGACCTTCTTACTCCAAACTTTTATTTTACCGTCCTCGACCACTGCCTGTGCCGGATAAAACAATTCGTCTTCACCCGCCACCTCAAACGTGCCGATCGGTTTTCCATCGGAGGTACACAAGCCATCGGCATAATCAAATGAAACATAGGCAGCTCCCCGGGCAAATGAAACCGATTTATAAAGCGGTCCTGAGGGAACGACATTCCGATGTCCATACGTACGGTTCAGCGCCCACGCCGCCAAACGCTCTCCTATTTCCTTTTTCTGTTTAGGATGTACATCCAGCGAATCTCCCCTGTCCGAACTGACAGCCATGCCCGTATGAGGTATCTCAGTCATGAGGCGACGCTGACTGTCTCGGAACCAAGTCCAAGAAGGACGGTCTATACTGGATAACTGCACAAAATAAAAAGGCAGTTCCGCATCATTCCAATTCTTCCGCCAACTTTGAACCAACAGGTTGAATAATTTTTCATGCGCTTCCTTATTATGCGCGTTCGACTCTCCTTGATACCAAATAATTCCTCTTACCGGGAAGTGTTCTAACGGAAGGATTCCCGACTCATACAAATAGCAAGGTTCATACGGATGGCGTTGTTGTTTATCGGTTGATTTTTTCACATTCAGCGCCGCACGCCCACGCACCCAGTCCTGAATAAAATCATTTTGCTTCCAATTGCGTAAAATGGCGGGGAACTGATATTCCAATGTTCTTCTATCGATCCATGCTTCGGTAGGAGAACCACCTATTGCATTACAGATCAGCCCTACAGGTACTTGCAGGCTATCCTGTAATTTCTTACCAAAATAATAAGCGACCGCCGAGAATTTTCCCGCTGTTTCGGGAGAGCATACCTTCCACTCCGTATCCTTATAATATTGCAAATGGTTCAACGAATCAAGTACAGACACCGGCCATTCCACCGCATTGGTACGCCAACGCTCCTTTTGATCAAATAAGCGGATTTGGTCATTCGCGGCATTGGGAACATCCTGCTTCGCTGTGGCACTCCAATTCAAATGAAACTCCATGTTGGATTGTCCCGAACAAAGCCATACTTCGCCTGCCAGCACATTGTTAAAAGTGAGCAGGCGCTCTGCCGTAGACACAGTCAATGTATAGGGGCCGCCTGCCGCCAAGGGGTGAAGAGTCACCCTCCATTTGCCGTCCAGCCCTGTTACCGTTTTCTGCTTCTGTTTCCCGATCGTGACCGTCACTTTATCTCCGGCATTGGCTGTTCCGTGTATGTCAATCGGTCTTCCATACTGCAACACCATGTTGTCCGTAAACAATTCGGGCATTTTCAATCCTCCATAATTTCCTGTTATTCCTTCGTATGCGGTCTTTGCCAGCAAAGATGCCCCTTCCTCATTGGGGTGCACCGCATCGGGCAATAAATAGGGATATGGATACAAAGGTTCATGAAAATCAATCAATTGCACATGAGCAGATTTGGCAACAGACTCGATAGCCAGCTGAATTTCCCCTTGCCAGTCACGAGTTCCCGACTCAAAACGCGGATGACGGTCGGCTATGGGAGTAGTACGCGCTATCAAAATACGGCATTTAGGATTCACCACTCTGAAGGAATCAATCAGTGCCCGATAGTCGGAAATAAAGAAGTCCCGATAATTAGGCCAGTTACGGGGATCAGTATCATTTACCCCCAAATGAATGACAACAATATCACCGGCAAAAGCCAGTGCGTCTTTAAATTCTTTTTGTTGCATATAGGGGCGGTGTCCCTTATTCAGCAGAGTAGCTCCGGGTTTACCAAAACGTTCAACCTTATATTTTTCACCCAACATCCGTTGCAACTGTGCAGGATATGAATCTTTATCAGGATTTGCCACCCCTATACCATAGGTGATGCTGTTGCCTACACAAGCAACCTTCACCGGCTCCTGCGCAAATGAAACGGCACAAAAGCACACACATAAAGTCAGAATCAGTATTTTTTTCATTTCTTATCAATATAAGGTTTTACAATATCACGCCACAGCAAATACCCTTTTCCTAATAAATGCAATCCATCATTGGTATATGCAGGGTTCATCTTTCCGGTATCCCCATCCACAAAGTGACTGTACAAGTCCACATAGGTAACCCCTTCCTTTACCGCCAACGGTTCCAACAAATCATTAATCTGTTTTACCACCTGCCAGCGTGACGTATGCCCGTTAAACTTGCCGTAGCAATCATTTACCGGCAATACACTTTGCAAATATAATTTTGTTTTTGGAGATTCCCGCTTTATTTTCTGAACAATCATACTGATTTCTGCAATAATTTTATCAGCAGATGTTCCCCGAGAGACATCATTGATGCCGATCAGCAAAAAGATCTTTGCCGGTTTCCCCTCTACAATCGGGTCCAGGCGGTCATATACGCCCATACAGACATCTCCACTGATGCCTCTGTTCTTTACATTCTTATTTTGAAACAACTCGGTCCACTCGCAACCATTGGTAATGCTGTTCCCCAAGAAAATAATATCTTTTGAGGTAACCGGAAGCTCTTCAAACAAAGTAGCCCTCTGCTCATAAAAAGTAGAGTACTTGCGTTCCTGGGCAAACTGGGGAAGTGCAAGTAATAATCCTAAAAATAATAGAGCAAAACTTTTCATTTATGTTGTTTTTCTGGTGAATAAATCAATCCTTCTACAGCTTTTTCTCCATCAAGCGTCACAAAGACCGTAGTAAACATCCATTTCACAAGACGCGTCTCAGCCATCTTAAACTTACCGATAGGCAACTTTAAGAAAACCTTGTTCCAGCCTTTATTTAAATGCACCGCCAATGGAGGTCTTCCTACGCAATTCTCATTTCCCAAAGGTACTTCATAACTTTTTACCTTATGCGTATCAGTCCATACGGGAGGCAGTATTTCCTTATCATTAATCCAGATACGGCTCTCTTTGTAATCCCATTTACCAGGCAATGGAGCCAAATCCATCTCCGAACGGCTGTAGTTCTGAAACTCCGCCCACAATCCTACCTCCTGAGCATTGGGCGAATACACCCAAGTATACGCATAAGCCGTATGATTTTCCTGAGGATCCGCATAGAAAGCAGGAACCATATTCCCCCATACATGACGCAGATAAATGCCTGCTCCTGTAGCCTGCCTTACCCCGTAAGTTTTTCCTTCATATTCATAGCTATCCTTCAGTTCCTCTTCGGGAGGAAATACTTTAGAGAGGTTTCCGTCGTTAGGAAAAGCATCCGTAATATTCCATTTCACATTAGTCTGTTTCACATAAGCGAAAGGATATCCTTTAAACGTATGCTCCTTATGCCACAACATGCGTTTTTCAAAATCAGCGAATTCTTTGAATGCTTCCGTGTCTTCGGGTGGAAGTATCGTACCCAGTCCGTCAAAATATTCCGTACCTCCCCCTCTCCAGGCACGCTCGGCAATAGCAAGCATATTGGGGTACAGGCCATTTTCAATGACCAGGTTCCATTCCTTGTCAATCAAACGGTCGTGCCACAAAGCCAATATGGTTCCCGCAATGTCCTCACTGCCTTCTGTCTGATTATAAATACGGCTATTATACAAAGCCACAATATCGCCGAACACATCAAAATGATTCAGATAATGAAATTTGGAATCAATAGCGGGAATACCCGGCTGCGCCTTTCCACGGTAACTCCATAAATGTGTCATATCAATCTCCCCCGGCTTATAATGCCATCCCGGATTCCAGGATATTACTTTTTTCCCTTTAGAACGCACATACGCTACCATTTCGGGTACAAAATGCGGATTCGTAAACTCCACCTCATCCGTTCCTATATGCAAATAAGGCACATCGAATGTCTCGCACACCTCATCCAGTAACAGTTTCAAGATCTTCATCCCTTCCGGACTTTGCATATCATGGCGGAAAGCACGCACAAAAGCAGCACTGTGACCCGGCATATCTATCTCAGGGATCAACATCACCTGATGCTTCTTACAGAAATCCACTAATTCGCGGGCTTCTTCCAGTGTATAGTACTTTCCCGGCATACGAGTGGTGTTCACACTGTCATTCAGCATCGGAAATATTTTACTTTCCAAACGCCATGCCTGATTTTCGGTAAGATGCCAATGGAACACATTGATTTTGAAACGTGACAAGATTTCTATCTCCCTCTTCAACTCCTCCATGGAGATATAGCTGCGTCCTACATCCTGCATAAATCCGCGAATACGGAAAGCAGGCCAGTCCACCATTTCACATCCGGCAAAAGAACTTCTTTTCCCTTTTTTCTTTTCCAACTGGCGCAGCGTCTGCATAGCCCAATACACTCCACGCTCCGTTACGGCTTCTATCTTTATCTGCTTGTTTGTAACAGAGAGACGATAGGCTTCATCTCCGTTCAATGGTGCTTCATCAATAGATGCAACAAGTTCCACTTTAATAACAGAAGATGACTGGTCAACAATTTCACCACCCGCATTAACAATAAAAACTTCCCACTCCGACTTCAGCACCGGAGTAGAAAGTTTCACCTTTCCCATACTAAAGTTCTTCCCGGTATCCTTACATATCTGAGGCTTAGGAAGTAACGAGATACTCGTTTGCGCTATCACAACAGCACAAACGAGTATCATTCCAAGAAAACTAGAAAATCTACGCTTCATTTATTTGGTCTTAATAATGTCTTTCAGTTTTACCGCCTGGAAAGTCATGTGAGCTACGCTACTTTCGTACAAGATACCTACAGTTTCCTTGTCAATCATAGTCAGACAGCTATATCCCCAACCCCAGCCGGCGTCCAGCAGCAGCTGGTTTTCGGGCAACCAGGTAACTCCCCCGTCCAAACTTGCCTTGATGGTAATGCTATGACGGTTCTTGGTATCATTCGGATTAGAGAATAAAAGAATATCCTTGCCTAATACATTATCTTCAGCCTTAACACTGATCAAGCTTGCCATACAAACCGGTTCCTGTAATGCCGTACGTGAAGATACATGTTCTTTCCAAGTTTTACCCATATCTGTAGTGGTAGATACAGCACGGCTGCCGCCGCGGTTATCACGCATGTTCAGCATCAGCACACCCGGCTCCACTTCCGCTACCTGAGACTCTGTCGTATTAGTGCGTGCCAATGTACTGATCTTCCATGTCTTTCCATGATCCTTACTATAAATAATACCTGCATTAGGAATACGGTCACTGCCAATATACTGGCTGGCAAATACCAATGTTCCGTCTTCCATAGAGATGCCTCTACCGGGACCTTGCAGCAAGAAATACCAGGACGGATCTTTCACCTGTTCCGTCACATTCATAGGTTCAGACCAGGTTTTACCATCATCATCACTCTTTACCATCATTAATTGTGCAGTATGGTTACGATCCATACCGGTCTGGGAATTCCACCATGCACGGCCGTTACCCATGCCATGTGTCCAGGCAGCGACAATCCAGATCGTTCCGGTCTTCTTATCAACCAGAATGGCAGGGTCACCTACTCCGTTCTGTGCCTTGGGCAGACCGTCATATTCTCCAAATGCCATCGGAATGCGCATTTTCTCCCAAGTCTGTCCGCCATCCGTGCTCCGGCTCAAACCTATTTCCACATACTCCTGTAAATCCGCACTATTATTATAGCGCACATCATATACTCCTAACAAGGTTCCTTTATTTGAAGTCACCAATCCGGGAATACGATAGGCAGCCGCCCCGTCATCACCGGCATGACGCACACCGACTCCCATGTAATGAGTATCCGTCTTGCGGACCATCTTCAATGGAGCAACCTGTCCGTCAACCTTGGCTTCCGCCACTTCCGCCGACACTTTGGACAGAACGGAAGCTGTAGGCTTCATCTGCAGGCTGATCCAGAAATAATTCACTCCCGGAAACAGCTTTTGGTCAGCTTTTAATATAACCTCACGCTTCGGAGCCTTCACTTCCGACTTCAAAACGGAATAAGAAGTATTGGCAGCCAATGTTTTTCCCGGAATATTATTAGGTATATAATCTACCGGAGCGAAATAAGTCTTTCCCCTCTTTTCCGCACTTTCGGTTCCGCCATAATAAAGTTTCACGGCCTCAATCTCATTCAGATTCACGTCTTTACCGAAATTCAGTTTCACTTCATTCAGCATCTGACTCTGAGCAGCCTCTATACGCAAATGAAACAACTCATTATCCTGTCTTTCAATCAACACAGGAATTCGGGTTTCGCGAACAGCAACCGTATCTGCCGCCGCACTCAACTTGAAGGGTGCTAATATAAAAACAATAATTAGCAGTAATAAGTTAGGGTTTCTCATAATATTTATAATTTTACGGGCGTAAAAATAAAAGTTTTTATTGAAATTAGAAAATAAAAAGGCGGTTTCTTTATTAATTTCATAAAGAACACCACCTTTTTACGCAATTAAAGATTATTATCCGTCAAAAATTTAATAACCAACGGTTTGTTTCAACAATGGATTATTAGTGAGAGCCCCTTGGTTGACAGGCCAAAGCAAACGGGCAGACTCTGCCGGAGTATAGTCAAGCACGTATGAATCACCAAAGCGCCGTAAATCATACCATCGTTTTCCTTCCAGCATAAACTCGAACAAACGTTCCTGCAGAACGGCATCCGCCGGATCCTTATCAACCTCCTGATTGGGAAAGCCCACTGTTGAGGCATCATACGCATCACCAAACGCACGCTGACGCACCTGGTTTATCTCCGCCGCCGGATCCTCGCCCAAAAGCACCTCCGCCTCGGCCAGCATCAACAACAAATCAGAATATCTATAAACAGGATAATCATCACATCTCACCCGCGTACTTCCATTCATAACTCCCCAATACTTATGCGGATACAATCCCACCAATTCCAATTTGCCATTTTCCACCTTATTATATACATCTTTCAATGTGACATCACGACGGGTGTCTCCCGGCAGAAATTTCCTGAAATTCTCCAATTTCACCATCAGGCGCATGATGCCGAAATTATTCTCGACAGACGTATTTATCAAAGTACCATCCGCATTATAGAATTTCCCTAAATAATCTGCCTGTGGAAACAGGTCATTATTTCCATTCCACAAATTGTATTCAAACAATTCATTATGAATCGTAAAGATAATCTCTTTATTACCTTTATTATCATAAGCAAATACTCCCTGAAAGGTATCCATCAGGTCCAGGTTATTACGGCTGATATTATTCTGTATGTCAACCAACGCATTCTTTGCCATCCGGGCAGCTCCTTCTCCCCCGTCACGATGGGCGCTCCACAGATATACATCCGCTTTCAGCATCAATGTGGCAGCCTTTGACCACAACGATTTTTTTTCCTTTATGGTATAATCGGACCCAAAATAACTTAATGACGATTCTATATCTTTTTTTACCTGCTCAAAGATTTCGGCAGCCGGAGTTGCCGCCTTTGCCAGTTTACCCACTTCGAAGCCCAGACTAGGTTCCTCCGTAAACACGGCATCCCCCCATGAACGGTATAACTGATACATATAATAAGCACGCAATCCATACACCTGTCCCAAATAGTAATTTCTGGCACTTTCAATCAACACCTCCGTATGGATAGTTCTGCTGATAAACAAGTTCATTTGGTTGATATTCTGATACAAATCGCCAAATCCATTGATTCCGGGATTCTCCGCATTCAATGTATTATAGGGAAAACGCTCCATTCCCTGAGTGGCTTCCCCTCCGAAAGGAATCCCTCCAAAGACATCACTTCTTGCCTCACCCAGTAAAAACATATTCCACGAATGGCTTCTGAACCGGCTATGCAATCCAAAGACAAATGAATCAAACTGCTCCGGAGTCTTCCAATAATTCAAATCAGTGATATCACTCACCGGATCCATATCCAACGAAGTACATCCACCGGCCAACATAGCCGATGCGGCAAAAGCCAATATTATCTTTTTTATTTTCATACCTTTTCTCTATTTACGTATTAAAATGACAATTGCAAACCAAACAATACGGTTCTCGGGGTGGGATAGCGTCCATTGTCTATACCACCACGCCCATTTGCCTGAATATCCATTACCGGTTCCGGAGAGGTTCCATCATATCCGGTAATATAGAATAGATTCTGCCCCGTAACATACACGGACGCGTCAGTCAGAAACACCTTGTTTATAAGATTCTTCGGGAATTTATAACTCAAGGTAACCTCACGCAGGCACAGATAATCTCCCTTTTCATAAAAACTAGAGTTGTTATTGTTCAGATTCGTTGTACCATTATTAGAACGGGTGATATTCTTCTTGGCATTCTGGTCGGCCCAATAAAATTTAGGAATACCAGTTTCCGTATTGGTTTCAGACCAGGAATCCCTGACATCCGTAATCAAATTGAACGATCCGTTATACTGTCCCAGAATTCTCGCCTTCAAGTCATTGTAAATGGTATGACCTACCGCATAGTCAAACCGACCGTATAAAGACCAGTTTTTATAGTTCAGCGTGGTAGAGAAACCACCCGTCCATTTCGGATAGATGTTACCTACTACCTGACGGTCGTATGAATTTATAATATGATCCCCATTCTTGTCGTCCCACAATACATCACCCGGTTCAATGGGTTTCCACCCCGGCTTTCCTGCATATTCGGCAGCTTTATCCGGCCCATACAGGTTAGCAACTTCATCCACAAAGTCACCGGCATGGTTTCTCACATCATCCCAGTCACGCAAGATACGCACTTGCTTGTAAGCAATGATATCACCCAAACTTTTTCCTTCCTGAATACCACCTAGCCAAACCAACGAGTTGGATTTCGGATCCCATACCTGCTCACCTCCCTGGCGGTTGTTTACATTTCCGTTAAAAGGCAGCTTTTTCACTATATTCTTCACAAACGAAGTATTAGCAGTGACATCCCATGACCAATCCTTCCTCGTCAACAGATTTACCTTGGCCTCCAATTCAAAGCCACGGTTGCTGATTGTTCCCAGATTCGTCTTGAACGAGGGAAATCCCGTATATTCCGGCAAATTCACATCAGTCAGCAAATCGGAAGTCGTACGGTTATAATAGTCCATAATCATGTGAACCCGATTATTAAAGAAACCCAGATCAAGCCCCAGTTCAAACGTATGGCTCTTTTCCCAACGCAATTTACTATTGACCACTCCCGTGTTCAGATAACCTAAATTCCCATCATAAGCACCTACCGAACCATATTTGCCATATACATCAAAGTTACCGATACCGTTTACATTACCATTCAACCCATAACTGATACGCGGTTTGATCAAAGACACCACCTCCGAGAACTTCGAATCCTTAAAGAAAGCCTCTTCGTGCACATTCCAGCCGGCAGATATACCGGGGAAAAATCCCCAGCGATTGTCTGATAGTTTGGAAATACCGTCATAACGGGCTACCAACGACACCATATAACGATAATTATAGTCATAATTAACACGGGCGAAACCGGACAGAATACGATAACCGGTCTTGGTAGAAGTAGTATAAGTACGATTGGTACCTGCATTCAAAGTGGGTATATCGTCTGTAGGAGCACCAGAAACACGTGCCTCCAGGTTCTGATACTGATAATCAAAATACTCGCCGCCCACCATGGCATTGATATTATGTCCGCTAAAACCTTTTTTATATTCCAGCGTCAACGCATGCTGCTGTTGGAACACTTTCGTGTTTGTTTGCGAGGCATTACGGTTGGTGTTAGGTGCCTGCCCTATCTGCTGATACTTCTTTTCGAACAGTTCAAACTGATGATCGGTATAATACATAGAACTGTTTCCGTTCAGGAACAATTGCTGCGGAAGGATTTCCAATGCAAAACCGATATTAAACGAAGTCTTACGGTTCGTTGTGGAACGAGTCAGTTTATCTTTCCAATAATAAGGATTACCATCCTGGTTACTCCATCCGGCAGCAGGACTTCCGTCATCATTCCACGGATTCCAGGTGGGGAACATACTCATGGTACGGTAAAACAACTCATATTCTCCTGTTTCTCCGTTCCAGGGACTTTTCAGGTCGTAAGTCCACAAATCGGGCATTTTGGACCATGAGAAACTGCCACCGGCATTCACTGTCAGGACAGGCAGTAATTTGTACGAACCGTTGATAGTACCGTTCACACGCTTATAATTGGTGGAAATAATCTGGCCATCTTCTGAATAATATCCCAAAGATGAAGAGAAAGTTCCTTTATCATTACCTCCCGACAGACTCAAATAATGATCTTGTGTAAACGCCGCATTACGAAATGTGAGGTCATGCAGTTCACCGGCATGGTTTCTAAAAATCAAAGTATTGCCGGGATCTGCAGGATCCGTCATAGACTGCCATCCTTCGTTCAGCAGATGCTTGTTGGTATCCGTCATAAAAGCCAGATCCACTCCGGAGTTCACACCGAAACCTTTCTGGTTTTCCATGCTCGAACCACCATTGGTACGCTGCCAGCCCAAACGCTGATAATACAAATAGTCACCGGCATCCAGGTACTTATACCCTTCACGTGCAAAGTTTATCCCCCCTTTGAATTTGTAAGTGATCTGCGTCCTGCCTTCCACTCCCTTTCTGGTCGTTACCAAAATAACACCGTTATTGGCACGGGCACCATAAATAGCTGTAGAAGCCGCATCTTTCAACACCTGTATGGATTCAATGTCCGAGGGATTGATATCATCCATAGAACGGACAATGCCATCTACGACTACCAACGGGCCTTCCAGGTTCTTGTTTATAGAAGCACCGCCACGCAAAACAATGTTAGGCGAACTGCCCGGTTTGCCCGAAGTATTTGTCACGCGCAACCCGCTGACCGTTCCCTGCAAGGATTGTGCCGCATTACTCATAGCTGCATTTTGCAACACTTTATCGTCCAGCTTTGAAATAGAATTCGTCATCAACGATCGTTTCTGACTCATACCATAACCGGTCACCACGACCTCATCCAGCATTTCCGCATCTTCTTTTAAAATAACTTTGTAGGTATTTGGCGCCCCCACAACAATTTGTTGTGTTTTGTAGCCGATGTAACTAACATCCAGCTTCGCCCCCACAGACGCCTGAATCGTAAAGTTACCATCTACATCAGTTATTGTACCATTGGTTGTCCCTACCTCCAGGACACTCGCTCCGATAATGGGTTCACCGGCGGCATCTGCCACCACCCCCGTTATCGTTTTTGTCTGCGCCATCATGTTTATTGAAAAACAGAGGCACACGATAAGAAATAGAGCTCTCTTCATGAATCTCAGATTTGGTTGATAATTTAATGTTTAAATAAAAAAGTTTAATCAAGTGCTAGTTTCAAAACCCTTCTAAAAGAAAATAGTTTTAAAATCAACAGCGAATATATGCGCATCTATTTAGTATATACAAGAGACAAAAGAATCTATATCCTTTGTCTGTGTTTATTTTTTAGAATAAACTAAATATTAAAGCATATTTTAAAAAGTTACATAAGGGAATAACTCAAAAAAGAAAAAAAGGTTCATAAGGAGAAGATATAACATGCATGATTTTGGAGATGAGGCAAAGAAGGTTCGTTCAGGGATATTTATCAGGTAATCCTGTATCACGCAAAGAAACAGAAAAAAACGCTAACTAACTTGTCTACAGTCAATTAGCGTTCTATCAAGTACACCCGATGAGAATCGAACTCATATCGTCGGAACCGGAATCCGGTATTCTATCCATTGAACTACGGGTGCGTCTGAAACTTGGACGTGCAAAGGTATAAAATATATTGTCTTCCTCCTAATAATTTGAGATATTTATCTATCAAAATAATATTTTGCACATTACTTTAAGCACAAAACAATCAATTTGATTATATTTTCACCTAAATATATATCAATATCACAAATAATTTCTATATTTGCAAGCAATTAAAATAAATAGATCAATTTTACAATGAGTTACCTAATTAAACCAGCTAACTATAAAGCCTTGCTTGATTTAAAACAAACAGAGTTAGGCATTAAGCAAATAAAAGAGTTCTTCCAACAGAACTTGTCGTCAGAATTGCGTCTGCGCCGTGTCACCGCCCCGCTATTTGTCTTGAAAGGAATGGGTATTAATGATGACTTGAGCGGAACCGAACGACCGGTATCTTTCCCTATCAAAGACTTGGGAGACGCACAGGCCGAAGTTGTCCATTCACTGGCAAAATGGAAAAGACTGACCTTGGCCGATTATAATATAGAGCCGGGTTATGGCATCTATACCGATATGAACGCCATCCGGGCCGATGAAGAATTAGGTAATCTCCACTCACTATATGTAGACCAGTGGGACTGGGAGCGCGTGATCACCAAAGAACAGCGCACGGTTGATTTCCTGAAACAAATAGTAATCCGCATCTATGCAGCCATGCGCCGCACAGAATATATGGTCTGCGAAATGTATCCGCAGATCAAACCTTTCCTGCCACATGACATCCATTTCATCCACTCGGAAGAACTTTGCCAGATGTACCCCGACAAGACCCCGAAAGAGCGCGAACATGCCATCTCACAAAAATACGGTGCGGTATTTATTATAGGTATAGGCTGCAAGCTGAGTGACGGAAAAGAACATGACTTGCGCGCACCTGACTATGACGACTACACCACCATCAACCCGGAAACCGGACTTCCCGGCCTGAACGGTGACTTGCTGGTCTGGGACAAAGTACTGGACCGTTCTGTCGAGCTTTCCTCTATGGGTATCCGCGTGGATAAGGAAGCACTGATCCGCCAACTGGCACTCAGTGGACAGGAAAAACGCAAGGAACTTTATTTCCACAAACGTCTGCTGGACGAAACCCTGCCTTTATGCATCGGTGGCGGTATAGGACAGTCACGACTCTGTATGCTTTATTTACAGAAAGCCCATATAGGCGAAATCCAAGCCAGTATATGGCCTGAAGACATGAGAAAAGAATGCGCTCAACTGGGCATGCAACTTATTTGATTATAATTATCAGCAATCAAGGAAGAGGGTGATACAAAAGTCATCCTCTTTTTATTTGTCATTTTTACAAATAACCCCTATCTTTAACGCACATTTTTAATAAAAAGAAATGCCATGAACGTACAAATAGAAGAAAGCTGGAAACAACATCTGGCACCCGAATTTGAAAAAGATTACTTCATCAAGCTCACAGAGTTTGTGAGAAGCGAATACCAGACTACCACTATTTACCCTCCGGGCAGACTCATATTCAATGCCTTCAACCTGTGTCCGTTTGATAAAGTGAAAGTCGTCATTATCGGCCAAGACCCCTATCATGGCCCCGGCCAAGCGCACGGGCTTTGCTTTTCTGTAAACGACGGAGTAGCTTTTCCTCCTTCCCTACAGAATATTTTTAAAGAAATACAAAGCGATTTGGGCTCCCCCATCCCCACCTCAGGCAATCTGACCCGCTGGGCCAACCAAGGAGTCTTATTACTCAATGCCACACTGACAGTCCGTGCCCACCAAGCTGGTTCTCACCAACGCCGGGGCTGGGAAGAATTTACAGATGCGGCCATCCGTATACTGGCAGAACAACGTGAGCATATCGTATTCATCTTATGGGGGGCCTATGCACAGAAAAAGGGAGCCTTCATTGACCGCAACAAGCATCTGGTACTGGCGTCCGCACACCCGTCCCCCCTATCAGCCTACAATGGTTTCTTTGGCAACAAGCACTTCAGCCACACCAACGAATATCTGCAAGCACACGGGAAAACACCGATTGAGTGGTAGGCGTAAATTAAAAATTGAGAATTAAAAAATGAGCAATCGCTGCACATGATTACCGTACCGGCAGTGATCTCTCATTTTTTATTTCTCAATTATCAATATCTCCTAGTACCAATTCACCGCACTACCCGTATTGCTTCGCTGATCCCACTTCAAGGCATCAGTCAGCATGCTGGAATTGGCACGAATACTAAAGTTATAGGAAGTAAAGGGACCGAATACCAAACCGCAGCTCATATTGAAACAGTGCAGGTCACGGCTGATATTGACTGTTGTCATTGACATCTCTTTTGTATTAAAATCATATCCCGAAGAATAATTCACATTCCAGCGGCTACCCAGCTTTACATTACCGGACACATTCAAAGAGTGAGTCACCGAATACGGATAACGCATACTCTTGATGTTAATTTGCTTGTTTCTGTCCTCACGAATACTGTAACTATAACTCAAGCTCAATGACCATGGCATCTTGAAAGCCATATAACCATCCGGATCCACAGCCGCCTTTTCCGTCTTTTTCAAGCCGGACTTATTTTCCTCCTTATTTTCATTGGCATCATCACCATACTCATCCAGATCTTCGTTTTTTTTGTCTTTATCATCCTTACTATCCTTTCCTTCTTTCGGACCGAACCATTTTTTCCACGAATCATTGTTCAGCGTATAAGAGAACGAACCGCTATATCCCTGGAAGCGTCCAAAACGTCCGTATGACCATTCCGTGCGGTTACCCTCCCGGACTGTTCCATTCTCATCAAACTCATAAGCATACGTGGCAAACTGGGCATTCATATTAAAAGTATAACTCTTGGTCAGCTTCAAACGCAGGTTCATGCTCAAATTCCCCCATGGCTTCTCCTTGGCCGCCGCATTATAAGAGATACTAGCTCCCAACTGGTCAATCAAACTTATTTTCTTCACTCCAGTAGTATCCGAATCGGACTTCACTTTCATTTCCACATTGTTATCTACAGAGAAAGTGAAATTCTCGGACTTGCCACTGGGCGAGAAAGAATAAGGCAAACCTTCATAAGGATTATAAGTCTTAGTACGCACCTCTCCATCCGTATCGGTATAAGTATAGCTGCCAACATATCCATATTTGGAAGTACTGAAGTCTGGTGCATAACTCATGCTGACCGAAGGAGTGAAGACGTGACGGATCATTTCAATCTTGTCGCCAAACAGTTTCTTCCACGGTTTATAGAAACCATACATCTTGGTATTCACCTGCAAACTCAAATCATAGTTATACACACGGTTAAAACCGTTGATGGTATCTTTCCGTACACTATTAGGAGCCGATGGATCATAGCTCTGCTCCACCTTGCGCATGTACCAACGTTCGGTATAGTTGAAAGAAGGCACGATATTGATATACTTGAACAAAGTAAATGTAGCGCTGACAGGAATCTTGTGCTGCATACCATTGGTCCATTTATTCAAACCTTGCTTCAGGATCAGGTTATCCTTGGTATTGATAGAATTAGTTACCTGACCTGTATATTGAAGTGAGATCTTTTCGTACCAGCGTTCATCTCCTACCGCCTTCTTACGCTTGAACGGATAAATACGGTTCAAGGAAATATTCAAATCCGGTAAAGTCACACTGATAGAAGAGTCACGTGTATTCTGGGAGATATTGAATGTGCTGGACAAGTTCAATCCTATCTCGGGGAAATTGCGCGAATAGCTCACACTAGACGTCTTGGTGTTATTTGAATATTGCTGCGGGTTATACAAGCTGCTCAGGTTGCGCTGGTCATAACTACTGGTCGCAAAGTTCACATTAGCCGAGAAAGAGCTGTTAGGACTGGCCTTGGCATCCTGTCTGTGGCTCCATGCGATTCTGAAGTCCTTTGTAACCATATAGTCCGGCATATTCTTCTCACCAGTCTTCGTCACCAGATAACTGGCATTGAAATTACCGCTATATCTATACCTTTTATTATAATTGGACTGCACGGAAAGCCCCCACGATCCTTTCGTAAAGATTTCGCCCAACAGTTTCAAATCCATACGGTCGCTGATAGCGAAATAATATCCACCATCACGCAAATAAAAACCACGATTCATTTCATCACCGTATGTAGGCATAATGAATCCCGACGAATAACTGCTGTTAAACGGGAAAAAGCCAAAAGGAATAGCGATAGGCAAAGGTACATCCTCCACCACCAACTGGGCAGGGCCGAATACTACATTTTTCTTAGGCCTCACTTTCGCCATGGAAAGTTTCAGATAGAAGTGAGGATGCTCGTGATTATCACATGTAGTGTATCGTCCGTGACGCAGATAAAGCTCGTCATTGGCACCTTTCTTCGACTCCTCACTGGTTACGTATCCTTCCCCCTGCTGAGTAACGATATTATTAATGAATCCTTTCTTCGACTTGAAATTATAACGCATAATTTTCGACTCGTACGGAGTCTCTCCATCCTTAAAGATAGGAGTCCCTTTTTCCACGCCCACCGAGTCGGGCACACCCCGGGCAAACACCGTACTGCTGTCCATGTTCATGGTAATCACGGCGGAGGTCAGCTCAATTTTCTCATAGTTTACCTTACCGTCACCATACAGATGGGCATATCCACCCTCTGTGAATACGATGGAGTCATTAGCTTCATAAACAACAGGTGCGTCCAACGGCTGCCTTTTTTTAGGTGCAACCGTATCGATAGACAATGTATCTACCAAAGTACTATCTACTTTCAGGGAATCATTGCCGGATGCAGGGTTCCGCTTTCTGCGTTGAGCACCCGTACTTAAAGAAAGCAACAGGCATGCAAATAGTAGTAGGAATGTTATAAATCTATGTCGTTTTAGTGGCGTCATTCACAAATCATTTACGCTTTTGAGGGGCAAAATTAAGCATTATCCGCCAATAATGAACTATTTAACGGAGATTTAATTTATTTTTAAGGCTTACAAGAAACATTCGCACCAATGGTTAAAACGGATAACCCCGTCTTCCCCATAACGTGAAATACTCTTTAACGCCTTCTCCACGCTCTTTTCCTTGTCCAGATGCGTTTTTGAAAAGAACTTGTCGGCAAAGCAAATAACTTGTTCCTCCAGTGAAACCGGAACCATATCCCGATGAGGAACGGGCAACTGTTGGTCAATAATACTTTGCAGAGACATGCCTGCCCCCGTATGCCTCTCACAAACCAACGCATGACGCGGGAACCCTTCTTTCCGCATCAAGTCGGCTCCTAAATATCCATGACAAATATAAGGATAAGATCCGAAACAGCAAATGCCCTCAGCATCCGTCCTGAAAATACCAATATCGTGCAGCAGCGCCGCCTCCTCCAAAAATTGCTTGTCCAGATTCAACTCCGGATGCTTTCCGGCAATCCATAATGCCTTATCGGCCACCGAACGACTATGCGTCAGCAAGATATGTTTCAGCTCATTATCCTCCGGATAATATTTATTAATGATAGCAAGTGCGTCCATTCTCAATTAAATTCTTATTTTTGTGCAATATTACAAAATAATCGCCACATATCATGAAAACAAAATACATTTTCCTATGCTGCCTCTTGTTTACTTTCAATGCTCTGACCGCACAAAAGGTGATTACCGGAGCCGAACAGATGGACCGCCTCTTGCCTATATTAAAAGGAAAGCGCGTGGCATTGGTTGTAAACCAAACCTCCAAAGTAGGAGAGACCCACCTGCTGGACACCCTGCTTGCAGCACATATACAAATCAAAAAAATATTCGCTCCCGAACATGGCTTCCGAGGTGAGGCCGATGCCGGAGAAACCATAAAGAACGGAAAAGACCTCCGCACAGGAGTGCCCATCCTGTCCCTTTACGGCAAAAACAAGAAGCCGGCTGCCGCACAGCTACAGGACATAGACTTGATTGTGTTTGACATTCAGGATGTAGGCGCCCGCTTCTATACCTATATCAGTACAATGCAGTATATCATGGAAGCCTGTGCCGAAAACCGGAAACAACTGATCATCACAGACCGGCCCAATCCTTGCGACTATGTGGACGGCCCTGTGCGACAAAAAAATCAGAAAAGTTTCGTAGGTATGCATGCCATCCCCGTTTTACACGGTTGCACCGTAGGCGAACTGGCACAAATGATTAATGGCGAAGGCTGGCTGCCCAATGGCAGGAAATGCACGCTGACCGTCATCCCCATGGAAGGCTGGAAACACGGACAACCCTATACCCTTCCGGTAAAGCCCTCTCCCAATCTGCCCAATGACCAGGCAATCGCTCTATATCCTTCACTTTGCCCGTTTGAAGGCACAGCCGTCAGTGTAGGCCGAGGCACTCATTTTCCTTTTCAGGTAATCGGTTCGCCGGATATCCGCATCTCCTCCTTCTCTTTCAGACCGGAAGCCCTGGAAGGCTTTGACAAAAATCCGATGTATAAAGACCAATATTGCTATGGCAATAACCTCCGTAACATCACCGCGCCAAAAGGTTTTTCCTTAAAATACATCATAGCATACTATCAGGCTTATCAAGACCTTGGGAAAGCGGACAAGTTCTTTACCCGCCCACAATGGTTCGACCTGCTGATCGGGAACCGTACCGTAAGGGAACAAATTATAAAGGGAGCCAGCGAAGAAGAAATACGTGCAGGATGGCAAAAAGAACTGGAAGCCTACAAAAAGATGCGGGAGAAATATCTGCTTTATGAATGATATTTCTTTCCCAGCTACCGGTTTCCGTTAAAAAGGTGTCAACAGCCCATCAGGATTTTGACACTTTTACGGAAACACACCGTCCACTCTATTCAAGACACGCAACACCACCCCTCTGAATCTGCCAAGCCCCAGCCACAAACGGCTTCTCAACCGCCAACCGACGGAGTCCGTTTCAATCATCTTTCCGGAAGGCCTGTATACCCTTCTCACCACACCGATGATATCCGTTTCCTCACATTCCTCATAGAAACGGCAAACGCCATCTCCCTGCATCAAGTAATGACTGCCCCTTTTTTGAATGATCCGATGCAATACATACCGACCGGATTGCCGGAACAGGATGACATGCCCAGGTTTCAACACCTGCTTGCCGCACGGTTCCACCACCACCTCCTCTTTCCCGTTCCTCAGCAAGGGCCGCATGGAGTTGCCTTTCACCCGGAAGCGCACACTCCTGCCACTCCTGATTTCCGATTCCACCCATGCAAAGAAACATTCATTCGCTATCTGTCTCATATCCATCTCCATATAAAGTACGGCATGCCAATTCTGCCGCCTCCGCATCGGGCAAACAAGTCAGATGGTAAACGGGAACGGATGAAACCATCTTTCCCAACAGGCTGCAAACCCCACCATACAGCGCCTCCTCATAAGCAAATGCCGGCGGAGCAGACGGATGCAAAGCGGCATAAGCCTGCACGATGTTCAATCTCCGCATCCTGTTCTCAGGCGCCTGCGACAAACGTACACAGCCGACCAGCGGATAACGTTCTGCCTTATAGCAAGGAGTCTTCCCACTCCACGGGCTGCCATAAACCCATACACCCCCCTCTTCATAACGCACCATGGGGCTGTCATCATTCAGCAGCTTGCTTCCTGGTATATTCTCCCTCCACAAACGGGTATGGGTGCTCTTGCCGGTTCCGCTTTCGCCTAAAAAAAGAGCCGCTTTTCCCTTATAAACGATACAACTGCCATGCAAGGCAAGCGTATCTTTCCATACCGTCATCAGCCCATATCCCATCCATAAGGCAAACCTCAAAAGACGGGGAGAACAATTACCATATAGGCAGATACCTTTCCCTTCTCTGGTTTCATCCAGTGTCCGGAGATAAAGCGACGGTTCTTCCTCCGGAGCCAGTTCCAACAGGAATCCCTCCTCGCTCACGCCAAAAGAACCGGTTACATCCTCGTATCCGAATGAATAAGACTTTCTCTGAAAAGTCGGAAAGTCTCCCCCGTCTCCCTCGCGAACGACAAACTCCGGTGACCAGGCATCCTCACCCACCTCTTCCGGTGATACGGTGTCCGTCAGCCGGACAAACGGTCTGAAACCATGGATACTATCCACCGCCTCCATCAGACTTTCGCCCGACAGGCAGAAACAATGACTACCTATTTTATATATGCTATTCATTTTCTTTTCCATTTAATCTGATTATACGATGGCAATATGCCAGCGAGCTTTCCCGGTGGGCTATCGTAAGAACAGTCAGCCCCCTGCACTCCCTCATCAGACCGAGAAGCATTTCATTGACAGCCCGTTCGGTCTCATTATCCAATGCAGAAGTAGCCTCATCCAGCAAAAGCACCTCCGCTTTCTTATACAAAGCACGGGCGATACCCACCCGCTGTTTCTGGCCTCCCGAAAGCCTCCCCCCTCCTTCACCCAAAGGAGTGTCCATTCCTTGCGGCAACTCATCCACCCAAGCATCCAATCTCACCAGCCTCACGATCTCCGCTACCCGTTCCTTATCTACAGAGCGGCATCCCAAAGCAATATTTTCCGCCAAGGTTCCATCCAGCACAAACACTTCCTGTTGCACGTACCCCACCCTGCGGTGCCATTCCTGCCTCGGCATATCAGCAAACGGCTTATCATCTATCCGAATGGTGCCTTTATCCGGAGTGATAAATCCCAAGAGCAGATTAAACAAAGTCGATTTACCTCTGCCGCTCTCACCACAGATGCCTACATATTCCCCTTTACGGATGGTACAACAGAAATCCTTCAGCACTTCAGTTCCCTCAGGATAAGCATAGGAAAGGTGTTCTATCCGTATTTCTTTTTGAAAAGAAAACTCTTCCTGTCCCCACGACGGTGAAACTGTTTCTGTCACCTTATCCTCCAATCCTTCCTCTATGATCCGCAGAGAATAAACCGCATTCTGCACCTGTGTCCAGCCTCCCAAAATGCCACGCAAAGCGGGCAGCAACCGGAAAGCCGCCACCGCAAAGACACCTACCAGCGCTTTGATATCCCCTGTTCCGAAAAGGGTGAGCAAGGTCAGCCCCGATACGACCGCCATTTCGGAAAGGCAAAGAGGAAGGTGCTGTATGCTCTCCAGTTTCAGACGGCTCTCACTGATGATCCCCAGCCTCCGGGCGAATGCCTGCTGAAGAAAAGGAAACGCCGCATTCAGTTCCAACTCGGCATATCCTTTCATGGTTTCCGTAACCAGCCGGGATTGCTCACGACGGGCCTGCTGTTCCTGCTCGCCATAACGGCGCATCGGTTTCCTGATCCCCCATCCGTAAATCAGCATGAAAGGCAGAAAGGCCATATACAGTATCAGCACCGTCAGCGGAGCATAAACCAGCAAAGCTGCCGTCACCCATAAAATCAGCAGCATTTCTCCCGTCATGCGGAGCAAAGGGGAAAGGAGGTTTAAAGAGAAGGCATAACAGATATAGTTTACCTCATATCCCAGCCGGATACTCCCCCTGCTGCGGATAAACAATAATCCCCGTTGATAGTAAGACGTAAAAAGAGAGAAACTGAGCCGACGGTAAAGTGACATCAGAAAATGGTTCTGAAAACGTGAAAGGCCTGCCACCAAAGCATTCTTCACCAAAATAAAGACAACCGCCACCAGACAGAACAACAGGGCCGCATCTTTATCGCCCCCGTCGTCCAGCAGAAAAAACAAGACAGGCAGCAAAACAGCCAGTCCGGCAAAGTCCAGTAATGCGCAAAGGAAGACAGCGCCCACCACCCTTATCCCCATTTTCCTTTCCCCGGGCAGCAACAAACGGCAGATTCTTTTCAACATAAACCACTTAATTTCGCTCCGTCTGGAAGATGGTGTGGGGAGAACGCAGATGCAACAGAATAGAATTTCCAATCCATTTGCACAGTGAAATGCGCAACACACTGTTGCACGCACGATGAGTATGCAGCATACGTCTGGTTTTATAAACCAGAATGCCCCATTTACTTTTCGCCGGAACAGACATGGCATAGGGTGGCCGGATGATTTCCCGCAAGATTTCCTCCGCCAATCCTTCTCCTCCATGCACCGGGACGGAAGTTCCTAAATAATGATTACAGAGGTGGGTCATAGCCAGCATCATGTTTCTAAAACGGACATCCGTCACTTCCTCTGGAATATGCAGGCCGTATTTATTCAGCAGGCAAACCCAGTCGCAAAGATGATGAAGCGCCAGGCCGCGTGCGTAATGCTGGGCGGCATGAAAAGCGAGAAATACGGTATTGAAGGCGGAAGACGGAATTAAAATGGTGTGCTTTCCGTCCAGTTCCGCCGATACGGGTTGCAGCAGTCCTTGAAGCAGCTTATCCATCTGCACCGCTATGCGGTATGTTTCCGAATTAATGAAAGTCTTATGATTCTCTATCGGGATACCTTTATAGTAAAACACACTATGCTTTTCGGAGTGTTCACAGTCTACCGCTATTCCTTGTTCTTCCATCAATCGGTCTGCCATTCGGTTGGCCTCGGCATCGCTTTTCCGGGAATGGTCTGCCGAATACGTGTAGATGTCTATATCTCCCCCTTCCCTGTGCGAAGGAATGGGATAATAGGTAGAGAGACCTACTCCTTTCAGCTGGACTGTGGTGATGCCATGCGTTTGATAGAAAGCTGAAAGTCCGGCTATGGTACGGCAGTATTGCCGGTAGCGTCTTTCATAGTTCTCTACCGCCATCGCCCAGTTTAACTTCAAAGCCTTCGGGGGCTGCAAACGGGCAGGCAGGGTTTGTATTCCGTCCCATGCCAAGGCCATCACTCCCTGGGTGCAAGCCAGTTTGTAACACGCCTGCCAAAGGGTGGGAGATAGATCGGTAAAAAGGATTTCACCAACCGGCTTTGCGCTGTTCAACGCGGATCGGAGCAAAGCAAAGAGCATTTGTTCCGGTTTATCGAGTGTCGTGTTCATAATCATACATAGTCATCCGCCAGTAATATATGGCATTTACTCAGGTCATCCGCCCAAGCCGCCGCATCCTTTTCGGCTTGGTCTTGGGGAATATGATAGGCTTCCACCAGCACCAAGGCTGCCTCTTGTAAAGTGAAGTCCTTTCCCGAAAGCTGTTCCCAAAGCAGGCGGGCAGAAGTGTTGAGAGAGATGATACGGGTGAGGTCGGCATCGGGCGTTCCTTGGTTCACGATGATGGTTTCTCCGGCTATGGAGCGGAGTTTGAAATGGGGATTAAGTTTCATAAGGAAGATATAAAGTAAAAAAGAACGGCTGTCCGCCTGCTTTATGCACCGGACAGCCATCTTTAATTAGTTAACATATTTATTATAATCAGTACCATTCACCAAGGTAGTGCCACCAACTGTTATAGTCATTTGTTCGGTAACATCTACTATGCCGACAAATGGGCTAACCGGAGTATAAGTTCCCGCTTTTCCCTGCTGGCCGGCCACTGAACTGAAGTTCAACGCCTGTTGCTCTTCCGAAGTCAGCAAATCAGCAGAGCAATTTTGGATAACAATCACTCTATTATGTGCTCTGCCATTGGTTACATCTCCAATAAACTTAGAGACATATCCCAAATTGCTTGTACAATCTCCGTTCAACGCCAATGTGATATTACTGGTATGACAATCTGTAAAGGTTACACTATCGTACAAAGAACCTACCAAACCACCATAAGAAAATGATGCCGCAATGTTCGCTGTTTCCACCTTACAACCAGTCAACGTAGCTGTTGCATCTGCAGTGCCCTTGCTTTTTTCGATGTACCCAATCAAACCGCCTACACGGTAAGAGCCGGTTCCTTTAGTCAGAATCTTCACATTCTTAGCCACACAATTGGTATAAATTGTACCAGTTCCTCTAGAATATCCAACTAATGAACCCACCCATTTGGGAGACTTTTCAGCAGAAGGCTCAATCGTTACCCCGTCAAGGGCTATATCCTTAATTGCAGCATTTCCATATACTGCTGCAAACAATCCGATACAAGCCTCAGGAGTATAAGTGGTTGCTTGCTGGTCTAACAAATACTGGCTCATGTTCAGGTTAGAAATCGTATGTTTTCCACCATCAAATGTTTTGCCATTTATAACCATCCCCAACCAAGGTTTGTGGTTCAAATTAATGTCCACACACAGTTTTGCATCAGCATCTACTGTTGCGGGAAGAGAAGCTGCCGTTGCCGAAGTCGGCGCTTGGTTAGACTGGAACCAAGCCAGTTCGGCTGCACTTTTAATTTGATAAACACCGCTTTGCTGCTGAGGCTGTGTCTTGGTTGTTCCATCCCATGTGTCCTTAATCAAAGTAAAACGATTATAATCCGTTCCTTTTGCCAAAGTCATACTATTTACCGTAATAGTTCCCCCATCCACTTGAGCAGGAATAAAAGAACTCGTAGCATCAGCCAAAGAATAATGTTTCGCCGCTGCAACAGCAGCATTTATCACCTCTTGTGAAGCATCTTTTGCGTAAGTATACTCTGCAATATCCCCATAACCAAAGGAGTTCAACTCTGTCTCAGTGAAGGAAGCATCCACACTGCAATTGTTATCTATAGCAACCGTACCTTTCAGATTGATATCTCCAATAAACTTAGACATATAACCACTCCAAGCTTTAGGACCATCAAAATTACTGGATAATGCCCCATGTATAGCACTGGATTTTTCATTGACAGATAACTTAATATTGTCCACATCACAGTTATTGAACGTTCTATTCGCATTTCCTTGTACTGTTCCTACCAAACCTCCGATAGAGAAGCTGCCTTTTATTGTAATGACACTTGCTGAACAGTCTTTCAATGTTATTGCTTTATCAGTATCAGGACTACTCATCTTGCCAATAAATCCAATCAAACCACCTATACGGTAGGCATTCGCACTGTTACTTTCAATCTTCACATTTTTAGCATGACAGCTTTCATACAACGTTGTACCATAAGAGTAGCCCACTAAAGCACCACTCCATTTTGCATCGGCACCATTACCGGTTACTTCAAAGCCGTCTATCGTGATATTTTTAATTTGAGAGCCCGGTTTAGTTGCCGCAAACAGTCCTACACAGGCATTGGGAGTATATTTACCCTGCTCTGAAAGTATAAAATCATCCACCCGTATATTAGAGATGGTATGTTTTCCACCATCAAAAACAGCACTTTCACCCAATACCATGCCAATCCACGGATGTTGTTTCATATCAATATCAGCACATAAGGTTACAGTCCCCGTCATTGTAGCAGGCAGATCTTTTCCCGTTGTTGCTTTAGGAATCTCTTTCGACTGATAGTAAGCCAATTGTGCAGCTGTATAAACCTTACCATTCGTAGGGGCTGCTTCCGCTACAGAAACGCCATCCCATTCTGATTTAAATTTAAACTTATCGGTATTGCTGCCACTCACTTCCTTAACAACTCCCGAGCCATAAGAAGTTACTGTGGTTTCACTGGTAGTATTATCGCTAGACAATGATATTTTTTCCACTGTACCATATACTTCTACATTACCCCCGGCTATGACAAGCTCCTTCACTGTCACCCCTTCTTTTATGACAAGAGTATTGGCAGCTGTTTTGGCAGTCACTTTTTCATAAGTGGCTTTACCATCCACCGCATCCAGGGTCACAGTAGAAGCAGGCAATTCTATTTTAAAAGAAGGTGCCTGTGCAACAGCCCCCTCACCTGTTTCTACAGCAGGGACAGCTACTCTTACTGTTTGGGCAACGGAAGTTCCCGTGCCTTCAGAAGATTCTTTGATAGCAATTTCCGCAGTAGTACTAATCTGATCAAAAGATATGCTGACGGCTTCATTATCCGAAGTCTCCTTTTTAGGCAATGCAATTTCCGGTGTACCGCTTTCGCTCGGAACGTCTGCTATCACTATCGCATTGGATTCTTTTAATGCTTCGGTAGCAGCCGTTACATTTTCCACTTCTGTAGGAACCTCGCCTGTTACTTTATCAATAGTAACTGTAGCATAAAGTCTTACCCCACGTTCAGCCACGACTCCATGACCGCCATCCCCTCTGAATGTCTTGATGCTGAGTGGATTCTTATTGTTCCCAGCCACAGAGATATTCAATTCCGGATAATTATTGACAGGGATAGGGAAGTAGAATTCCAAATCCTGAAGAGCATCAGAAACTGCAAAATTAATGGTAACCGCTTTATGATTCGTTCCACCCAACTCTTTCGCAGTACTCGTTAAAGTTTTCAAAGTAGGTATTCCATCTTCAGCAAAAGTGATTTCTACATTGCCCGCAATATCCGGTGCTTGTTCTCCTTGAGATGTCAAGATAGCTTGTGTATATCCGGCAGGTATGTTTTTTACCGTGATATAAACCAAAGCCCCTGCATTCTTGAATGAAATTTGATTTTGAGCGTCTTTACTTATCAAGCATGCCATAGGAGCCCCGTTGTTATCTTTCGGAGCTTCAGCTTTATACGTATAAGAAACAGGCATTGTATAAACTAACTTTGTTCCATCATACGTCACGCCTGCGAAAGTGTAAGGATAGTAAGCTACCTTCTTCCCTCCTTCACTGGAACCCGAAAATTCCGCGCTCTGTGTACCTGCTCCACTAGAAAGTGTATATTCATTATTCGTATATGAAGTAGAAGCGTTCGGTTGGGAAAATATACCGATCTTATCTCCGGCACTCCACTTTACTGATACCCCATCCATAAAAGTTCGTGTTCCGACAGAGGGTATCGTAGCAACCAATTTATCATTGCCTGTTTTTCCATATCCTTCCTCAAATGTTTCATTTGAGCAGCTACCCATTGCAAAAAGACAAGCAGCCAAGGATAAATACATTATATTTTTCATGATGATGCTGTTTATTAACCTAAAGGTCTGTCTTCATAATCAGAAGTGCTTACTGCAAATCCCTTTTCTACCTCTACCTCAATAACCTCCACTTTCGGAGCTTCATACATTTCCATATTATTTGTTTCCATAATCTTCGTACAATAAAATTTAGATTTTAATTTTTCAATGATTTTGTGCAGACATTATCCGCCCCAATTATGTAATATAGAATACTTTATAAGATGTCATAATTGCCGTCTGTGGGCAGAAGATTCCTGGCGGTCCGGTGACATAGATTTTGTCTCCGCAACCTCGACTTGACAGATAACGGGATACAAAGAGTTGTACTCCCGGTTGTAGTGTTGCTTTCATACGTCTGTAAATGTTAGATCAGTCTATCTTGTCAAAAGACTTTGCCTAACTCCCCCTCCCCTGTTCGGCGGTTAACAATAAAAAAAGCGTGAGGGCTGTATCTTGTTTATCCTATCATCGGGCCTTCGCATTGCCTTGGTCTAGATAAACAACAGCCACCCACGCCCTTAGGTATATAGATGCCACAGCAATGGCAGGTATATAACACAGACGTGAGCGTTGTTGTTATCATCTTCAGACCTTTATCAAAGTTGCGAAGTTTGATGATAGAAGATAATTTCAATAACGCTTCTTAAAATATGCAATACTCTATTACACCATAGTAGAGTAATTGATGCAAATATAATAAATTCTTAAATATAGGAAACATTTCTTAGCCGTTTTTTTTGATAATTATTGAAATAAGCATAGAAAGCACGTTTTTACACGTACACCTGCATGGAACTACACGTAAGTTATGTACAGGCCTATGCATAGGGAGCTGTAGAATTTTAGTGGGGCTTTTATTCGATCCCGCCACTGGGGTTATTACCTCCCCCTGCCCCCACTAAATTTCGACTGCTACTATGTACATACAGGATATGCGTACGGATGTGAATGATATACCTTTATTCATTATAAAAAATGAGGTTGTGTCAAAACGCTGACACAACCTCATTTTATATATAATAAGGAATTAATTATTCACCTTTGATAGCTGCAACCCCCGGAAGAGTTTTTCCTTCGATTGCTTCCAGCAAAGCACCACCACCGGTCGAGATATAAGAAACCTGGTCAGCCATACCGAACTTGTTGATACAGGCTACAGAGTCACCACCACCAATCAATGAGAACGCACCGTTCTTGGTTGCTTTAGCGATAGCCTCAGCGATAGCACGTGAACCGGCAGTAAAGTTATCGAATTCGAATACACCTGCAGGACCGTTCCACAAAATAGTCTTGGCATCTTCAATAGCAGCGGCAAATGCCTTCTGAGTTTCAGGACCAGCATCCAGACCTTCCCATCCTTCAGGAATATTATTTGCAGGAACAACCTGAGTATGAGCATCATTAGAGAATGCATCAGCAGCCACACAGTCAGAGCCCAATACCAGATTCACACCTTTAGCCTTAGCCTTAGCAATGATATCAAGAGCCAAATCCAATTTATCATCTTCCACGATAGAGTTACCAATCTTTCCGCCTTGAGCTTTAGCGAAAGTATAAGTCATACCACCGCAAAGGATTAAGTTATCCACTTTATCCATCAGGTTTTCAATGATACCAATCTTGGTAGATACCTTAGAGCCACCCATGATAGCAGTGAACGGACGTTTGATATCTTTCAGGATATTATCAACAGCCTGAACTTCTTTTTCCATCAAGTAACCCAACATCTTATGGTCTGCATCAAAATAATCAGCAATAACAGCAGTAGAAGCATGTTTGCGGTGAGCAGTACCGAATGCGTCATTGATATAGCAGTCAGCGTATGAAGCCAAAGTCTTGGCAAACTCTTTCTGAGAAGCCTTCATAGCCTTCTTGGCATCTTCGTATGCAGGATCTTCTTTGTCAATGCCAACAGGCTTTCCTTCTTCTTCAGGATAGAAACGCAAGTTTTCCAGCAACAGGACTTCACCCGGTTTCAAAGCAGCCGCAGCATCACCGGCTTTTGCACAATCAGGAGCAAATTTCACAGGCACACCCAATTTTTCAGAAACAGCATCGACAATCTGACTCAATGAATATTTAGCATTTACCTTACCTTTGGGTTTACCCATGTGTGACATGATAATCAAGCTGCCACCATCAGCCAATACTTTTTTCAAGGTAGGAAGAGCACCACGGATACGAGTATCATCAGTAATTTTACCATTTTCGTCCAAAGGTACATTGAAGTCCACACGGACAATTGCCTTTTTACCGGCAAAGTTGAATTTGTCAATTGTCATCATAATCTCTTATTTTTGTTTATAGTGTATAAATACAATCTCGCTTATTTTTGGGTGTTGCAAAGTTACGAATATTTTTTATTAGCAATGTGTCAGGGCAGTAATAATTTTATCTGAAATGAAAAAAGAGAGTAAAAACCACTCTTTTTAAGAAAATCGAAAAAAAAAAATCATTTTCCCGCTAGGGTTGTCTCCAACTATCCTGTTATATATACAAAACGCGGAAAGAATGAAGACTGAATTGCTACATAAATATTTCAGAGGAGAAACCACCGAGAAGGAGGAGAACCAGATTGTGGAATGGACGGAAAGCAGCACCGAGAACAAGGAACGCTTTCTGAAAGAGCGGATGTTGTTTGATGTCACCCTTTTCTCGGATGATTCCAACATACAACGGAAGCCGAAGGGACATCTATACCTGTATCCGCTACTTGCCATTGCCGCCATGGTGGCCATTGTCTTCGTTATGGATCTGCCACACATGCACAAGCCCAAGCAACAATTGTCACAAACCATCCGCATCCCGGCAGGCCAACGCGCGCAGATGGATCTTCCCGACGGCTCTGTGGTATGGCTGAACTCCCAGACCACATTGACTTATGATGAGAACTTCGGCAAAAAAGACCGCAAGGTAATGTTGGACGGAGAAGCCTATTTCGAGGTAGCGCACAACAAGGAAATTCCTTTTTATGTGCAGACAGAAAACATAAAGGTGCAAGTCACCGGAACAAAATTCGACGTATGTTCTTATAAAGGTTCAAACAGTTTCATAGCCAGACTGATAGAAGGTTCCATCAACCTGCTCGCCAATGATACTAAAGAAGGGAAGCCCATCACCAGCCTGACGAAAGGAAAGTATTTCTCAATGGAAAACGGTAAATACCAAACAGGTGAAATGAACAGCAACAATGCTCTGGCATGGATACAAGGCATTTATTACTTTGATGACGTTCCATTTAAAGAATTACTGGACAAGATTGCCCTATATTACAATTATAAGATAACCGTGAAGAATCCCAAAGTCTTAGAGAACTACCGTTGCACAGGCAAGTTCAAAGATCTGGATGGCATAGAGCATATACTAAAAGTGATACAGAAAGATCATCCGTTTACATACAATATTGATAACGAACATAACAAGATAACTATAGAATAAAATCACCATAGAAGTTTAACCTTAAAAAATGAACCGTTATGATTACATAAAACCTTTGAAAAAAAGAATCGGAAAGTACCCCCATACTCCCCGATTCGACAGCTAACAATTGACCTTAATCAAATTTATTAACTTAACACATTACAAAGATATGAGAAAAATTTCTTTGGAAGGGTATTTATACCCAAAAAGTTTAGCTTTTAAACAAATATTACGAACTATGAAGATCGCCTTAATTCTTCTGTTAGCCACAGCATTCAGCGCATTCAGTATGGATGTGCACTCTCAGAATGCCAAAGTCAATTTGGATGCCAACGACATGAAGGTAGCCCAACTGATCTCTGCCATCGAATCACAGACCAATTACCTGTTTGTATATAATAAGAAGAACGTAGACTTGAACCGCAAGGTGAAAATCAACGCAAACAATAAAGCTGTGTCCGAACTATTGGATGAGGTTTTTGCCGGAACAGGTATCACCTATGTCATGGAAGGCAAAAACATTGTTTTGACAAAAGAAAGCAACACAGCCTGCGAAAAAGTGAGACAGCAGAATACAATCACAGTAAAAGGTATTGTAACGGATATGCAGGGCGAAGCCATTATCGGTGCAAACATCATCCAGCAAGGTACCACTAACGGTACAATTACCGATATTGACGGTAACTTTACGCTGGAAGTACCCGCTGACGCACAACTGGTTGTATCTTATATCGGTTATAACACAATAACCATACCGGTTGCCGGAAAAACGAACCTGACTATCAAGATGGCCGATGAGACACTGAAACTGAACGAAGTGGTAGTGACAGCCATGGGAATCAAACGAAAATCAGAAACTCTGACCTACTCCGTACAACAAATCAACGGAGATGATATGACCCGCGTCAAGGATGCCAATATGATTAATTCACTGGAAGGCAAAATAGCCGGTGTCACTATCACGAAAAACTCATCCGGTTTAGGAGGCTCCGCCAAAGTATCAATTCGTGGTATACGCTCGGCTTATGAAAATGGAAACAACCAGCCCCTTTACGTGATTGACGGTGTCCCTATGCTGAACAGCACTTCCGTACAGGCCATGACGACCATGGGAGGCAACAATGACTCTGGAAATCGTGATTCGGGTGATGGTATTTCCAACATCAACCCGGAAGATATACAGTCCATCTCCGTATTGAAAGGAGCATCAGCTGCAGCGCTTTACGGTTCACAGGCAGCCAACGGTGTTATCATGATCACTACCAAGAAAGGACATGCAGGATCTACCCGCGTCACTTTCTCAACCAACACCACTTTCGATTCAGCCATCAGTCTTCCGGAATACCAGAATTCTTATAATCAGAATTGGGAAAAAGAAAGTATGAAGAATTATGATAATTTAGGCGATTTCTTTTCTACCGGTGTGACTACCATCAACTCTCTGACAATGTCCACAGGAAATGATAAAGCCCAAACTTACTTTTCATACTCAAACACTTATGGAAAAGGTATCATCAGTTCAAATAAGCTGAACAAACATAACCTTACTTTCCGTGAAACCGGCAAATTCTTCAATGACAAGCTCACACTGGATGGAAATGTCAATATCATTCATCAATCTGTAAAAAACCGTCCCACTTCAGGCGGCCTTTACCTGAATCCGTTGGTAGGCTTATATACCTTTCCACGAGGTATGGACATGGAACCCTACAAAAGTGGCGAGATATGGGATGATGTACGTAATATGCCCAAGCACAACTGGTACAAGGACGTATCCGACGGAATGGAAGGAAATCCATACTGGCTTGTCAACCGTGTGACCAACCAGGATACACGTATGCGTACCATTGCCTCTTTAAGCGCCGCTTTAGAAGTAACCAGCTGGATGAAATTACAGGCCCGAGGCACACTGGATTATATCAGTGACAGATATGAACAGCAAATGTGGGCCTCCACTTCTCCTACCCTTTGCGGTGGTGACTGGGATTCCAAGACCGATAACGGACGCTATGCGTACAGCAACCATGATGAACTGATGGCTTATGCGGATTTCATGGCCATGTTCAACAAAAGCTGGAATAAAATCAGTTTAAACGCTGTTTTGGGCACATCCATTAATTATACGAAATCGAATACACTGAGTATGGATTCCCATCTGGCAGGTCTTTATCACCCCAACGTATTTACCCCTACCAACATCAATTATGGTAATATGTCTTCGGGTGACGGAAGCGCCTCTTTCAACGCTAAAAATGAAATGCAGTCTGTATTCGCCACTGCCCAGATTGGGTATGCCGATGCCGTCTATTTAGATTTGACTGCCCGTAACGACTGGTCTTCCACACTTTATGGTACAGACAGCATGGACTCCGGATTCTTCTACCCGTCAGTAGGTCTTTCCTGGCTGTTAAACAAAACGATTGATCTGCCCGAATGGATTAATTTTGCAAAAATCCGTGGTTCATTTGCCGAAGTCGGCAATACACTGCCACTTTATCAAGCCAATCTATATCCCACTATCGGAATGGGCGGCGTTATCAAACAAGTGATAAACTATAATGACGGGACATTGAAGCCAGAGATTTCAGATTCCTGGGAGGTAGGTGCGGAATTCAAGTTCTTACAGCACAGACTGGACATTGATTTCACCTGGTATAAAACAATTACAAAGAATCAATTCTTGCTTGTTCCCATGCTGCCGGGTTCCGCTTATGCATACAAAATGATCAATGCCGGAAAAATCAGTAACACGGGTATTGAACTGACCATTGGCGGAGTGCCTGTACAATCAGAGAATTTCCGCTGGAGAACCCAGTTCAATATAGCTACCAATAAAAACAAAGTAGTGGAATTAGCCCCGGGCTTCACCTCTTTTGCTTATGGACAAGACGGTCTGAATATGGCCTATCGTATGATCGTTAAAGAAGGAGGGTCATTAGGAGATATTTATGGCAACGCTTATGCAAGAGATGATAAAGGCCAGATAAAGTTCGGCGATGACGGGATGCCGATGGTACTCAATGACCGCCAGCAATACTTAGGCAATAGTAACCCTGATTGTACAATAGGATGGAGCAACTCATTCAATATTTACGGATTCAATGTTAATTTCCTGATTGACGCACGCTTTGGTGGAAAAGTCATGTCTTTCACACAAGGATATCTTGATTCCCACGGAGTCAGCAAGACTGTCGGTGAAGCCATGGACAGAGGATATGTAGATCTTGAAGGCACCCACATTGAAAATATACAAAAATTCTATACCACGATCGGCGATAAAGACGGTGTCACCGAACAGTATATGTATGACGCGACCAACATCCGGCTGCGTGAACTTTCCATCGGGTACAATTTTCCACAGAAATTTTTGGCGAAGACACGTGCCATCAAAGAACTGAATGTTTCATTAATAGCCCGTAACTTGTTCTTCTTCCATAAAGACGCACCTTTCGATCCGGATGCTGTGCTGTCTGTTGGAAACGCCAACCAAGGTGTGGATGTATTCGGTATGCCGACTACACGCAGTTTAGGTTTCAATGTTAAATTCTCATTTTAATTTATCCAACTATTAAAATAGACAATCATCATGAAAAACAAAATATTAGCTTTACTATTAATCAGCAGTGCCCTAACCGCCTGTACAGATCATTTCGAAAAATTCAATACAGAAGACGGAGCTTACACCGAAGACAAACAAGGTATGGACTTTGCAGGAAATACCATGTATTTCCAAGCCATAGAACAAGGCATTTATTTCAACGACCCAGCTCCGGGTGGTACGGACTGGACCTTCCAGATTATACAAAATCTGAATGTGGACATGTTTGCGGGGTATTTCCATGATATGGCATCCAAGTTTTTCCCCAACAACTCATGCTACAACCTGAACGATGGATGGAACTCGGCAGCATGGAGCTACACTTATCAATACACCGTCTCAACGATTAACAAATGTGAGGCTGCCAATACAGACAGAAAACAGTTCTTAGGGATTAACAAAATACTGAAAGTAGCCACTTTGCACCGCTTGACTGATATTTATGGAGCAATCTTATATAGTGACTTCATGGATTTTGTCCCAGACAGCCAGGAGGCTACCTACAAAGCCATGTTTGCAGATCTGGACAAAGGCATCGAACTGTTAGATGAAGCTTTGGCGGAAGGCATCCCCGAAAATGCTTTTGCCGAACATGATATCCTTATGCAATCGGGCAACCGGACATTGTCAGCATGGTCCCGCTGGGCCAACTCCCTGCGACTGCGCCTGGCAATGCGCGTATCCAATGTGGACAAGAATCTGGCTCAAACTGAAGCACAAAAAGCCCTTAATGACAAGCATGGACTAATTGAGACCAATGCTCAAGGTGTGTTCGTATCTACTGAAAAAGGATATAAGAATCCGCTTGGAACCATTGGATTGTCTTGGTGGGAGGTTTATGCCAGCGCCAATATGGAATCATTGCTCACGGGCTATGGTGACCCACGCGCATCCAAATATTTCACTCCTGCCGTAGGCGGAAACGAAGGAGTACCGGGCAACTACAAACCTTTATTCGATTATAGTGGAACATTTAAAGGCATCCCCATGGGACTGGGTGGAGAGAAGAACATACCGGCCGAAAACAATGCGTACAAATATCATGCACGCTCCACCATACAAGTGGAAACTCCCGCTCCGCTAATGACCGCAGCCGAAGTCTGGTTTTTACGTGCAGAAGCCGCTTTACGAGGCTTTTCATCAGAAAATGTCAAGAACTGCTATGAAACAGGAGTCAGACTTTCTTTTGAACAATGGAAAGCAACAGGAGTGGAAGAATACTTGGATAGTGAAAGCAAACCTATTGACTATAAAGACGTATTCGATGCAACATGCAACATGAAAGCTGCATCCAGCATTACCCCGAAATGGAATGACACCGTCGGCAACGAAGAAAAACTGGAACGCATCATTACCCAAAAATGGTTGGCCATGTATCCTGAAGGAGGAGAAGCATGGGCGGAACAACGTCGCACCGGTTATCCTAAACTATTCAAAGTATTACACAATGAAAGCCAAGGAACAATTGACACAGACATCATGATCCGCCGTCTGCCTTATCCATCCAATCTGGCTACCGATCAGCCCCAGCTTTATCAGCAATTAACGAGTGCCCTTGGCGGTGCAGACAATGGGGGTACACGTCTATGGTGGGATACAGGTAAAAACAACTTCTAATTTCTATTTCAACAAGACGGATTATTTATAAAAAGAGATTTTAAATGTTTCGCTTAATCAAGGTATTAGCATAAGGCAAAAAGAGTTCGTAAGACGGGGGACGTGATGTTTCCCGTCTTATTTTATTTTCAAAATGTCGTTCCTCCTTATTTCCCGATATTACCGGAGATGAGAATATGATGCCCCAAACACATATTCCTCCGGAATTATGCAAACTCCACCGTTCCTATTTGGAAATTAACTCTCACTGAGTTACCTTTGCAACTTCAACCAATTATAATAAACCATGAAAAAACTTCTATTTCTAGGTGCCCTGTTGTTGTCATCAACATACATGAGCGCCCAAACTTCCGAATATTATGAGGAAGCAGCCAATCCTATCGCCACCAATTCCACTTTATGGACTGACGTAACCGCTCCGCAAATCAGTTGGGGCAGCACAGACATCCGCTATAAAAAAGAGGAACCGGCACCTATCCGTAATACACAGAAAAGTATAAACCTCACTGCATGGAAAGGTGAAAAGATATCGGCCCAACTGGTCGTATGGACTCCTGAGACACTGAATGATCTGACTTTCATTGCAAGCGATCTGACCTCCGGCGGAAATACCATCAGCAAAGAGGATATCCGGACAGCATTTGTACGCTATGTCATGACTGACGAACTGAACAAAGACGGTCTGGGTGCATGCGGATACCGCAATAGCGCCGACTTTGACTCAACTCTAGTGGCAGATGTAATAGACCACATCACCCCCGCCCTGACCATCCCCGCCCATTCCACCCAAGGGGGATGGATCAGCATCAACGTGCCTCGTCAAGCCAAGACCGGAAAATATACAGGAACCGTCACTGTAAAGTCCGACGGTAATACACTGGCTGAATTAAAACTGAATATCCAAGTGAAGAACCGTACCCTGCCTCCTCCTTCCGAATGGGCTTTCCATCTGGACTTATGGCAAAACCCATACGCAGTATCCCGCTACTATAATGTAGAACCGTTCAGCAAGAAACATTTCGATTTGATGCGTCCGTTGATGAAACTGTATGCCGATGCAGGCGGCAAGGTAATTACCGCCTCCATTATGCACAAGCCCTGGAACGGACAGACCTACGATGCTTTTGAAAGCATGGTCACCTGGCTGAAAAAAGCGGATGGTACCTGGTACTTTGACTATACCGTATTCGATAAATGGGTGGAATTCATGATGAGCCTTGGCGTCAAGAAACAAATCAGCTGCTATTCCATGGTTCCTTGGCGCCTTTCTTTCCAGTATTTCGATCAGGCCAGCAACTCTTTCAAATTTCTGGATGCCAAACCGGGCGAAGCTGCATACGAAGAGTTCTGGATGAATATGCTGCAAGATTTTGCACGACATCTGAAAGCCAAAGGATGGTTCAATATTACTCACATCGCTATGGATGAACGTCCGATGAAGGACATGCAGGAAACATTGAAGGTAATCCGCAAGGCTGATAAGGACTTTAAAGTCTCGCTGGCAGGAACGTATCACAAAGAATTATTGAATGACATGGATGACTACTGCATCACCATTGCCGAGAAGTTTACTCCCGAAGAGATTGAAACACGCCGTAAGGCAGGCAAAGTGACCACTTACTATACCTGCTGCACAGAACCCCGTCCCAATACCTTTACTTTCAGTGAACCTGCCGAAGCTGAATGGCTGGCATGGCATAGCGCAAAAGAAAATTTGGACGGCTATCTTCGCTGGGCTTTAAACAGCTGGGTTCAACATCCGTTGCAGGACAGCCGTTTCACGGCTTGGGCTGCCGGTGACACTTATATGATTTATCCGGGCGCCCGTTCATCCATTCGTTTGGAACGCCTGACAGAAGGGGTACAATCTTTTGAAAAAGTACGTATTCTGAAAGAGGAGTTCGAGAAAAAAGGGAATAAAGGAGCTATCAAAAAGATAGACAAGGCCCTGCAAATGTTTGATGAATTGGGAATGGACAGAGTTTCTCCCACCACTGCCGTAAACAAGGCAAAAGAGCTCATCAACCGATACTAGAGAAAAAAGGATACGTCCGCATAAGCCTGTACGTATGTGTAGCCCTACACATACGTACGTAAGTTCCCTGCGGACGTACTTGAAAAAGCGAGCTTTCTAACGCACTATCTATTCCACCTTATTATTATCCGAAGTTCTGTAACCTCTCAGGAAATCAGCCACATTCATACGTTTTTTTCCTGCCAACTGCAAGGTGAGCACATTGATAAATCCGTCATTTACCGCAATCTGAAAATAAGTCTTCATATCCGTACGGATATCACCTACATTCATCTCATGGGAAGCAAAAACTTTTTCCGCTTCATATATTTTCAGAACCTGGCGTGTCCCATCGCCCACACAAAGTTCGGTCCATGCGGCAGGATAAGGAGACAATCCGCGAATAAAGTCATAAACCCGCTTCACGCCTTTATTCCAGTCTATACGGCAGGTCTCTTTAAATATCTTCGGTGCCGGACGCAATGCTGTCTCCTGCTTAATCAGATCCTCCTGGGGAACGGGCTTTACGCTGCCATCCAGAATAGCATCCACGGTTTCCAGCACCAGTTCACCGCCCAGGTGCATCAGCTTATCATGCACAATCTCCACATTATCCGTATCCGCAATGGGAACACGCACCTGCTGGATAATCTCGCCGGTATCTATCTCATGTTTCAAGAAGAAAGTCGTAATTCCTGTTTCCGTATCTCCGTTTATCACCGCCCAGTTTATAGGAGCCGCCCCTCTATATTGGGGCAATAAAGAGGCATGCAGGTTAAATGTACCCAGACGCGGCATGTTCCATACTATTTCGGGAAGCATACGGAAAGCAACGACAATTTGTAAATCGGCTTGTAAAGACCGGAGTTCCTCTACAAATGCCTCATCCTTCAATTTCTCCGGCTGAAGCACCCGAAGACCTTGAGAAACAGCATACTCCTTCACCGGACTAGGCTGCAACACACTGCCATGCCGTCCCATCGGCTTGTCAGGCATGGTTATCACACCTACTACATTGTAACCTCCTTCAACCAGTCTTCTCAGGCTCTCCACCGCAAAATCGGGAGTGCCCATATATACGATCCGCAAATCTTTCTTTTCCATATACTTACATTATTTAATCTTCAGAGAAATCAACCAATACCTGCCGGTACGAATTAAAGATCTTCGACTTGGAAACAAATCCTTTGTATTTTCCTTCTTCATCAATCACAGGTAGATTCCAAGCCTTTGTATCATCAAACTTCTTCATCACTTCTTCCATAGAATCAGCAACATTGATCCGTGCCGGAGGAGAAATCATAAATTTTTCCACCTTGAAACGATGATATAGCTCCTGACGGAACATGATGTTACGGATATCATCCAGCACCACAATGCCCAAAAGCTCTCCATTGACATCCACCACCGGAAATAAATTACGTTTGGCCTGCGAAATGACTTTAACCATCTCGCCTAAATCCATATCAGGCCGCACTTTGTCAAAATCAGTCTCCACTACACTGTCAATATTCATCAAAGTCAGTACGGCCTTGTCTTTATGATGCGTTATCAATTCACCTTTCTTAGCCAAACGCATTGAATAAATACTATGTGGCTCAAATATCATAATGGTGAGATAAGAACTGACAGATACCATCATCAACGGAAGGAACAGATCATACCCGCCGGTCAGTTCCGCAATCAGAAAAATCCCCGTCAGCGGAGCATGCATCACTCCCGACATCAATCCCGCCATGCCCAGCAAAGCAAAATTTTTCTCCGGAATATAAGGACCTATATGCAATTCATTACAAAAATGAGCAAAGATGAACCCGGTGATACATCCCAGAAACAAACTGGGAGCAAAGATACCACCACAGCCACCGCCACCGTTCGTCGCACTGGAGGCGAAGACCTTGAAAAGTACGATCATGGCCAGATAGACGAGCAGCAAATTGTCAAACCCATAAAAGATGGAATTGTTCATCACCGTATTCCAATCCTGATTGGTCACGCCGTTCAGCAATAAATTAATGGTATCATATCCTTCACCATACAATGGAGGAAAAAGGAATATCAAGATACTCAGCATCACACCACCTATAGCCAGCTTAACATACGGGCTCTCATAGCGACGGAATATATTCTCCACCGCATTCATGGCCCGTGTGAAATACAAGGAAACCAATCCGCACGCAATACCCAACAGGATCGCCGAAGGAATGCGCTCCATCAAGAACGGTTCATCCATGTGGAACTTGAACATGGCATCGGGACCGGTCAGAATATAAGAGACCGTAGCCGCCGTGACACAGGAGACAAGAAGAGGCAGCAATGACGCCATCGTCAAATCAATCATCAAGACTTCCAGCGTAAACACCAAACCTGCAATGGGAGCCTTGAAAATACCCGCCACCGCACCTGCCGCACCACATCCCACCAACAGCATCAAGGTCTTATGTTCCATCTTGAACACACTGCCCAGATTAGAGCCGATAGCCGAACCGGTGAGCACAATCGGAGCCTCCGCTCCTACCGAACCACCGAAACCGATTGTTATGGCACTGGCTATCACAGACGACCATGTGTTATGCCGCTTGATACGGCTTTGCCGACGGGATATGGCATATAATATCTTCGTCACCCCATGACTGATGTCATCTTTCACCACATAACGGATGAACAATCCGGTCAGAAAGATACCAATAACGGGATACACCAAATACAACCAGTTGACCCCTGTAGAATCAAAGTTTTCTGTCAGAAACTCTTTGATCCATTCCACCAGGAACTTCAAGAACCACGCGGCCAATGCCGTAAAAATACCGGCAAGAAAGCTTAATATAAGAATAAACTGCTTCTCTTTTATCTTCTTTTCGCGCCATAAGATAAAGCGCTGCAACCAACTTTTCTTATTTTCGTCTATAATTGCATCCATTCTTTTCTTTACTCTCTAATAATCTTTACTTCCCCCCCTTTACCCAGTTTAATGATACTGGATGGCTTAGGGTGTCCCACTTCGTTTTGTCTATATTCCACAATATAATCCACCGCTTGTTTCACTTCCTCAGTGATCTCGCCGAAGTTGGCAGGTGAAGGCTGGCCGCTTATGTTGGCAGAAGTAGAAACGATAGCCTTGCGAAAACGGAAACATAATTGTTTGGAGAATTCCTCGGCCGTGACACGAATGCCCACACTACCGTCTTCGGCCAGCAAGTTCTCAGCCAGATTACGTGCCCCTTCATAAATAATAGTCAATGGCTTTGTAGTAAATTCTATCAAATCCCAAGCTACAGCCGGAACGTCGCTCACATAAAAATCCACTTTCACATCACTGTCCACCAATACCAGCATAGCTTTACTGTCAGCACGCTTCTTTATATCATAAACCCGTTTCACCGCATCCGGGTTAGTGGCATCACAACCTATTCCCCAAATCGTATCAGTAGGATAAAGAATCACTCCCCCCTTCTGCATCACTTCGCAGGCTTTCTTCAAGTCCTCTCTAAAATCTTCGTTCATATCGTTTTTATTAGTTGGCTCTCACTTTAACAAATTGCAAATGTAGCAAATCCTCTTGATAATGACGAGTTAAACCCGAAAAAAAGATGCCTCTCCAATATTCTCTGTTACAGACAATATAAAAAAAAGTACTATTCCTCAAACAGGAACAGCACTTTTCCATTTTAGCTAGACAGACTTCATATAAGTGGCCATAATAATCTAGTTATTCCTGCAATATTTTCCTCCGACCTCTTTTATTTGTCTATCCTGAACCAATCCACATCAGTCCAACCGCCATCATTCGTTTGAATAGACGGACGAGTACAAAACAAACCCGTTTTAGCACCAATCCATCTACCTTCTTTCACTCGGAATGGTATACCTAACGATCTGTAAGTCCTTCCATCCGTGCTATAACTAAATTTACACATCACCACTAAATCATGTCCTCCTTCATTACCTGCATTTTTTCTGTCCTTTGTGGAAAACGTTGATTTCAGATAAATTGTATTACCTTCCAAAGGAACAGATGCATTGATTTTTTCCAGACTACCCCTGTCAGCCTCATCACACACAGACTGAGACAATACCAGCCCATCTTTAGTATTCTCCACGAACACCCCTGCATAATCCAATCCCATTACAACTAATCCTGTACGCTCACCTGTATATTTCTTAGTGGGTTTGAAAGTTAATTTAGTTGTCGCTGTAAAATTAGGAGCAGAGATCTTTTGTAACAACAAATTTGGGACATCCCATAAATTCCTATAACTATCTGTAACAGGATAAGAATAAAGACGTATATATCCATTTTGTCCATTACAAAACATCCATTTTTCGTTGATATTAGCATTCCACTGCCATTGTGGAGACAAAATCTGACTATTAAACTCATCACTTTCCTGAGGAGTACAAACAGAATACTTTTTACCAACATCTGGTTTCTTATAGAATAATACCGGTTCTCCGCAACCATCTCCATCTTTATCTATTCCTATGACAGGCCAGTCATCCACCCATTTCATAGGCTGAAGATGAAGCAAACGGCCATGTGCACCTACATCTTGAAAATGTAAAAACCAGTCTTCTCCTGTAGTAGTGTCCACCCATGCCCCTTGATGAGGCCCGTTTATCTCAGTTTCTCCTTGAGCCAATACAGTCTTCCACTCATAAGGTCCATAGATATTTTTCGAACGTAACACTACCTGCCACCCGGTAGCCACACCGCCTGCCGGATGGAAAATATAATAATATCCATTACGTTTATAAAATTTGGGTCCTTCACAAGTTTCATGAGCTTCATGCCCGTCAAAAATAATACGAGACTGAGTTATGGCCTGAGTTGCCTCAGCATTTAATTCACAAATAGCTATGACACTTTTTAAACCGGCACGACTACCTGCATAAGCATGTACCATGTACACCCGTCCGTCATCATCCCAAAGAGGCGTTGTATCAATGATACCTTTACCTGATTTTACTAAAACCGGCTCACTCCAAGGTCCCTCCACTTTTGAGGATTTCACCATATAAACCCCTTGATCGGGATCTCCCCAAAAAATATAGAATTCCCCGTTATGATAGCGGATACTAGGAGCCCATACACGATTCCCATGCTGTGGAGAATGATCGTTTATGGGAGGTACGGCATAAGGTAATGCCGCACCAATGATACTCCAATTCACCAAATCCTTGGAATGTAATATTTGCAAACCGGGTAAACAACCAAAACTCGATGAAGTCAAATAATAATCATCTCCAACCCTACATGCGTCAGGATCAGAATAATCCGCATAAAGCACTGGATTTTTATAAGTTCCATCACCTTGGTCTGACACCCATACTTTTGAAACATAGTCCTGAGCAGAAACAAACCCTCCGCTCATTCCCAACAAGCAAAAAGCTATAACATATTTCTTCATTATTTATAACCCGTATTTTGAGTAAATTCCGTTTTATTTTCAATAGCATCCAAGAATGTCTGAGGGAATGGACGTACCCAATGATGTTCGTCCACATTTGCAGCATCAGGGTTACACTTTTTTATTCTCTTTACAAACTGTTCTTTACCAAATCGTTTCAAATCAAACCAACGCAACTGCTCTCCAGCCAACTCACGCGCACGTTCATCCAGTATAAAATCAATATCTTGTATTTGTGACAATTCAACACGCATTGCATCTTCATATCCGGATATAGCACGAGACATACGCAATTTATTCATATAATCCAAGGCATCCGCTCTATTTGCTTTAGCTCCCGCCTCTGCTGCGATAAGATACATTTCGGCAATACGAATCATAAAGCCGTCACGAGTACTTCTATCTTCATCTTTCGATGCACGAGTAGGATCCGCAAATTTACTTAACTCCAGATATTGTTTCAGATTCTTTGTCGAACCATCTGCATTATACACATCATTTCTATCAAAAAGCTGATAACGATTTTCTGCCCATTCTCGTTGGGCTTTAGTTGCCTCTCCCTTAATGATATAAATAGCAGTATCAGTCATTGCGGTATACTTACCTTTTCCCTTTTCATTATTCATGATCCATAAATTACGAAAACTGCCGGCATAACGCTGGTCTTTCTCCTCATCAAACAAATCCACTAAATAACGAGTTGGCATATATCGGTTAAACGGACGGCCATATTCTGCAGTACGTGTCATACCCGGTTGGTCATCATACTTCATACAAAATAGTAAATGTGCATTATTCCCTCCGTTTCTGATAACAGCTTTATCATCTAATTCAGAATTATACAATTGATTTGTTGAATAATCTACATACCATATCACTTCTTTATTAGAGTTTCCATCACTCTTCTTCATGTCCCATATTGAAGCAAAATCTTCAGCCAATTCAAACGGACCATTTTCTATCACATCTTTAGCCAAATCGTATGCCTGTCTATACATGTCCACATCATTTTTTTCACTTGCTCTAGTCAATAAAAGTCTGGCTTTTAAAGCTTTCGCAGTCCAAATGGTAACCCGTCCGCCATCATTTTGCAAAGTTGACAACTTGCTTTTGATAGCCCAATCCAAATCATCAAACATAGATTGGTAGATATCATCTGTAGAAGTTTTTACAGGGTTCATTACTATACTGGTAGAAGGCTGGTCTGTATAATAAGTATCTCCAAAAGTTTCGGTCAATATCCAATAATAGAATGTACGCAAAACCCTAGCTTCCGCCTCACGCTTGTTCAAAGTTGTAGCCAATATCTCATCATTAGATGGATTCGGTACTGTTCTTGCATGAGATATTGCTGTATTACACCAATTTATCGCAGCATAAAAACGGTCAAAATAAAAAGTACAGGCAGAATTTGTTCCATCCAAAGACTGAGTATATGCCGCCATATTATTATCCACGCATCCCGACCCTGCTGCAATAATATCAGTTCCAGTCTCACTTAGCCCAATCGCATCCTCTCTTCCTGCCCAAAAACGCAAAGGAGTATAACAAGCATTAACTACAGCATTCAATCCAGCTTCCGTATCATAATAACCTCCTTCTGAAGTCACATCACTATAGTTCGTTTCATCCAAGAAACTATCACAACCACATCCTAGAGTTAGCATCAAAGATGCCAATATAAATATATTTTTCTTCATAATTACTTTCGTTTAATATTATACACTCTATCAAAAATCCAGGTTGACACCAAAAACAAGCTGTTTGGTCATCGGAAATGATATTCCTCCTCCTCGTTCCGGATCATAATTATCAATGCTGCTGAAGGTAAAGAAATTTTTTGCAGTTGCATAGATACGTACACGCCCCAAACCTAGACCAGACAATACTTTTGAAGGAACATTATAAGCCAAAGTTATATCCCTCACCTTAACAAACGACCCTTTTTCATATTTCAAAGTTGAAGAATATCTAGTTTTTCCAAAACCATAAAACCGATTGGGACGTGGGAAATTATTAGTTGGATTTTCCGGAGTCCAGTAATCCACACTAGAACTGTTTTCCAATCCGTCCGGTTTATATCCCCTGTTAAATTCGTAATCAATCCACTGGCCTAAACGACTATAAATAAAGAAGGAAAATTCAAAGTTATGAATAGTAAATGAGTTATTTATACCAAAAGTAACTTTAGGACGTTTACTATAAACCACACGGTCTTCAGGAGTTATTTCACCATTACCATCCGTATCCTGAATCTTAATATCTCCAGGTTTCTGCCCATTTTTAGCAGCCTCATCCACTTCATCCAGTTGCCAGATTCCTATCTTTTTATAGTCATAAAAGACTCTAAACGCTTCACCTACAAACCATGAGTTTGCCTCATCTCTCAGTGCTCCTGATGCCAATTCCTTAATCTTCTCTTTATTGTGAGACAGAGTAAAATCTGTAGTCCAAGTAAAATTCTTCTTTTGAATGTTTACAGAGTTCAGCGCCACGTCAATACCAAAATTTTCTGTTTTACCAATATTCTCCATAACCTCGGCATAACCATTAGTTGATGGAATCTTACGATTCATCAATACATTTCTAGTATATGATTTATATACATCTACAGAACCAGAAAGACGGTTATTAAAGAAACCAAAATCCACACCTAAATCAAACACAGAAGTTGTTTCCCATGTCAGATTTTTATTCGACATCGTTTTAGGATACAACCCACTAGCCAAATCATTGTTAAACGAATAAGTGGACGAACCTAAAAGTCCGACAGTCTGATAAGGATCAATAGCCGATTGCCCTGACTCTCCCCAACTCAAACGAAGTTTTAAATTAGACAGTTCGTCAAAACCTTTCAAAAAACTTTCTTCATTCATTCTCCAAGCTACCGCCACAGACGGGAAATATCCCCATTTATGTCCATCGGCTAATAATGAAGAACCGTCCGCACGTAATGACGCAGTAAGAATATAACGATCCATAAACTTATAGTTTACACGGCCGAAGAAAGAAGCTAATTTTTCCTCATTTAAATAGCTGTCAATCATGACTTCTTTGGTATTCGATGCCAAATTGTGATAGATATTTCCTCCATAGGTCTGTCCTTTACCCGAAGCCAAGGTGTACTCCTTACTTTTATAAATAGTACTTGTACCACCCATTATCTGAAAATCATGTTCACCCAAAATTTTAGAATAAGTCAGAACATTTTCCCAAGTTATGCCCGATTCTATAGTATGCTCTTTCAATGATTTACTATCCTTACCTTCTCCATCCAAAGAATTTGCAGAACAATAATACCCCCTTCTCTTATTTCTTGCATCCACACCTAAAGTTGTTCTAAAAAGCAAATCTTTTGTGATATTCCAATTCACATACAGACTACCGAAAAAACGGGTCGCTTTTGTATTATCTTTTACAGCTCCATCCACGTCATCCACCAACGGATTCGTTTGAGAATTATATCCCGGTGCAGGAAATCTTACCACTTCTCCATTTTCATCATAAGGTTTTGACAAAGGCACAATCTTATTACACATATTCAAAGGATCACGGCGAGTATTCTGATCTTTGTATGTATAAGTAATATTAGTACCAATCTTCAAGTTTTCCAAGAGTTTATGATCTAATGCCACTCTAGCATTCAACCGTTTATAATTATCATTTTTAAAAAGTCCATTTTCGCCTCTATATCCTAAAGAAATAGAATGTTGTGTTTTCTCAGTGCCTCCTGCTATAGACAATTCATAATTCTGATTAAATCCATTGCTCATCATCAAATCTCTATAATCTGTAGAAACTCCTTCTCTTACATATTCTAATTCCTGGGCTGCTGTAAAGACTTGTTCATCTGGTAAATATTCATTAGTTGTTTGGTTACGATATGCCTCACGCTTTAACTGAGCATATTCAGCTCCGTTCATAATAGAGGGATAAGACGAAATCATATTAATGGAAGCAAAAGCATTCAAAGAAACTTTTGATTTTCCTGCTTTACCTTTTTTAGTTGTAACGATAATAATACCATTAGCACCACGTGTTCCATAAATAGCAGTCGAAGAAGCATCTTTCAATACCTCAATAGATTCTATATCAGAAGGATTAATATCCAAAGTTGTGCCATAATCTATGCCATCAACTAAAATCAGAGGTGCATTACTAGCCTTCAAAGATCTTTCTCCACGAATAGTAAAACTCAAATCTGCTCCAGCTTTACCTGAAGAAGCGGTTAAATCCAATCCTGCTACTTTTCCTTGCAAAGCCTCTAAAGCATTTGTAGTAGGAATAGCAGTAATATCCCGAGATTTTACAGAAGATATTGCACCTGAAAGATCTCTTTTCTTTTGTACACCATAACCTACAACAACGACCTCATCCAAAGCTTGAGTGTCCTCTTTCAATGTAATTATGAAAGACGTTTGTTTTCCCACAGAAACAGACTGAGTGAGGTATCCAATGTAAGAAACAACCAAAACATCTTTTTCCTTTACATCCGGTATGGTAAATTTACCATCCAAATCCGTTATAGAACCATTTCCTGTTCCTTTCACAGAAACATTAACACCAATAACCGGTTCTCCCGATACGTCTTTTACTATACCGGAAATCTGACGGGTCTGCGCAAAAGACAGCAGATACAGAACACTGAATATCAAAGATATACATGTTCTTTGAATACATACTTTTTGATTCATAAACTAGTGTTTTTATAATTAGTAAATAAGGTAATTTTTCAACATTTTTTTAATTTAAAGAACTACGGTAACAGGCTCACCTGCTTTCAACGTTATTTCCTGTTTATCTATACCTTGCAACTGGATTTTCACAGTCTGATTTATTTGGGACAACAAGGTTGCTTTTACTTCTTTTTCGCGCCATGCTAATTCTTGCAACAAGATTCCTCCTCTTAAAGCCATCCCTTTTATAGTACCATTCTTCCATTGAACAGGTTTACAAGGTAAAAGAGAGATCACACCAGGTTCAGAATAAACCATCATCTTCATCACTAATGACGGATATCCTCCACAAATATCCAAATTAAATGTTTTCTTAGGGTCATGGGTTGAAACCAAATTGTTGTTCCAATAACTATTTCCAAGCCAGGTCAACATATCATAAGCTGTTTCTGTCTCTCCTAAAGCACATGCCGCAAAAGCCAACTGAACCATTCCAAACGCCATGACACCTCCGTTATCCTGTCGCCTTATTTCCATTCTGCGATTGATAGCACGTTTACATCCTTCTATCAAATTTTGATTTCCCATGATCAACGGATCATGAAAATCATATAAGCCGAACAAATGAGAAGCATGACGGTGTTTATGGTTATCCTGCAAATCCTTCCACATCCACTCTCTGATTTCCCCATTTTCATTCAACATATAAGAAGGCATTTTTTCCTGCATAGTTTTCCATACCGGAATCTTATCCTGATTTACCCCTAGAATCTGGCTGGCTTCTATAACAGAACGCAATAACCCATTAGCAGCCATTACATCCATAGTAGCATTGACACATGCCTGACTTGAACTATTGGCCGGATTATTCTCTGGAGAATATGAAGGATTAAAAATATATTTTCCGTCACTGCCTTCTTTTAAGAAATCCTCATAAAACAAAACAGCCTGCTCCATAAACGGAAGCGCACGCTCTCTTAGAAAATCTTTATCCAAGGTGTACATATAATAATCATAATAGAACAATGAATACCATGCGGCTCCTGCTAACCAAAAAGTCATCGGCCATGTAGCATCAAAATGATTATTCAGACCATGGGAACTAAAACGTGAAGGAACATGAATACCCCGGCAATTAAAAAGCTCACGCGCATTCACTTTAAAATCCTCCATATATGCTTCCAGCCTGTCGAACAAAGGCAACATCAATTCCGGGGTATTAGCCTGAAGATAATGCGAAACGACAACCGGAAGATTTCCATTAGTCGTGTAATCACCAGACCACGGAGGAGTCATAGTAGCCCCCCAAATACCTTGAAGATTAGGAGGATTAATACCTGTCGCGCTAATTACATTGTAACGTGCCGCATCGAAAAGTTTTTCTACAAGAGCCGGATTATCCCCTCCTGTTTTCAACAATTCTTCAGAAGATTTCATCCGATCCTCTTCTGAGGCATCCAGATCAATAGAAACACGCTCAAACAATTCTTTATGAATTTTCTTATGTGCCGCCAGCAGTTCATCATAAGTTCCATCATATAATTTTAATGCATGACTCATTTCAACAACCCGAGACTCATCCATATTATCAGAAGGCTCAATCCGGGCAACAATCAACACATCAGTGGCATCCCTGAGAATCAATTGGTCGGAATCCATTTCCACTTTTCCGTCCGAACGTATGACCTGTACCACTCCTTCATAACCTTTAAAACTTTTTCTGGATTCAAACTCCCAAGGTCTTTCATACCATGCCTTAAAATAAAGTCCGTTATCCATCGTTCCAGATTCAACCTTCTTTATACAAAAGTTATCATCCAGATTAAATTTCTTAATGCGACCCACATCATGCCTTATTATCTTCGAAAGGCTCAATGTTGTATTAATAGATGCCCCCTCTTCTGATGACAATTTCAAAACAACAAGATTGTCTGGTCTTGAGACAAATAATTTACGGGTGAAAACACCATTATTGTCTTCCCAATCCACTGTCACCTCACCCGAAGTAAAATCTACAGATCTGTCATATTGTTTAACTGTAGAAGTATCTCCTAAAAGATTGAATTGAAAAGCGGGAATAAAAAGATCTGTCGCATGTTTCCCTTTGTATCCTTCCGAGTTTGCCAAATCCACAACAAAACGAGATGCCTCCGCATATTTGTCCTCCAACAGCATCTGCTGAATTTTACCTAAATATTTTCCCTGGGTTACCGGTTTCCTTGCAGAATGAATAGGCAAATAAAGCAAGGCATGATTCAAAACAATGGATTCCTGATATGGATCTCCTGTCACCATAGCCCCCATTATACCATTTCCACTAACTAATGACTCCTCCCAAATTTTAGCAGGTCTGTCACTATGAAATCCCCTTTCCTGTGATATTGCACCATTATGCATTTCTGATTTACAGCTCCAGAAAGAGAAGGCAATCGCACAGCAGATTAAAATTTTCTTCATAGTACTTTTATTAAATAGTTTATTATATAAGATCCCATTTGTCAACCACAAATTACTTTGTTTGCAAACATAGCAAAGAGATAAAAAAGGAACGTGCATTATTTATGCCGTTCCGTGTACTTTTTAAACTACTTGATAGAGAAGTATATTATTTATGCTATTCTGTGTACTTTTTATGCCAGACTATAAAAGAGCCTTTGATTGATCAATCAAAGGCTCTTGTCTTATACTCACTCGGAGTACAATTCTTCAACTCTTTAAATACCCTACTAAAATATTGAGGAGAGGAAAAACCACTCATATAGGCTACTTGAGATATATTATATTTCCCTGAATCCAATAATTGTATGGCCCGCTTCACCCGCATATCCTTTACTAAATCAATGGGAGTCACTCCCAATATAGACTTCACCTTCCTATAAAAAACAGTACGTCCCATTTTCATCGTATCAGCCAGATCTTCAATTTTAAAGTCCTGATCCTGGAGCTTATATTCCACAACCTGAATCACTTTCTGAATAAACTCCTCATCAAAAGAAGTAATTTGGGGCATTGAAGGAGAGATGCTATCCAGAGAAGCACCCGGAACTGCCAAATTCTCCTGTTCAGAAGATCCGAGTGCTTGTTTCATAAAATAATCATGTAACACTCCGCGTTGCTTCAACAAGGAAGAAATACGGGCACGTAAATATCCGGAACTAAATGGTTTGGTTATATAATCATCCGCACCATATTCCAATCCTCTGATACGATCATCCAATGCAGATTTCGCCGATAGCAGAACAAAAGGTATATGACTGGTATCATGACTCTTTTTCACTTCTTCCAATAATTCAATACCATCCATACAAGGCATCATCACGTCACTAAGTACCAAATCCGGTAATTCCGACCTTATTTTTTCAAGCCCCTCTTTTCCGTTCTCCGCTTCTATTATATGATACTCCTTACGAAGAATGCTCACAATAAAATGTCTCAGTTCTTCATTATCATCCACTACCAGGACTGTCATATCTTCTATAAATTCTTCTTTTCGTTCCACTTGTGTCGCTATTGAAGACATCGTTTTGCTGTCATTTAAAATGAATTCCACATTCTTGTCCGATCGGAAAACTTCATAGCTTCTTGCCAAAGAAACTGAAAACACACTTCCCTGTCCCAATTTACTGTCCACCATAATAGAGCCATGTAGCATATCAACCAATTCTTTTACCAAAGAAAGACCAATACCGCTTGATAAATTAGAGTCCGTATGCCCCAACGTCTCGAAACGTTTGAATAACATATCTATTTTATGCAATTCTATGCCATTCCCTTCATCCCTGACTTTGAAAAGGAAAACATCATTTTGAGGTTCAAGAATAAAATCTATATTCCTGCCATCGGGAGTATACTTAAATGCATTCGACAATAGATTAAACATTATTTTTTCAAACTTATCGACATCAGTATAAAGCACATAACTATCACAGGAACAAATAAACTGAAAATTAATATTCCGCTGATGTGCCAGAGCCGTAAAAGTTTCAAAGACCTTTTTAGACAAGGACACAATATCGGTTTCTTCAATATACAATTTCATTTTGTTATTCTGTATTTTCCTAAAATCAAGCAATTGGTTAATAAGGCGCAACATACGGTCTGTATTCTTTTTTGCTATCAACATATTCTCCCGGCCTCCCTCACTCAATCTCTCATGATCAATCACCTCTTCAATAGGACTGGCGATCAATGTTAACGGAATACGTAACTCATGAGATATATCTGTAAAGAAACGGAGTTTCAAATTTGTTATCTGCTGTTCAAAGTCCACTTTCCGTTTTAAATTAAAAATATAAGCTAAAGTTGCCGAGACAGCGACAATCATTAATATAATTAATATGACATACAGTATCCACGCCCACCCAGTTTCCCAGAAAGTTGGTTTTACATGAATAAATAATCGGGCCATATTATCAACCCATAAGCCGTCCCCATTAGTGGATTTCACTTCTAGCACAAAATCTCCTGCAGGAAGATTGACCAAACTGGCAGAATGGCCATGACCTATATAGTTCCATTCCTTATCTATATTTTTCAGACGATATGCATATTGCAGATTGCCCGAAGCGGCAAAATCCAATGCAGCAAAGGCAATCGAAACATTCCGCTCATTTTTTTCTAATGTCAAAGTCTGATCCACAATCGGAGAAAGACTTCCCATTTTGTTATTCTTACCAGTACTGGCATCTGTAAAGACAATAGGTGGTATAAAACTACTTTTATCCAACTTATCCAAATGCAAGTATAAAACATCCCTGTTTAAAGCCACATACATTCCATTTTTGTCATCCCTGACCAACGGTATTTCAGAAACCAACAAATGGGAATGAAAATAAAAACGATTATAAGATTCTATACTACCGCTATCCGGATCGTACTTACAAATCTGATCTTCAAAACTAATCCACAGTTCATGACTGTCTCCTTCCATCATGGTATAGGCCATATCCGAAGGCAGACCATTCTGTTTGTTCAAATGCATAAACTCTATATTGTCGCACAACAAATTTTTGGAGGTTACCAGATTCAATCCACTACTATGGGTGATAATATAGATTTCTCCTTTTCCACTTTCAAAAGTATAGATTACGTCATTATTGCTAAGACTGTTGGCACGTTTAGTATCACAGTGATTCAAATTAAATTGTATTTTCTTACATTCATCAGTTTTTGCAGGAAAAGTTAACAGTCCGTCGGTTGTCCCCACCAACATAACCCCGGTTGAGGTACAGTATATGCTCCTCACTTTTCTACATTCATTTTTAGGATAAAGATCCAGTCCGTTATCAGAATGAATGAAATACAAATCGGGAAAAGTCCCATCAACAACGTTTAATCCTCCACCATAAGTACCGATCCAAATATGCCCATCCACATCCTTACCAAAAGCATAAATAGCATCCGAACTGAGACTTCTCTTATCTTTCTTATCATGCTTGAAATGAAAAATACGGAATTTTTCATCTTCGGGAACAGCCACATAAATCCCATTCTCCCTGCTCCCCATCCATAAACGGTGGGCTTCATCCTCGAAAAAGCAATAAATGTCAGCACCAAAAAGAACCTGTCTGTCCCGAACCAAATCTCCCGTCTCATTCAAATTGCCTATATAACGGTGCTTGCCATCATAGAGTTCTATCCGTTTACTTTTATCGGCAACCCACACTCTTTGTCCGGAGTCCACAAACAATCCACGTATTTTATCATAATGATTCATTGAGAAATAACTGTAATTTTCATTCAAGAACGTTATCATGTCAACCCCGGAATCACAACTCAGCCATATATTTTTCTGATTATCAACTAAAAATTTTCTACCTGTAGCCTTATAAGCCACTTTTTCACCATTTATATAAGTATAACCCTCTTCAAAAAGATTTGTTGTGGAATTATAAAATGAAAATTCACCATTTGAGGCAAGAATCCAGATACGTCCATAACTATCCTCATGAATAAAGGTATACATTTTCTCACGCCGGACGGACGGATAGCCCACAAATCCTATTTTATTATGATTCAAATCACAACAAACGACATTGGACCTCCCGTTAAACATCCATAATTTATTGTCTGCCGACTGAAAGAATCCGGATGGTGATAAGTCGGGGCTGTCTTAATCTATCAAAATATTCTCTAAATGGTTATTATAAGTATCAACCACAATGACCCCTCTTTTAGTCATAACCCCCATTTTCCCGTCCCGCAATGCCAACAGTCCCGCAATATCCCAATCTATTCTTCCAAAATCCGCCTCTTTTATTCCACTTTCCGGAGTATATAACACAATTTCTCCAGTTGAGGTTGCCATATAAAACTGATGATCCAAAGATACCGCATACTTAAAATTCCTTTTGTCCGACAATTCACGTTTTCCATAAACGAAGCATCCCCTATCTGTCAATATCCACTCATTATTATATGCATCCAGCACAACTGAATAGATCCGGTTTCCATGCTGAGGGACAGAACCTGACGGCAAAAAGACAACTCCATTATTTTTTTGATAATCAGCCTCATCAATACGCCACAGATTTCCATCAGAGGCAACAACCCATATAATTCCATTAGTTAATGGAATTAGTTTCTCCACCAAATCACATTCCTCTATCTGGGGATGACAAGCAAAGACATCCTCAAATCTTTCCCGCCGGGTATCAAACGGATAAACCTTATCGTCATAGGTATGGCACCATAATATATGACCACTGCCCTTAACCACCTGCACCATTCTGTTATATTTCAATTTTATCGCATCTGTAGGATACGACTTATAATTTTTGAAAGTATATCCGTCATATTTTTCCAATCCATTCCAAGTGGCAAGCCAGATATATCCGTCATCATCCTGAAGAATATCTTGTACTATATTCTGTGACAGACCATCTTCTATAGAATAATGCCGCACATCAATCAATCCCTGTGCGTGCACAAACAAACAAAACTGATATAATATAATAGCGACCAATAATTTTACCCACATGTTCATCATTGTAAATAATATAAGATTAAAGTACAGCAAATTTATGCTTTTCCTATGATATCGTATAAAAAAAGCCAATAAAAAAGATGCCTTGACTGTTTTCTATAACAATCAAGGCATCTTTCCAATCAATGTAAGAAATTAGAATAAAGTATTCGTATCTTCTACCAACCGGCCCATAGCCCAAGCCGCCCGGATATTCAGCTCTCTGTCCAGAATCAGCACATCGGCATCCATGTCTTTCTGCAACGCCCCCTTCCGGTGGTCTACTCCCATGATGCGCGCCGGAGTCTCGGAAGCCATCCGCACGGCATCAGCCAGCGGAATACCCGCCTTCACCATAGTGCGTACCAATACATCCATGGTGGCTATACTGCCTGCCAATGAAGAATGGTCGGCCATTTTGCACACACCATCCTCTATAATCACATTAGGATCTGTCATTTCCTTTCCATCAGCGGCGGCGTATGCCAGCGCGTCCGTAACCAAGCAAGTCTTTTCCACTCCCTTCAGTTTATAGGCCAGCCGGAGAATAGTGGCAGGCAGATGGATACCGTCGGCTATCAGCTCGATGGTCATTCCGTCTGTCAGATAAACACTTTCCACAGTTCCTTCGTATTTATATTCACGGCATTTATGGAATCCCGGCATACCGTTATAGAAGTGAGCCGTATGGGTGAATCCGGCTTCAAAGGCAGCTTTTATCCCCTCGTATTCCGATTCCGTATGTGATACGGCCACCAATATTCCTTTTGATTTCAAATAACGGGCAAACTCCAAAGCCCCCGGCAGTTCAGGCGAGGCATCCCAGCGCTTGATGCAGTCAGTACTTTCCAATAAAGAAGTATATTCCTCCTTATCCGGATTTTTCAGTTTCCCGGCGAACTGCTCACCTGCCCTTTTCGGATTCAGATACGGTCCTTCGACATGCAGTCCCAGCACCGGACTGTCCTCTTCGTTCATCAAGGTTTCACATACCGTTACCGCCTTGCGGATTTCTGAAAAAGGAGACGAAGACAAAGTAGGGAAAATACTGGTCGCCCCGTGTTTCTGATGCGCTTTTATAGCTGCGCGGAACGCCTCCTCCGTACATTCGTTGAAATCGTGTCCCCCGCCACCATGGGCATGCATACACACGTATCCGGGTACAATGTACATTCCCTTGGCGTCAACCTGTTTCGCACCGATCAGCGCCAGGTCACAATTAGTCACTTCCAATATCTTATTATCCCGTATCAGTACAGAGCCTTCATCCAGCCAGCCTTGCGGAGTAAAAATTTTGCCGTTAATAATCTGAGTCAACATGATTAGCGAGTATTAGATAATATTTATTTAATGTTCTTTGCAACAACAAAAGTAAATACTTCTATCGAGAAAGAAAAACAAATCCTTCATTATCTTTTTTGTTTCTTCAGTGAGAATATGGGCAGAAACAAAAATATGCCAAGTATGGACATCACCAGCCCGCCTATAGTACCTGCCGCCAGGGGAAACCAGAAGGCCTCTTTCCCATCTCCCACCATAAAAGGAATAAAGCCCAGTATAGTGGAAACGACTGTCAGGAATATAGGCAGAATCTTCGAATTCCATGCTTTGGTGAAGGCACGCACCGGCAACAGCAAAGGATATCTTTTCCTTATCGCATTATATTCATTCAGGATATAAATGCTGGCATTCACCGTGATGCCGCAAAGCAACACAAAGGAAGCAAATCCTCCCTGGTCAAAGTTCAACCCGAAAAGATAGAACGTAAGGAATACACCGATGTAGGATATCGGAATAACAAAAATGATAGCCAACGGTTGCTTCAAGGAATTAAACAAAATACTTGTCGTGAAAAAAATGATGGCGATTACAATCAGCAGCAACGCATATTGCTTGTTATCCTTCTTGTTCCATGACCAGTAGTCCTGATCATTCTCGGCAGTATATCCCATAGGCAACACCTTGTTAAATTCTTCCAAGTCCTTCTTCAACAGCTTTTTCCCCTGTTCGGACGATCCGATATACTCATATTGCAGGCAAAGCCGGTATTGCTGGTTTTCTTTAGCCACCTTCTGGGGCGACTGCCCTTTCTGAACGGTAGCGAAATCGGCCAGTTTATAAGAATGTCCGTTGACCACAAACGGTATATTCACTAATCCCCACACATCATACTGCTGTCCCTGGAGCGATGAAAGTTTCAACTGTTCCGTCTGATTGTCAAACAACACGTTACCACAATAAATGTCCCGTCCGAATATCGGACGCAAAGCGGTAAAAAGCTGCGTAGCCGTAATATGCTCCTTCGCCATCCTCTGTCTGTCCAGATCCAGATAAAACTCACTATAATCATCCTTCCACCAGGAGAACTCCGAGTTGACCGTAACCTCCTTGATACGGCGATGCAACAACAACTTCTCTTTCAGCTGTTCCGCCCAATAAGAAAGCTCGTCATAATTATATCCGTATAGCTTCACCCGGAAACTGCCGGCACTCTCGCGCACATCATTGCTGAATCCCTGATCCTGCAAACCATACACACTCCAGCTTCCTCCCCCCAAGGTCAGTGCCTTACTGATGATACCGGCCTTCAATGTATAGGGAAACCCGCTCCGCTGATTCTCTTTGGTAAAGTAAATTTGGATATTGGCCTGACGCGCATTATAGACGTATGTCTGAAACTGCCTTATCTCCTTGAAATCGCTCAAATAGGTCTCCATCTTCTTTATCAGCACATTCATCTGTTCCAACGTACTGCCGTTGGGCAAAGTAGCATAAGCAGAAAGCACCACCTCACCTTCATCACGATTAAAATAACTTCCTTCATATACTTTCTCCGCAAAAAGACGGAGACTGCCACCTAAAGCCTTGTTGACAACCGGTCTCACCTTATCCTTATAAGTGGAGTTATCAAACACCTTATTATAATACTCCGCCCATTTTCCTTCCCCCTCCATTTTCTCGGGCAACATAAATACCGGCAGGCCGAACCCCAGCAGCAGCAACAGGCAAGCCATCACCCTGAACCGGCATAAGTAGTAAATCAGCCCCTGATAGAAACGGGTAAAATAGACTGCCAGCCGTTTCGCCCAAGTAGGCCTCGGGCATAACCTTTGCGGTAAGACAGCTCCCAAGAAACGCGTTGCCCCCTTTTTCTTCCTTTTTTTCTTCTCCAACCCTATTTTGTCAATCAGTGACGGGACAAAGAACAGCGCCACAAACAGGGAAACCGCCAGATTGATAATGACCACCGCCGCAAAATCCTGCAAGTTCAGCCGTATCTTCTCATCCAGAAAGAAGATGATGACCAACGCCCCGATAGTAGTCAGCGTAGCCGCCAGCACAGAGACAAACGCCTTCAGATTACGCCTGTGCAGAATATGATCCGTCATCACGATCGTATTATCTATCACCAAATTCAAGGAAATAGTAATGCCCGCCAATGAATAAAGCTGCATTTCCAAGCCGAATGTATAATAAAAGATGACAGCAACAGATATATTAACCACCAGACTGGTCACAATCAGGAGCAGATAACGCAGATTCCGTGTAATCAACGCCACGAACAACAACAGAATCAACACAGTCAGTCCGGTACGGAAATAAATCTTATCCAGTTCTTTCTGAATATACTCAGTGGCATCATAACCGATGTGCACCTCATACCCTGCAGGCATCTTCTGTTGCAGCCCGCCCATAAGGCGTTTCACCTCATCACTCAATTTTAATTGATTAGCAGTTTCCTCGGCAGTGACATACAGATAAATAGAATTCAGTCCGTTTATCCGGTAATAGCTCTGCGGACGTTCCTCCACATGCTTCACCTTTATCAGTTTTTCCAGCGTAACCATTGTTCCATCCTCCGCCCGCAACTGTATGGCTCCGGGTGCAAACTCCATCTCCTTCTCAGTAGATGTACGTACCAGCCTTATCCACTCTTTGCCGCCAGCCCCCTTTTCAATGGAGCATACTCCCAGAAACTCCTTTTCATAATGCCTGTTAATAGCCTGTTGCACGGCAGACAATGTGATTCCCAAGCGCGAAAGTTGTTCACTGTCATATTCCAGCTGCCACTCCATGGGTGTCGCCCCGTTCAGTTCCACTTTATAAATTCCCTTCAATTGTCCCAATACCGGCTTGATATTCTCTTCCGCATACCGTTGAATCAGAATCGGATTGGCGGGAGCATTCAGTGTATAGGTAATAAAAGGTCTGGCAGCCTTGTCGTCCGAGCGGCGTGTACTGATTTGCGGATAACTCACACCTTCCGGCAGTTGCGGCCAAGTCTGCCTGATAAGCGTTGAGACCTCAAAGCGTGTAGCATCAATATCCGCGTGCTTGTCCAGTTCCAGCGTTATAGAGCCTCTGCCGTTATCCGAAGTAGAGTTCACCTTCCTGATCCCCTTCACTCTGGCCATCATCGCTTCCAGTTTGCTGGTCACCTCCGCCTCAATCACCCGCGACGAGTTGCCGGGCATACTGAAAGAGACAGTCAGTCCGGGCAAGGTACGCGACGGTGCCAGTTTCACCGGCAGCAACGGTACCAATACCCCCCCGATCAGTGACAGACAGACAAATATCACGATCAAGGTAAACGAAGACAGATTGCGCAGATTGCTCATTGATAAATTCCTGTATTAAAATCAAACCTATCCGACAAAGAAAAGCCCGAATCGAAATCATGCAGTGTCAGTTTGCGTATCTTATAATAGTTCAGCCAGTAATTCTGCAAAGCCGAAATATAATTTTTCTGTGCCTCCTGCTGCCGGTTCAGCGAAAGAGTCAGACTGTTCACATCCGCCTTTCCGATAATGAAACGCTGTCGGGTCTGCTCGTATGCCATTACGGCAAGATCCAAAGCCTCCTCCGCACTCATAATCAGGTTTTGCTGGATATTGAAATCATTCACCGTCATAATCACCTCTTCCTCCACACTCAGTTCCTCCTGCCGGGCAGCAATCTTCACCACATTCAGGTTATTCCTCGCCATATTATACTTTCCTTTCCTTACTCCCCAGTCAATCAATGGAATAGAGACACTGACAGACACCAAGTCCTGTTGCAGAGGATGCCTGTAAGCGTCTCCCAGCTTACCCGCCACCTGGTTAAACCCCACACTGGCATTAAAGCTGGCATTGAACCGGGACTCCTTCTTTGTCTTGTCCACATTCTGTTCCGCTTCCAGCACATTCTGCCGTTGTTCCAGGAAAGTAGGGTTATTCTCTTTGGCCCGCATCAAGGCGTCATCTACCGGAATCATCTTTCCGGTGGGACGTCCCGGTATATCCAGTTCAATCACGGTATTCTTGTCCAGATTCAGAAAGGAAGCCAATGAGAACATCGCACGTTTCAAGGCTATCCGCGCATTCTGCAACGTATTGTGCGCATTCACTTTGTCCAGCTGCAAGGTCAGCAAATCGGCACGCGATATGGCCGCTATCTTGTGGCGCTGCTGTCCGATGCTGTAAAGGGTATCACTGGACGCCACATTCTCCTCTGCCAGCCGGTAATCGGCCTGCGCCATGGCCAGTGCGAAGAAATAAGTCACCGCTTCTTCCGACACCTTTTCCGTGTTATAGATGAATTGCTTCTTCACCTTTTCATACTTCAGCGGCTCTATTTTCCGGTCCCAACGGAAGGCATTGTATCCCAGCAGGCTTTGCTGATAGCCCACACGCACGGGAATGGTGGAATACTGAGTCGATTTCGAATCACCGAAGTTACGCATAAAGTCCAGTTCCGAGTCAATGTAGAACGTACCGCCCGTCCAGTCCAGATTCTGTTTGATACTCAGTCCGCCCGACGCGCTGAACATCTGCTGTTCACGATACACGTCCATATCCTCGTTCGAATCATAACGCTGGGTGATGTAACGATAATATTTAGCCGGAGTCAGGTCCAGTGTCAGGCTCGGCAGACGGTTCGCTTTGTACGTACGGTATTCCCAATATCCGGACAAATACAGGTTCTGATATCTGAAAGCGGACAAGGAACTGTCATTCGCAATCTCTATCGTGCGTTGCAAGTCCAGTTTCACCACCTGCTGGGCCTTTGCTCCGAGAGACAACAGCATACACCCCACTATCCATATATTATTAATGCACTTCATTCTTATCATGTTTTCTATAAATAAACCAATAAATCAAAGGAATGACAAACAAGCTGACCAATGTGCCCACCAGCATGGACCCGATCATGGCAATAGACAAAGGTTTCTGCATTTCCGACCCCATATCCGAAGTAAACAGCAGCGGTACCATTGCGAAGATGGTTGTCAGCGAAGTCATGATAATCGCCCTCAACCTTCGTCTGCCCGCCGTATGGATGGCCTCCACCAGAGGGACGCCCGTTTTCCGCAGTTCGTTGATAGCATCCAGCTTCAAAATAGAGTCATTCACCACAATACCACACGTCACGATAATACCTATGGCGGACATCAGGTTCAGCGTATGGCCGAAAATCCATAACGCCAGCAAAGCAAAAGCCGTATCCACAGGAATTTCCATCAAGACGATCAGCGGTTGCAGAAAACTCTCGAACTGTGCACAGAGAATAAAATACATCAGCAGCACAGAAACAAAAAGAATAACGGTCAGTTCCCCCATCATCTTCTCATTCGAAAAGAAACTGCCCGAGAAATCCACTTCCCACTCTTTATCTTCATCAACCGCCTTTTTTACCTTCCGCATCAATTCCGGAGCCGCCTTCACATCATAAAAACTCAAAGGAATATACTCCCCGTTCTTTCCCGCTGTGATACTTTTCAAATCCTCGGCAGGCACCACCGTCACCAGGTCGTTCAAAGGAATATGATTCACCTCTCCGTCAGCGTCCGCCCTCGTCTTTACCAACGTCTCACTTAATACGCGGTTTACACTTTTTTCCTCGCCGGCAATACCGATAGGCAGATATTGCTGGTAAGAGCGTAAAGTAGAAACCCTGTTCTCCTTAAAAGCCGTGCGAAGCACCCGTGTCAGTTCATCGTATGATACATTATACAACAGCAGTTTTTCCTTATCCACAATCAAATTCATCTGATTTCTGAAAGCGATGCCTGCCGGAGCACAGCCCGTCACCTGCGTAATCTCCTTTTCCAGCCGTTGCAGATGTTCCGCTTCCGGCGCTTTCGACTTGTCCGCCGTATGAAGCTCCGCCACCACATCCGCCTCTCCTGTCACAAACAACTTTTCAAAGATGGTCTCGGGAGGCGAGAAAGTAACCACCGCCAGCGGATACTTCTCCCTTATCTCCTTCTCCAATGATTCCTGCAACGGAGAGATTCCGGACGGTTCTTCCGTTTTGAAATACACTTCCGCCTCGGTAGATGAAAGTTCGCTGCCCCCGTTCAATATATAATCCTGCATACCCACATAGGCCGTATGCTCCACCACCTTGTCGTCCACCCGTTTCATCAATCCATCCACCCGGCGGTTGTTCTCGTCCACATGGATATTCTCATTCCACTCTATCCTTGCCACCAGTTCATTCTGGTCAATCTGCGGCATGCGCTCCTTTCCCATTACATAAAAAAGATACACACACAGCGGAAGGGTGGCCAGCGTACCTGCCATACAAAGTTTCTTGTGCGAGAACACCCAGTCAATACCCTTGTCGTAAAAGTTCTCCAGCCACTCATTTTTCAACAGATTGTCAAAGCGTCTGGAAAGCAACCCTTTGCTGCGGATACCCGCCTTATAGAACAACAGATACAATACGGGCAGCAACATGATGCCTGTAACATAGGACACCATCAGCCCCACTGTTATAGAGAAAGCCTGATCCATAAAGATCGCTCCGGCTATGCCGCTCATAAAGATCAGAGGCACAAATACCGCGATAGTAGTAAGCGACGAACTGAGCATCGGTGTGATCATCTCGGTCGTACCCGCGGCACAAGAGCGTTTCAGCGAATATCCCCGTTCACGATACTGCGAAATATTCTCCGTAACAATAATGGCGCTGTCTATCATCATACCCACCGCCAGGATCAAGCCCGACAACGATATCACATTCAGCGACACATGGCAGAAATAAAAGAAAAAGAACGTGATAACAATCGAAGTGACCATGCTGATACCGATAATCAGCGGCGAACGGACATCACCCAGAAACAACACGGCCACAATAAAGATAAATAAAAAGCCCAAAGAAAGGTTTTGCTGTAGATTTGAAATGGTGTAGTCCAGCAATTCCGTCTGGTTACGGCTTACACTGAATTCAATATCCGGATACAGAGAAGCAAAATAATCGGTTGTCTCCTTCAGCTTCTCTTTCATGGCATCCATATTCTCATCGCTCTGCTTGATAATGGCCAGCGTCACCGCCCTTTTTCCTCCGGCAACGGAACGTCCCATTTCTTTTTGCGAAACAATATCTACTTTGCAGAGTTCCTTCAACTGCATAATGCGTTCCCCTTTACGGATATAGATATTCCTTACATCCTCCGGTGTACGGAGCAAAGTGGCTATGCGGATATTATATTCATAATAGCCATCCCTCACCAACATACTTCCCGGTTCCACATTATTGGCGGAGAGCGCGTTCTCTATATCCTCCACACTAATGCCCGTCATGGCCAGTTTATCTTTATCCGGAAGTATTTGCAAAAGTCGTCCGGGCACTCCGGTTATATCCGCCATGGCCACTTCGGGTAACTGTTCGATACGGCGTTTCACCACATTTTCCGCCAGTTCGCACAATTCCAGGAATTGCCGCTCGTTGGTTTCCTGATAAGCACCGTCGTTTTTCAAGGTCATATTGACATAGAGTACAGGAATGTCCGTCGCACTTGCCTTGATGGCCTTGGGGCGTGTCACTTCCTTAGGAAGACTGTTCATAGCAGCGTCTATCTTCTCGTTTACCTCTATAAACGCCAAATCGGTATTTACGCCAAAATCAAACTCCAGCCGAATCACGCCTGCTCCGTCACGGGTCTCACTTTTTATCTCTTTCAGTCCGGCCACTTGCAGCAGCTGCCTGCGCACAGGGGTCACCACCGTATTCTCCAGTTCGCGTGCCGATGAGTTCTCGCCCGTCACCTGTATGGTAATCTGCGGTATGGCAATATCGGGCAGCAAAGAAACAGGCAGCGAAAAGTAGGTCACCAGCCCCACAATAAAGCAGGCGGTAAAGGCCATCAGCACCGCAATGGGGCGTTGCAATAAGAACTTAACCATACCTTCTAATTTTTAATGACCTTCACCGGGGCTTCGTGAGCCAGATTCACATTTCCGGTAGTTATCACCTCCATGCCTTCTTCCAGTCCGTCTGTGACAGTATATTCCTCCATATTCTCCAATCCCGTATGCACATAGTTCCACATGGCTTTCCCCTCTTTCAGTGTAAACACCACCTGTTTGCCGGAACGCAGCACAACGGCCGTTTTGGGAATAACCAGTTGCTCGCCTACAGAGCGTTTCACGCTCACCCTCACATTCATGCCGTCGAACAATTTATTACTACCGTTCACCCGCGCCTTTACCCGTACCATTCCATTCTCGTCCACCAGCGGATTAATCTCGCTGATACTTCCCTGCCGCACCCCTGCCGCCGAAGCGTACGGAGTGATCTCCACCTTATCCCCTACCTTCAGCAATGGCAGTTCATTTTCCAGTACGGTGAAATCCACCTCCATATTGCCTGTATGGATTACCCGGCAGAAAGCTCCGGAAGTCTTGGGCATATTATATTTCTTTTCAAAGAGGTTGGCAATCACTCCGTCGAAAGGAGCCGTCAATGTAGCTTGTTCCATATCATATCGGGCAGATTCGTACTGAGCCTTGCTCTGTTCGTACCCACTTTTTACCTTGGCCAGTTCCAGCACATCGGCAGGTACCTCCTTCAGGTTATCGGGAGCATAGCCCTGTCCTATCAATACATCCTGCATCTCCAAGGTAGCTTGCGCCAAGCTGTTTTTATTCTGCACCAGCGTATTGTTCAACTTAAACAAGTCCAGTTGGGCTATCTTCTGCCCTTTCCGCACCATCTCCCCGTTCTTTACCCAGATGTTTGCCACCACTTCCGACGTGCGGAAATACAAATCGGCATAATCCTGGGCCGTCACTTTCCCGTTACTGATTAATTCATGATTGAAGACCTGCTTTTTCAACGGCATCACCGTCACTTCATTGGGTAAAGAAGGAAGTACTGTCTCCACTCCCTCTTTTTCCATTGTTTCCTTTTTTTCCCCTGAACATGCAGTGAAAGAAACGGCTACTAATAAGCCCGATACGAATACTATGTGTAGTTTCATGGTCATGTTTTGTGATATCTGTAACAAATAAAAACCTTTTATTTCTAATAAACTAATTTTCGGGTACTTTTTTTAATAATTCCTGTGCTTTCTGTCTCATCTGCTTGATAGCAGTCGATTGAACTTTCGGTTCTTTCCCCAGGACCGTCCTCACCATCCGTTCCAATTTGTCGCGTCGGTAAAACTCCGGTTCCGCATATAGATTAGCCAACAGATAATAAGGATAAATCCGTCCGGGCAGCCGATGAACAGCACGCATAAACCACTGTTCCGCACTGGCATAGTGCTTCATTTCCTGTTCATTCTTCCCTATCACATTCAGTATCATAGGGTCACCACTCACTTTCAACGCCTCCTTCAGTACCCTGTTCGACAGTTCCGGTTCATGTAATTTATGCAAAGCATGACCATATTCGAACATAAAACGGGCATTCCCCACCATTTCTTTCTGAATCTCTGCATAACATTCCACCGCTTGCCGATAAGCTCCCGACTGGTAAAACATACGGCTTTTAGTCCATTGTTTACAAGCTGACACCGCTTTGCTTTTCTGCGGATAGTTATAGAAACAACCATAGCTTCCAACTAACAATAAGATAGTAAACAAAAGGCGAAACCAGCCTTTCTCCAAAGGCAGAACCCGGATACCACAAGCCAGCACTAATATCACTAAGGCTGAAACAAAAGCCGGAAATTGCAAAGGATAAGAAGAGAATGCAAATACCATTAAAGAAAGCAATGCACCGCATAGCCCATAAATACCTTGTTTATGACCTATGTACATGCTTCCTCCCATTATCAGCAGCCCGAAGCAAAGCACAGGCACTCCCCACGCAATGGCTACTTGCAGGTATTCATTAAAAACATATTCCGGGGCGCCTGCCACAAGCTCCTCTGTCGCCGTATAATCTCCGGTGGCAAAATAATCCTCCTGCGCCTGTCCATAAGCAGCCGGAACACTGTTCCATCCGCATCCTGCCCACGGATGCTCACTGACAGCATGAGCAGCAATTTTCCACATAAACAGACGGCCGTCTGCCGAATCCTTTTTCATTTGATAAATGCCACCCAATGCTATACCGACCAAAATAAAGATTACTATGGCAAAAGACACTGCCTGCTTACGATAATGCCTGATATAATGCTGAATTTCCATCCTATAGTGCATACCACAAACATAAACGGAAGAGACCGCTGCGGCTATCCATGCCGAGCGGCTCATTCCGGCAGGCAACACACAAAGAATCAATAACATTCCAGCCACAGCCATATAGTAAGGTATGGTTTTCTTAGACTCTTTCCGCTTTAACCATTCGTGCAGACAAACAGGAAATATCATGGCAAGGTAGCCTGAATAAGGACCAGGATTATAGAATGAACCGGTCAAGGCATAGAGGGAATGGTTGGAATAGGTAAAGCCATACACCTGGCGGATGCCCCAAACGGCTTCCATAAAACCATATAAAATAAAAATCCACGAAGTAGTTACAGCAAAATATTGCTTTATTGCTTTCGGGAAAAGGATAATGTATATTACCATTCCCATAGTAAACCAAATTCCACAACCATACAACCATTTCCACTGTCCATCCAAAATATCGGATGGCAATGAACTGACATTATAGCACACCACACTAAGACATACCGCAATCAATATAGCTTGTACTAGCATCACACTATGACCTATCCATCTATTTTTAATTTCTACCACCATCGTTGTTTGTTATCTTCCCAAGTAAAAATACGATTTTCCTTTCCTTCCGTGGTACACTTCAGAAGCAATAAAGCATTAGAGGGAACATTATCATAATTCAATAAATAATCGGTTGCCATTTTTTTGCCTAATGAAATCCAAGAACCGCCCCAATAGAATAACTCATAGGCCATTCCCTGAATCACATTATTCTTATCATTCCGTGGGCAAACACCTAAAGCACTGACCTCCACTTCTTTGCCGAAATCAACACCCACCCAACCGATGCTGTCTTTTTCCGAAAGATAAGGATTTAAATCCGCAAATGTCAATATATCATTATCAAATAATTTACTCAGCGTTTTCATTCTGCTTTCATCTGAAGAAAAAGGTACTCCCGTTAACCTCTGTAACTGCTCTTTCCCTTCGCTTTTTCCATAAAAAGACAATTCCGCAAGCACGTCTTTATCTTCCGGAAATACATATCTGATATACCGGCATTTCACTGACGTATCCAACTGCCATACATTAGGTCTGGATTCACATTCCGGAACAGTAAACACAATCTGTGACTGATGAAAGGCACGGTCTTGTGAAATTTCAAATTTAGCACCTTTGTTCCATTCACACCAAAATCCAATGTCAGGCCGAGCATAATATTTACGTTTCAGTGCAACAGACTCCGTTCTTTGTGCATCAGCCTTTAAGAAAAGAATGCTACCATCAGCTTGAAGAATGAAAGGATCATTGAACGGAATGGACTTTCCATCTTTATAAAAGACAGGTAAATAAACCATATCACGTCCCATTTTACAGAAAGAGACATCGGATATTCCGACCTCTCCCCAAAACACAGGTTTCCATACATCTTCGTTGAACACACACAGATAAGCATATTCCACTCCTTCAAGTTTTATCCCTTTTTTTATAGGAATATGAATATCAGATGTTACAAAATAGGCATCCGATACATCTTCATACTTCGTATTCCGGAAAAATACCGGAGTATTGGCTGCATTACAACCTTTTCCGGAAGAAGGTCCCTGTATCATCGTCTCATAACTATATCGGAAAACTTTAGGCAGGCGTGATTTCATCCAATATTCATCTACCCAGACATTATTGTATACCTTACCTGCTTTCCATTTTCCGCGTCCCCCCGTAGCTTCGAATGGATATGTCTTTCCGTTTACTACAATGGCATTCCATTCATGGCTGCTGTTACGATTTCCCCAAGCCGGTACAAAGTCGATAGTGCAAGGAACCCCCAAAGCTGACAACAACATGGAATTAAACCAACAACGCGCAGGGCACCTTGACATCTTGGATAAATGATAATCTTGCAAACAAACATAAGGGTAAGTACTTATATCCGACCACTCCACTTGATAATCATTAAATTGCTCCAAAAGCGAGTCAACCAACTCATGAGGAGAAGAATATTGTAGCATATAATCTTCATATCGGGAAATGAAATAATTACGCCATTTCTCTACCACATATCCGTTATTTCTTCGATAAGGTAATACATATTTCAGAAAAATATTAAATGGAATACTGTCCTTATACAAGCATCGTTCCCAACTTTGAAAGGCCAGATCTATATTTCCAATCAAATAGTCTGCCGATACAATACTAAGATCTGAAACCAACCGTGAATAAATATCGATACGTGGATCATTATATTGAAGAATTTTTCTCCACTCTTTGTTCAATGAATCTTTTGCGTTAATATGCAGACTCTTCTCCACTTTCTTTAAGGAATCATAATGGAGCAAAACCGGACGGTATTTATACAGTAAAGTAGTATCATAGGCGACATTCCCTACCAAATTACTAATTAAAAACTCTGCCGCCTGCTTTTTCAAAGAGTCACTTTCATAATGGGATAATACCTTTTCCAACTCTGCTCTTCTTTCTCCCGCTTGTTCCAATGTATGTTCCAAACGTGAGTTAGAATTGCATGAAATGGTGAAAAAGATTATACCTATCATGCACAAGCCTGTCATTTTGCCTATCGGATTTCCACTTTTCATAACTTTACCACCAAACTTATTTCCCATCTTCGTATGTAAAAATCCACTCTTCTTTTCCTTTTGTCAGATTGCGCAAAAGCAATAAAGCATTATCAGGAACATTATCATATTCCAAATACTGTAATTGCCTGCTACCGACCTGCCTTCCTAAACTTTTCCACTCTCTATCCCAGTAAAAAAGTTCATATAGCTCACTGTCTTTGTAGTGTAAAAGTACACACTCTAACTCCGCACGATTTTCACCACTCAACTTCAAAGAGGTTTCCAACGCCCTATCTGTACAACTTACCCAAAGGAAAAAAGAGCAAATTATCATGATGCTGACTATACAATATTTCATCTGGCTTCTTACTATTATTCTATTCTTTTAAATACCCTGTTCCAACGAATCTCATCTGTATTCAAATCAACGGACTTCCATATCAATGTCGCTTTTCCCACAATAAACTTTTCGGGTAACAATCCCCAATAACGGGAATCTTTGGAATTCATCACTTTGTCACCTGCCACAAAATAGTAATCTTCTTTAAACTGATATTCCTGTATGACACTATCGTTCAACAGAAAAACGTCTCCCTGCTGCACCAATTTCTTTTTCTGCTCCCACTCTATCGCATTCTTATACAATATCCGATTAATAGTATTCATTTTCACACTTTTTCCTTTAGTCGGAATATAAAAAGGACCGAATTCCTTTATCGTCCAATTCACCAGACTATCATTGGGGTAAGCCCTCATCACTATGCCCCAATTCCGTTCCTCTCCTGCCGACAGAATCTGTTGCAGCCTGTCCTGTGAAGCTACGCACCCTAAAGTTCCCTTATATCCATACACCTTATAGTGTGCATTTCTAATTTCAAAGGTATCACCCGGCACAGCCACACAACGCTTTACATAATAAGTCTTTAAATTCAGTCCCAAGCTGTCCCATCGAGCCGGATAAGGAAAATTGAACACCAGCACATCATTGCGCTTTATCCGCCCGAAACCGGGAAGACGGGATATATCTACCTGACTTCCCCCCGCTGCTTCCCAAATGTCAAACAGACGCCCTCCCATCACCCACTTGTTCACCAATATATTATCTCCCGCAATCAGGGCAGGTTCCATGGAGTCAGAAGGAATGGCAAATGAGGCAAAAACAAATATCTGTAATAACAACCAAATAATCATCATTAACAGACTCCCTCCGGCCACACAAACCAGCAAGTTATATAAGAAACCAATACATCTCTTCATTCGCTTCATATTATTCTTTAAGAGGCGGAAATTGCTTCCTAATATTCCAAACTTATCGTCTCACCTGCATATCAAGAAAAAATACAGAATCCAACTCTTCCGCCTGAATATTTTCTTCTATCCTTATAAAAGATTCAGCAGCTTTTACATGTCCCTGACCAGCAGCTGCCCTGTACCATAACATAGCCTTTGCAGAGTCACGAACAACGCCTTTACCCCAATAGTACATCCTGCCCAAATTATATTGCGCAGGGGCATTTCCCTGCAAAGCCGACTTTTCAAGCCATGATGCGCAAACCGATAAATCCATTTCCACGCCTTTACCCAAACTATAAGCCACACCTATGTTATATTGCGCTACAGGATTACCAACAGCCGCAGACTTTCTGAACCAAAACAGGGCAGTTGCCACATCAGGAGATACCCCAAAGCCGTTGAAAAACATATAACCCAAATTATTCATAGCATCAGAATCACCATGAGAAGCAGAACGACGATACCACTGAATGGCTTCCCGATAATCACGTGCCACCCCTAATCCCAAACGGTAAAGATTCCCCAGTCCCAGCTGAGCCTGAGCATTTCCCTGTTGGGCAGCATACTGAAAATACCTTCTAGCTTTCGACAGGTTTTCAGAAACCCCATAACCATAGGCATACATGAAAGCCATATTGTTACAGGCATTCGTATTACCAGCCTTTCCGGACTTTTCAAATAATGCAAATGCTTTTTCATAATCCGTACTTCCACCAAGGCCACGATAGTACATATCACCTAACAAATATTGGGCGTATGAAGCCGAATCTATACCTGCCAGTGGTATGAACTGATTCCGTGCCTCATCATAGTCATGCTCTCTATAAGCATTCATGGCCTGCCGATATCTGTCTGAAATATCTCCCAAACTCCACATATAAATCTGGTCATGCAATGCACATATACCGATAACAGCTATCAAAATCAAGCATATACCAATACCCGAACAATATGATCTCCATTTATCCATAACAAATGCGGCTTAATAAGAATATTCCACTATATGATATTCAGGATTGCTACTTATGCCATATATTTTGCGTTTTTCAGGATTCACCGCAATACGAGAAACGCCATCGTTCAAAATATAATGCCGCAATGGAGCCCCTTCCCAACTGAATACCAAAATATCCTTTGCAAGCAAATTATATCCAGGTTTGTTTACAAATTTCCCATTATAAAGCACCCATAATTCATCTCCTACACCAACCGGACTGTAAAAGGCATCACGATAGTAGTCAGGATTAGGACGACTGCCTATCCGAACACCGTCATTAAACTCCGTAAAACGTGTAAAGAAATGTTCCGGACCATAAAGTCGTTTTACCAGCTTTCCGCTGTCACTGTAAATATCTATCAAATCAGTAAAGAAATGACAGACGGCAAAACGATCATTCCCATTGCTAGCGGGAATAGCACGATAGGCATCCACCCGTTCCAGATCGGTATAGGCTTCCGGACCCTCGGGGTAGTTTCCTACCGCTCCTAGCTTCTGTCCGGCAGCATTGAACATGTAACAAGGAGCGTCCGGACGATAAGAGACTCCGACCAGTTTATCTTTCAGCAGAACAAGCTCACTAAAGAAATCAGCCTCACTCAATTTATATCGCCGGGACGGAACTAAAGACGGAGCAGAAACGAACTCACCGACTCCATACGTACAAACTGTTGAAGTCACCATATCATATAGTCTCACTGAATCTTGCCCTAAAATGAAACTAGGGGAAATCATCTCATTAGGTCCCTCCCCCATCGTCATTTGTTCACCTATTTTCTTCTTGGTATTCAAGTTAAAGAGATGGAGAAGTTTCTCTGTCTTCCTATTAATTGTTATCAATAATGTATCCATTACGACCAATTGATTAGGTTGCATCACAGGTTCATCAAATGCTATTTCAGAGCCAGTCAATTCCTGACTTTCGAAGTCCTCCCACTCTATACAAGTCTCATCTTGGTAGACCGATTCCACCTTATTACCACACGCCACAAAGGATATGCCGCCCAAGATAACAACTAAAATTCTTATATATGCTTTCATACATAGATTATTTATAACATACTAACTAAACTAACAAGTAACCGGTCATTATATAGAACGTTTCCAATCAAATAAAAGAAAAATATCCATACAATCGACCGGTTAAAAAATAATTATGGCCAACGGTCATCAACTGTTATTGAAGTACCATTAGTGTATTTTATTACACATTTATATCCTGAATAGGGACAATATCTATCACCATCAGATTCCCAGCTAGCTAATGCTTCCACATTAGCCAATGCCAAATCAGACATTACATCCAATTTCTGAGCGTTATACACATTTATTCCTGCAATCAAAGCAAATGCTACAACTATAGTTGCTTTCAAAATATTCTTTTTCATTTGGTTTATAGTTTCAAAAATGATTAATTACTCATGTTTTCATCTTTTATCGGAAAGAACTCCACCGCAGAAAAAACAAAACTACCGCTTGCTTATTCTGATTTTTACATTACTTTTGTATCAGACTTTACCTCCTTTCTTTTGAGGAGAGGCCGCAGGGTGGAAAGAATCTACTTCCAGCAAAAAATGGATTTCTTTCCATCCGCTTTTTGCTCTCAACTATTCCTACAGAGATATATTCAAATTTATAAAGGAAAAGACAGATCAAAAAAATCAATCACTCAACATCCTTTAACTCCACCCTCTTAAAAACAAGCTGATTCTCGTCATAATTAGGATTCATTTCATTATTCGTTGAAATATACAATCCCTCTTCACGCACAAACCATAAATGAGGATTAAAAGTATAATCAGGAAATAATGTTTCACCAATAACATTCAAATCCTTATCTAAAATCATAATAGAAAAATTCTTTTTGCCTGAACGGATAATTTTAAGATAATTATCACTCTCCTCTATTGTACTTGCCGGATATGCCACACGATAATATACCTTGCGATATTTATCATACAATACAGAACCATAATTCGCCTGTTCCGCCCTATTTTTCAATATAGCATTCTGATTATTCGAAGAGTTTCTTAAAATCTCCACTTTGTCAATATAGCGGCTCTTCACCGGACAGGATGTCACACTTTGATGCATGATATCAGCCTTATACATCAACTCACTATAATAAAATGAATATACAAAATTATCACCTGTAAAACAACGGTAATAATCCTCTCCATTACCTGCAGAAGTACCAAAATCCTCATACGTGATCAACTGAGGAAATTTCATAGGCAACGCACGAACAACATGCTGCATTGTATCAATTACAACAGAAACAGGGCTGTCCTCCAACGCCTTTTCACGCAACATCGGATTTACGGTCTGCAAGATATAAAATTGTCCGTCAATAATTTCAACAGTTCCATATAATCCCGGTATAAAGGGTATTAAAGGTTGATTTGTATCCGTTTGAGAAAAATTAATTTTATCTTTGATAGTTCCTGTAGTATCAGTAATAAAAATTGTAGTTATATACATACTAGGAATATAAATATGATCGAAATCAATGGCACGATACCCCATAAATCCTCCAGTTATAGCATTATCTCCTTCCACACCATACATCACTCTTTTCACTAAATTTCCAGAAGATATTTCATAAAATAAAATTTCCGGTTCAACTTCATTCTTAAAAGAAAGATAAGCTTTCCCGTCATCCTCCAATGTTTCAACAAAAAGCATAGGCCCTTTTACATCGTCCGGTATTATAAACTGGAGAGAATCTTGCGTAACAGTTAATACAACTTTGTCTTTCGGCTGACTGTCAGAACAAGATAATGCCACAATCAGAATTCCTATAACTAAAAGGTAATTTACAATTTTCATTATGATTCAGTTTATTTCGTAACAATCTATCAATTCCAACAGATACAGGCAACCCCGGTACCCCAAGGTGGACATGAATAATAGTCACCAATCCAATAGCAAGTGGTACTACCCCATTCTCCACCATCTGCCAACGCTTCCACATTAGCCAATGCCAAATCAGACATTACATCCGATTTCTGAG